>OMLO01003355.1_pt1 | contig 13221 bp, 6 predicted proteins | sample 1674811 | NCBI WGS metagenome assembly OMLO01 (sample SAMN06265003, study PRJEB25207) | coral metagenome | isolation source: Coral host | place: Mexico:La Bocana,Puerto Morelos, Mexico | collected 2008-11-13
ATTTCGTTATATCAACTAAGTTGAAAATGTAAATTGGCCACCGTAATGAGTTATAAAGCTGACGTTTCGAGCGTTAGTCCTTCGTCAGAGCAAATGGCGAAGGGCTAACGCTCGAAACGTCAGCTTTATAACTCATTACGATGGCCAATTTACATTTTCAACTTAGTTGATATAACGAAATTACTCTACTACAATATAGTTTGGCCAGTTAAAGTTGGTTCATTCATCCATGTCGCTGGACGGCAGAACAAACGGTTGTTCGCAGTGGTTGCTCTCTCGTTCGGCGTAGGAGAAACCAAGTGCTCGCAGGGTAACCTGTTACTGAAGTCACCAGTTACAGTTCTTGTTAGTGTCTTAATCTTATTACTCTGCTACTGTTTTGTCTAATTATAGGGAGTATCACCTTCCGAGATGCCTGGATGGATGTCTCCATTACACAAGAAACTGACGTCAAGTTCTCACATCAACATCCGCCTCTTCATTGCTAAGCTGATTATGAATGAGTCCAAGGTAGTTATCATCTTAAATTTAAAAGCCCTCTCGAAGCTTTATTTTTCGTTGTTACAATGAATATCGGACAATGAAAACTTAACATTAAATTGGTTTAATGTTTTTGTAAAGGTTTTACAGAGGGTGTGTGGTTTTAAAAAAAGGAGGACCAAGTTGTTAGTCAAACATCCAGTGACCAACAAAATCTGCCCAAATTGCATGGATGACGTTTGCTATTCATAAGCTCATGTTCAGGAGATTTGGTTTAATCAGATAGACCAGTCCAGTAATGTCACTAATGCATTAATATATCACCATCGTTACTTTTATAAACTGATAATCATGCCGGCCAATCAACTGATCCGTTTTCGTCACTTGACAACATTCATCGAAATCCGTAAGAGAGAGAGAGTGACTACATAAAAACTTAGACTAATAATGAATGACAACAAAAGGAAAGAAGGCTCAGTAACCCTAAGATCCTAACCAAGATCAGTGGCTTGTTCCTAATGGAGAGTCGCACTACATGTGTATGGTATGACACAAATTCGTGATTACATTATCCGACAATCATTAATATGCACTTCATTGATATTTTTTCGAAGATATTTGAACCTTGTGCTAAGTTCTGGTTAAATCCTTTAATGGAACTAATCCTGCAAATGAAAGAGAAAGAGCAGCCAGGCACGGAAGGTATCAATTACTTTATCGTGGATCTTGTCGTCACTATGTTGTCATGGAGTGCTACTGCAATACCCAAGGTAAGTTAGTGTTGTTTGCCAATTTGAACAAATGAGATTTTTTACAAACAAGGCATATAAAGTATTCTGTAGGTTTGCCTTACATGTTCATGTTATAATTAGCGATACTAAATTAGCATGAACAAAAATTAGCATGAATGGTTCGTCGATTTCTTTCAAACAGTTTGATGATCTCTGCCGTTTGGGTTGTACTTGTCTTTGGTTCCGACTGTGCTTTGGATATCCGTTGTAAATGTATTCCACAACCTCGTCGTTCACCGTCATGTGGAACTGGGAATACCATTTCTTAAGATGCTCAATCTGAGCTTTCACGTAACTGTAGTTACAAATTATGTACAAATGGAATATTGTAATCGGTTTGTCTTGGCCCTGTATAATCTGATACGTAATACAGGTTTTTTTTTTTTCAAAGGACACCTCTGAAGGTCGTTTTCTAGCAAGTAGACTTCTTGAGTTTCTGATGTCCAGAACTCATCACAGGAATCGCTCAGTATTCAGAAACAATTTAGAGATTATAAAAAGCTTGGTTGAGGTGTGGAAGACTAGTTTCCAAGTACCTACAAAGTAAGTGACAATCATTCCGTAACCAGTGACTAAACGTGGTGCAATGATTATCTATTTTTGTAAGCGTAAGATATTAATCAGTGACGAAGGTTTACTTTAAAAGCAACGATTTATATACATACGTTGGACTACTTTTATTAACATCTACCTCAAAGTAATAATGCTGAAGTGCACATTTTATTGAATCTAATGAAGACACACAGGCACAGCTGTTGTTGTGCTGTCAATGTTTCGTAGGTTTTTACTATAGTTTTTCTTAACACTTCTTTACTGTTTTACAATTCTTAAGGGTGATCTTTGATGCCTTTGCCCACCCTGACCCTATGAAGAGAGATAACACTGCTGGTATTCAGCTGGTTGGAATCATAACTGCAAATGGCCTATCCCCTATCGCTAGTGATTCTGCCATTAATGAAGACAGGTAAGGTGTCCAATGTCTGAAATCCTAAGGTTGATCTGACTGTATCACCATTTTTGTGACAGGAATTAGTGCTATTGATAACTACATTTTTCAACAGTACTCTTCTTTCGTGGACAACCCTTGATTTATAGATCTGGTAGACAAAAAGGAGTCCATATTTTTTCGTTTAATTTCATCTGAGAGATAGAGCACATGGTCTGACTGGTATTCTAGAGTACAGTGTGATTCCTTAGTACTTCACAAGAATTATATTTCTTTCTTGGGATCGAGAGAGATAAGCATTTGTTTTCTGTAATATTGCTACCCCCCTGATCTTTGGAACCGATTCACTCTTTTTCCCTTCAATATATTCTTTAGTACACGCATCCCTTGTGGGTCTTACATTATAGGAAACCTTGTTCAGTTGCGATACAGACTTCGAACAGTTCTGTTTCAGTCGTTCTTTTAATTCCTAGGTTTTACAGCAGTCTTGTCAATAATGTGACTTTCAAGTACAAAGATGTTCATGCTGCTGCAGCTGAAGTGATTGGTTTATTAATGAAGCAGTTAGCAGAAGTACAGAAGGTAAAGCGTATTTTGCAATCCAGTTTCTTGTAACCAATTATTACTACACAAATAGTTTTTAGAGAGCGCCGTACATATACGTCAGTATACAATGTAGTTAACAATGGCCGCACTGGCGTAGGCACCGTATGGAAAACGCAAGAGAGGACGAAAACGCGGCTTAGGAGAGTGGAGAGAGCGTGAATTGGGATGGGTTACTATTCTTGGGTAGAGGCAGGGCTGGCGGCGGCTGACAGAGTGTCTTGGAGAAGTCAAATTTCTGGCCCCACCCTCCATACAGAAAAGCAGAACTAATGATTAGTTAAGAATGCCCAGTTCCCTTTTTGATATGCGCCTGCAGGGAATCATAGTAGTTGTATTCATCATCTGGATGTCTACTAGTTTTTGGTTGAGTACCATGATTCCCTGCAGGTGCGTCTCATAGAAGAAATAGGCTATAACTTCATGCTGTAGGGTATTGTTATTAATATTATCATTATTGCTATTATTATTATTATTATTATTATTATTATTACTATTAATATTTTATTGTAAACAACTTTATTGAGCTCATTCAAATTCCTATTTACAAATTACACCAATACCTAAAAAATAGTTAAAGATTATAATAAAGAATAACAGTATAATAACAGTAAATGCTCCCATGAATAAAGAATAAAATATCGTCAAATACTAATGACAAACTCTTGCAGTCATTGACACTCTAAAATTAGCGGACACACGCCTGGCTAGCCCTTAAACGGCAGACTTTCATATGACTAATTGTTGCCGTTTACATAAACTTGTAGCCTAGAAATCCTCGCACATTGAACTTAAAAATGTTCCGTAAAAAATCTACTTCGCACTGGTTTCCCCAGCTCACAATGGCAGCCTATAACAAAGGAAACGTTGTGAAAAAGTAGGTCACTCATCCTTTTAATTCTTGCGGGGCATGGGAAAATTGTACATTCTGTTATACCAAGCTCGACTTTGTCTTGATTAAAAAGCCATTCACGGAATGAAACAAGCCTTAATTTAAGAACTTTGGCCTGCTTTATGAAATAAAACGTTGTTGATTTCTTGAATTGTAGGTTGTGGAGGGTCCTCTCCACGAATTGGTCAGTCAGAAGCTGATGGCTTTAGTAAACTCGGCAAAACCAGAGACAGGCAAGTTTATAACTTGCGTGCACAAACTGCAGCTTAACTATCCTCCCATTGTTGACAGGTAAATGAATATAATTGAAGAGCACTTACGAATAAATCAGTGACGGGATCCTACTGTAACTGAACTCTTTTTAGTGGGAGGTGCATTTGCCTTAAACTAAGTCACCCCCAAAAATCTGATCATCGATGTTGTACTCTAACCTAAGTTAAAGTGCCTATCACCCTTGGCTATTATATTTCTTTATATATAAAATAAACAATACCAAGCAACGAAATGGAATTTGGAGATAATCCCGATTTTTAAAAGCCGATTGATATCATGGCTCCCGGAGAAAAAAAAACGCGCTCTACGGGAGACTGGCACTAGTAAGTTATGAGGTTGAAGAAACACAATCAAGAAATACACAGTGAATTATGCGCGTTGTTCGGTTTTTCGGCCTTCTTCATCCAAAATGTCAGAGAGCCACTCTAATTCCAAAAGAAGCTACGATTCTCAAGATTCAGAGTACAATTTCATCCCTGGCTACGTCAACATTGGCGATATTGAAGTCGAAGAGGATGGAAATTTAGGCGATAACAATAGGGTGACAGGCCCGCACTACCCCCATCCACGTGTAATAGCCATTAAAGTTTTCCTCTAACGAATATATCCTTTAGGGATCTGCCCCTTTTGTACAAAACAATAGGGGTATCTTTGAATATTCTTCTAAGCAATGGTTGTTGTTGAATTAAATGCCAATTCTACATAAGTATTTGTTTTAAGTTAGGCACTGGTGGAATATGAATTCTTTACTTCAGAAGCTTTTCTTTCGCAGAAAAGATAAATCAAGAAGTTCGAAAAAGATTTTCTCATCCTAACCGCTCGTTCAAGACGACCTTTTGCACTTTCAGTGACCACTGGTGTTTTTGTCACAGCTTCGGCATAGACTGATGGCACAACAGTTACTACGATTTCATCACGTGTAAGCCTTGGCATGCATGGCTTGTTTGTTACTTCATAAACGATGCTGAAGCGACGAATATAGTCGTCTTGAGTTAATTGTCTCGAACATATCGAGGAATTTCGTGTAGGCTCCCACTTCGCTCTCTTTTGTTTTACGAAATCAACCCACTTCTTTCGACGTTTCTTTGCTTCCGGGCGTTCGTCGTCGAGAAAAGGAGTACCGTGTAAAATTAAACCCTCCTGCACATCTGGGCAGCAACACATCTTCCTAGCATATTTCGCATGTTACAGTAAGAAATTACCATCAGGCTCTCCGAAGTGAGATACTGGGTTGACGTCACAAGCTTTGTTAGTGCCCAGTCTGTTAATTGCTACTTTTTGAATTCAAGATGGCAAAAAATTCGTTTTAAATTCGATTTTGTCCTCCAATAAAAGATTTCGGAACGCAGAATAAGTTTTATTTCTTCGGAAAATTGCTTTGAAATACTTAAATTTTTGAAATTTAATATAACTGGTTAAGAGTGATAAGTGCTTGCAATCTAATGCTTGCAACTTAGAGCTCTCAGAACCCCAAATTCCTATTGAAGACTTATACACCTGGCCTTTCCAAGATATCATCGTCATCGTCTTATCGTGTTAAAGAAGTCATGAATGGTGTGTATTACACTGTCATTCTCTATTAGCCCGTTATAGGCAGCCAAGGCCCCTTAATATCGGATTTCATTAATAAAGTAAATATAGTCAGCTTTGAGTTACATTACGTTATTACCTTTCTATTTAACGACTTCTTGTAGAAATACATAGTTATATTCCTTTATACCAAGAGAAAAAACTTACTTTGATATTCCCTTTGTGTTCACTTCAGATTTGTGAGACAGATATTATTCATGTTGCCCTCTGTTCATGGTGATTTCAAAACGTATTGCCTGGAGATTCTTTCTTCAAGAGTGGAGCATATCCCTAACCTGTTTACTGAGCTCAAGACCACGGGCTTAAAGGATATTTTGGCTCATAGGTAAAGCTGGTCCTCATATGGCTTAAGTGAAGTTTTGAAACAAAAAAAAATACAAAAACCATCTTGTTTGAATGAACAAATGTTTCTTAACCCTAGAATAGCGTAGTCGACTCACCTTGCAATCAGCTAGTACGTCTGAAATTTGAATTGACCAATTAGTAATTAGCAGTCAAGAAAAGCTGTACTTTCATGACGTCACTTGTTAGCAACAGGCAGGTATTGAACTGGAGATCATATAGAATATTCACGAGAAGGCTTAACAGATTTAAGCAGTGTGAAATCTGGGTCACCCTCGTCCAACAATTTGCTGGCTGAGTTTCACCAGCTACTTTACTTTTATTACCTACGCAGAAAAGTCTATCATTGTATTACGTGAATATTATTGTCAATTTCGTCTGCCGCTCGTGCTGCGGGTGCAGCCACTTAAGGTACCCTCTAAAGTAAAAGTTATAATTTTTTTAGGGATGAAGGAAGCCAGGTTGCAATTCTAAGAATAATCCAACATCTGCTGAAGAAGCTTACCATTCCGGAACTCAAGTATATTTTTTCTTCGTTGACTGCTTTTATTTCTCATCCAAGCGTGTTATGCAGAGAGCTGATGTACGACATACTCATCTGGATATATGACACTTTCAGGTTTGAGACTAGCAGTATGCAGTCAGTGTAATCCATTGTCTATTTAATTTTAGCATTCTGAGACCCAGTTTTGTCAATTCAAGGAAGGCAGCGTTTTTCTAGTCAAGCGTTTGCAGTTGTCTTCTTTCTTTTATCTGGTGTGTTACCCTTGTTGCATTGTAATTTACATACTGCTTTCAAACCCAATCTCGCATTCTCGTATTGACTGGAAGACGAATCATAATTCCTCATCATCATCCACCATATTTGATCCCAATTTGTGGAAAGAGGAGGTACAATGTACGCGAGAGAATATCGCCTGTTGCTCAATGTAAAGAAAGAATGTAGACATGAAGCTAAACAACTACCTTTAACTAACCATGCTCACATGATATGTGGAGGAAGGTACAAATACTTTCTTATCTGTAGAGCGGATGAAACATTCCAAGCTGAGGACGGTGCAGCAGACATTTTGCGTGTTGCTAAAGATCACCTTCTTCAAGGCCTTGCGGATGATAACAGGGATCTTAAGTGAGTTGTTCTGTTATTTAAATTGTCCATTTCGTTTGTAACTCGTTACCAAGATATGGTTACGCTAAAAAATCTTTGAATTTGTTTAACTGCAAATACCTTGTAATCAGTAAGACGTATCTACATCCTTATCTCAGGCTTAAGTTGCGCAATTTTTGGAGTGATGAGACACGACTTCCTGGAACAACACTTGAACGTTTGGTTGAAGTCTTGCGAGCCATGTATTCAACTAATACTGAGAGTCAGGTTTGGACATTACATTTACACAGTTTGCACTGATAATGTTTTTTGGGAACTAAACTCCGTTAATTGATCTAGCTCAAATACAAGAGTTCACAGAAAAAAAAGATGACAGATGGAACTTTTACTTACCTGGCTTCCGGTATACAGAACTGAGTTTCGTTTTTGCCTCTAACAGTATCTGAGCTACACTACAAATCTGATTCTACACCTGACATCCCTCAGTCCTGATTATGGCCGAATGATGTTTGAGCAACCTTTGTCCGAGTGTAAATTTGAGGTGAAGTATGCATAAAGTTTTGGAATTGTGATTTCTTTGGCTTTAATTTGATTTGAGGCTTAATTCATCACGATCTCTTATTCTTTTCTGCAGGAGTACCAAATTAACTATTCTTGGCAACAGAGACACTTGACGATGACACCCCTGTTTGCAGCAACGCAAGGTTCTTTTAGTTCTGCAATGACGCAGACACAGGAAGCTTTGTCAGTAGATGGTCCTCTTGGTCTGAGAGCCACACAGAATCTACAATTTACACCAACTCAGGATCAGGGGAGATCGCAAGCCTTTGACTGGCTCAATCCAAGCCAGGTTCATAATGATTAAACTTTGTAGCCTAATTGCCAAGTTCTTATTGGCCGAGACAGAGGGAAATTTTGTTTAATTTTCTCTTCTTATAAGGGAAAATTTACTTGAAAATGATTGGCTCTCAGGTCCTCAGGTAATGATGACGAAAAACTGCTTTGCTATTGTTTTCCAGCAATGGCGTCTCTTATCAAGAAAGTTGATTATAAACAGTATACCTAAATTTAGAAACAAATGATCCTTAAGAATTTTGTAGACCTCAGTTTTCCTTGATAGCACTTAACAGCTTTCGAACACTCTTTTTTTGCTTCAAGGGGCCAAATGTATCTCCATCGCAGTTTTCGATCACAGCTTCCTCCACCCAGACCCAGTCCTCCTTACTTTTCAGTACTTCCCTGTCAAGGGATCGTCAAAAGATGCTTAAGCCGGTTCCTAGTGACTTTGGAAGTCAAAAACTCATGCCGTCACAAGGGCCCATGCAGGAACTACAAGGTCAGCTCTCAGTAGCTCACTTGTGGCCAGCTAGAAGCATAAGGATATCAGAAAATTATCGGTTCACTGCCTGATTGATTGATTATAATGATAAATTGATTGATTGACTTATTGATTGATTGACTTATTGATTGCTCAATTGACTTATTTATCGATTGATTGATTCATTGATTCATTGGTTGATTGATCGATTGGTTGTTTGTTTGATTGTTTGATTGATTGATTGATTGATTGATTCATTGATTGATTAATCGATTGATTGATGAAAAAAATAGATTGCATCTATGCCGAACAGCTGTTCAAGGAAACCTTACTGAATGTTCATCAGGAATGATGTACAGTACATTAAGTGTATACTGGAAGTGAAAGACATAAAAATTGCTATCTGATGTTATTTCACTGAACACAGACGTTCTTAATTGTGATATTGAGTAATTTGTCTAACATTTTAAGTGTCATGAAGAGCAATTGATATTGACTTCTGTCTTTTTCATTAAGCGAGGAATGAAAAAGATGAAATATTAAGACTCAAGAGACGTTTCCTGAAGGAGCAGTCCTTAAGAAGTGGTTTCTTTGCAAAACAGGCAACAAAGAGGAACAGACTCAGAGAAGTAATATTGCATTGCGTTTTTTTGTAATTTCTCATTAGCATAACAATTCTGTTTTACAGGGGCGGATCCAGGATTTTTTCAAAGAGGGGGTTGTAAGTTTGAAATTTCAAGGCAAACGTCCTAAGGTCGAGGGAATGGGGGAGGGGGGAGGGTATGGGTTATGTTTAAATACGTACATTTTCGTCATTTTGATTTCAGAGGAATTTGAAGTACTATTATTAAGGACTAAGAGTAAGGATAGTTGTTATTCTCTTTTTTACCTGCCTATATTTAATCAAATAGATTAGCTTGAAAGAGCCTTCTTGGATGAGCCTTTACAAAGGCTTGGCATATCTCGTCTACCTCGAATCTCTCGGAGTAGTGCGTGGCAATTACTGCGAGGTCTGAGAATCGTTCTTAAGACATCGTTAACCTAGAGTAAGTCTTGATTCGTCTCATCAGGGAAAACGATCGCTCAGCTTCTGCACTTGGGAAATGGGAATGTCTTTCTCCCTGTACAGCTTGCTTTTTACTTCATCATCCAAATGCTGTGCCTTATTAACTATAATCGATGGCACAAAACAAAGGAGATGATGGGCGTGGCGATCTTCGTCAGAAAATCGGTCTTGCATTTGGATGATTAAAGAGTCAAGAAGAGGAATAGCCGCAGTCTTCTTGTAATGATCGATTAGACTGAAACTGGGGATGTTTGACCGATTCCTCTGCATGCTTGGCTTTCTAGGAACTGCTTCTGTGATGTCTAGTTTTCCAGCAAGATCTAATTTTTCTTTGTACCAAATTTTAAAGTCACGGTCAATGTTATTCCTAGAAGTCTGAATTGTCTTAATTACTTCCTCAACCATCATGTAGGCTTCAAAAATATCTTGATCTCGTTTCTGAAGCTTTGAAGCAAGAGCTTTTACCTCGTCAAGAATATTCTTTGTTGTAATAAAAACTGCTACTGTCTGGAATGACACAGTAAGGAGGCTTTCAGTCCTTGGGCCTTAACGATGGTATCCTTGTCCGAATTCCAGTTTCCAGTGGAGGAGGTCAATTCTGGGTACTCATGGGTAGCCATAATAGCACCTAGGAAGGTGATAATGGCTTCATACATTTCCAAGAAAACATCTAAGCATATGTGTCTTTCCACCCAGCGAGTTTGTATAGCCCTGAAAGCTTGCTGTGGGAACCGTCAGGCAGGAATTTTTTTATGGTCAATTTGCTGTCGCCTTAGGCTGTTATTCGAAAACAGATATGTCTCTAATCAACCCAATTAGGTTTTTAACTTCTGTAACTTTGCATGTTGCTGCAATGGACAGGTTTAGACAGTGGGAATAGCAATGTGTGAAGAGAGCTAACGGACTTATCTCTTTAATCTTTGCTTGAACTTCTGCCTTTCCACTAGACATCACAGAAGCGCCATGATATGCTTGACCATGGATGTTGGCTGGATTTAAAGTATGAAAATTTTTTCTGCTTATTTCAAAGACCTTCCGAAATACAGAAGAATGGCATTTTTCTTTTTGAAATATCTTTTTTCGTTTCAGAGATATTGACATTTTTTTATTATGCAAATTAGTTCAGTTTTGACGTCATTTGGTGTGCAACTAAAAATGGTAAGATACTGAATAAAAAATATCTCTGGAAATATTAAAGCAGTGTTTTTGACACTTGGCACCACAAATGTGCATCACAAAAGGAACAAAATGACACCCTTAGTTTTATTGCCATAGCAACTCTTTCAGCTCCAGTCTCTCTCTGTCATAAAAAAACAAATGTCCACATTTGCAGCCTTTAAAGTAAGACAAGGGGTCCTGCCTGGAACAAACATAGTTCCCATATTGTCTTAATTCCAATCATCGTATTGGCTGCAGTAGATGGTGCAGGTTAGGTGCTGTCGTTAGCTAAAACAGTCACAAAATGGTTTGTTCTTCCCTAAATGACGACCAGTCAATCGGCTATCACATAACATAATACGAATTAAGAATATTTTTTTGGTATGAAAAAGGGACAGACAAGTTCGAAATCTTCCCAAAGGGGGGTTGCAACCCCCCCCAACCCTCCCCTGGATCCGCCTATGGTTTTAGTTTGCAGATGTATTTCTTGTTTGAAACATGTCAGTAAATTAAATAGGAAACCGTACTTTACTTACACAGTAAAGTTAACATCAAAGTGGTTTCACATGTTTGTTCTGACCATGCCTTGGTTTACTTGGTTTATTTCTGGCTTAGCAATCCCGTGAGAGGCAAAAAGCTGCCCGTGAAAGTAGTGTGGTGATGTACAGAAGATATCGCACTGGAGACCTGCCAGATATTCAGATCAAATTTTCAGAACTTATCGCCCCCTTGCAAGCAGTGGCACAGGTGAGAAGTAGCTCCAGTACAGCCAAAACACAGTAGAGCATGTTGCGATACGGGTATTAGAATTATGTCCTTCCGTCTATGATGAAAAGAAATAACTTAGCCAGTGTTCCTTTTAAAGCTACAGTCGCACGTTAGTAATGTTTTTGCGAAAATCAAAAGTGAATTAAGTTTTTGAGGTGGGCAATTGTTTCCCAAATTAACCCGCGTCTCCAAGCAGGAAACAGGAAAGACGCAAAAAAGAAATCACAAGAAACCGTACATTGAACAAAAAGGTGCTGAAAATAACGGAAATGGCATGTTTGAGTGAAGAGATAACAAAAGGAATAGCCTCCTATCGATAACACTCTTTAGTACATTTGTTTGCTTATTTGTTGCAGTGCGACAGTACCTTTGCTAAACAGTTGTTTAGTACTCTCTTTCAAGCGGTGTTTTCTCAGATTGAAGAGAAATTACCAGAGAGGGAAGGTCTTAATGTTACAATGGACGTCAACAGAGCCATAAATGACATGATGTCTTCCTCGACGCAATTCTTTCCACCGTTCATTTCAAGTGTTCAGGTAAATACCTTCTCTGAAAGGAAATAATGTTGTTTCTATTTTGGGTAATCAGTCATAAATACGCAGCCTGCTTTTTTTAATGTATCTGTTGTACTTAAAAATTAAATTCAGGTAAAAATAATTTTAACCTAGTTAGATTTTCAATTTCCTTTGTCCTCTAACCTTAATTATTCATAGTCAATGAATAAGTAGGATTAAGAGACGAAGGAATTTAATTTTTACCTGAATTTAATTCTTAACTACAACATATCCATCACTCTATCAGATCTATACTTCATCAACATGTAAATATACCCACATATTTATCATTGGTTCTCATAACATGCCCAGTAGGTGCGACAAACTGCACATTATCTGCACTGATTGGGCCTCACTGTCAAGTGAGAATACAAAACTAATGCCAAAAACGGTTAAACACAAACTGAAACAGTTTTTACTTATAGTTTTAACCTATAGCGAGTTGCAGTATATTTAATATTAGTTCTAGTATAGTCTGAAGTTTATTACTTCTGTATTTTAGACTTCTATTTTGAAGAGGACCCTTCTGTCCCCTTTTGGTGATTGGAGGCCTCCTCTTAAAATAATTATTTATTATAAATTTATAATTTATTCTTTGTTAAAGGACAACAATAACCCAAATGCCAGTTGTATTAACAGTGTTTCCTTGTTTCAGAACATTTGCTATCACGAAAGGAAACTTTTTGTTGAGCCACCTTCTGTTAGTACAGCATGTTTGGCTAGCCTGCAGCAACCTATTGGTAAAATGGTCTTTTGTTAAGGAATAAACTAATGACTGATTTATTTCCATTCAAATATCTATCCATCTATCAATTAATTAATTCACTCATTCTCTCGGTCACTCATTCACTTAGTCACTCGGTCACTTGCTCATTCTGACACTCAGTCAGTAAGTCATTCAGTCAGCAGGCCAGTCAATTATCCAGTTAGTTAGTCTGTCCGTCGGCCAGCCAGTCAATCGGTTTGTTACGTGTATTTCTTCTTTTTAAGGCTCGAATATATGCAAAATTGTAGTAAACAAGCCTTGGGATACTTTCTCCGATTAATCTTACTTCATAAGCCGAGTTTCTAGACCCACGGTAATGCTCCATTCTGCGAGAACTTCAAAAAAGATTTAAATCGCCGATTACCGTTTACAAATATCTGCAATCACCCTGTCGGTGTCGGACATTAAATAGCAAACCTGATGGGAAGCGTAACTTTCTGAGGTTTCCCATGCGCGGGAAAAATCATTCTTGAAACATCTATATTTATGTAACTAGAAATAGTGTTCACTATAGCTGCCCCCGCTTTTGATATCCTGTTTATTGGATGTGTATTGAATACAAAGAT
>OMLO01003356.1_pt1 | contig 13220 bp, 7 predicted proteins | sample 1674811 | NCBI WGS metagenome assembly OMLO01 (sample SAMN06265003, study PRJEB25207) | coral metagenome | isolation source: Coral host | place: Mexico:La Bocana,Puerto Morelos, Mexico | collected 2008-11-13
TTTGGCGTTATTCTAATCAGCAATTTTTGGAGTCAGTATAGTCGAATAGTGTATTTCCTGGACATATGAAGCCATTGTGGCGGTCACTTTTTTCACCGGATTATCGAGATTTTCATCAATCGCAAAAATTCCGAAAATACCTCGCAAATTGAACATGGCAAACAAGAAGCAAAATCCACGGCCTGTGGACTGTGAAATCATGGTTAATAACTTCCTTATAACCTTGGATGGTTATGTTAAGGTGAATCCATCAAGACATATATCATATACCCAATGAGGTTGGCACTTTTGTCAAACAAGAAACAACCACACAGGTTGTTCAAGTGGGTTGTTTGTGTTTTGAGATTATGCCATCACTTCTGCAAAGAAAAATGGAATCCATTGCATCCTAAATAAAATTTCGGATGAGCCATCTGGGATGGCAGGTTGGCGAATAATTTGGGGGGTTGGTTGATTGCTGTATAGGACTCTTGTTAGCCGGTGACTTGTATACCATCGAAACCAACCTTGGAAGCTTACCTAAAAAGGGCAGAGTTGACAGTGGAGCTTCCTTACCTGTTCCCCAAAAACGACTGCAGGAAGGAACGCAATGACCATACAATAACCGCTGTTTGCTCATTTGCTTGTACTGGAACAATCCTTCCTTTTGATTTGGGAACCACTTCTCTCTGAACCAGCTGATTACTTTACTCGAGCAATAAGACACAAAGGTTGTCTCCGAAAGTTGTGAATTCATATTCCGAAGATGTCTCCTTGGACTCTGGATATCCCACCATTCATCAACCAGGAAGGAGTATGACATGTTGCCAAATCAAGATCCCAATCCCATACCATTCATGTATGGTATATTTACCTACATTTATCATATTTTTCCATTAAAAACAACCAAATGTAGGTAAATATACCATGCATGGATGGTAAGGGAATCTTAGAAGACTTCCCAGGATGAAAGTTCGAGATGATCGAGATATGCACCTCTACCCTCGGGGCAAGAAGCGTTTCACGTTCGGGAGCCCGTCAGCCGGGCAGGGAAACCGCTGGCAATGGCAGCAGTGGTTGATGGAGATGCCACCAAATGAAATTTGAGGAGACTTTCTAAGGACTACCCTCCAAACAACCAAGCAGCTGGTACTTAAAAACATGCCATGCGAAAAGGAAAGTTCATATAGATAGGTTAGGATTCCGAGCATCATTTTTCACGGGATATGTTCACTTTACGGAGTGTAACGATAAGCCTCCGCTCTTTTGGGGTTTTAGGTGATGTAGGTGTGACACACGCAGACACGAATGGATGGCGTAGAAAGAAGGCTTATAGTCACGGTCTTATAGCAAACAGGTATAAATTGGAAGTGTGTGCAAGTTGTTCTGACATGTTTTCACAATAGAATAGCTGGAACGTCTGCGTGTTTCCCAAGAAGTACATGTGAAGCGAAGCTTATCGGAAGAAGGTTTTGGGACCCTTGGTCCCAAAAAAAGTGCTGCAACTCAAACAACTGGCTGTTAGGATCAAAACCTTAGGTACAGTATATCGGGAGTTAGGTGAATTCCAAGTTGAGGGCTATCCCGCTATCCCTTCATCCCTTGTTGCCTGGAAAAGTGGTCTATCCCCATGGCTCCCTTCGAGGCCTTTGGGAATTTTGTTCTTCTCCGCCTTTGCGGTTTCCACCATGTCAGCGCGACGGGGTCGTGTTGCATGGGGAGTTTGTGGGACGGAATTCACCGAAAAAATGGCAGAACTCAGAATGCTGAAGCGTTCCAATTCATATATATATATATATATTGATAGTAGTTGACTAGGTGGTGGTTTCAGATATAAGCCCTGGCTCAGGGGGCATCCCAGTTGTTGCGGGGCGGTCCTTAGCTAACTTCCTGAGTAGTGAGTTGCCATGGGATTTATACCTGACATGAAACAATTATCCATCGGGGATCGAATCAATGTGGTTTGTGAGTTGGTTTTGGCTGGTAATGACAACAAGCATCTGGTTCGTTTGATGGGTACTCCGAGCTTGGTGATTTTTCATGGATCTCTATCCCCCGGGGCTTATGTCTGGACTTTTCTGGATGTAGTGGTTTGTGATGGAATCCACAAATTGGGTATCCAAAGTGATGATCGATCTTACTGCTATGGGCACAATCCTATGTCCCTCGACAGTCTCATGTGTGCAGTGGAACTCTGTTCGGGTGCAGGTTTTTTGTCAACAGGGTTGCAAGCAGCAGGTTTTGACGTCATTGCTGGTGTTGAACAGAATGGGCGTTTCCGGATGCTGTACGATCAGCAAAATTTGGGTGAGTTTATTCACAGTGACATTGGTGAGACAATGGTTGCAAAACAGATTTTGGTCATGAACGGACAAAATGCAGTTGTTGCTTCCGGGGTGGCCTGCCAACCCTATTCAAGAGCAGGGGATTGTAAAGGGGGTCATGACGAAAGGGCCACCACATTACCCAAATCTCTGGCTGTTGCATGGATGATTCAATCCCCGGTTGTCATCTTGGAGTGTACTCCCAGGGCTTTAACTGATCCTTTTGTCCAAACTACCTTGGATCATTTTTGCAGCGTTGGGGGATATACCAAATCTCAGGGAATTTTGCATCTCGAGCATTCTTGGGCCTCACATCGTGCAAGATGGTGGTGTATCCTTAGTGCAAAGCCTTTGGGGGAAATCAAGTTTTCATCGATGCCCGTAATGCCTGGTTTCCAAAGGATTGATGCCATTATGCCTTATATCAAAAGTTGGCCCCAGGAAGATATTGATGAGCTTACTTTGACTTGGGATGAACACAGGCAATTTCAGCAATACTCTCATGGGGTAACTGCATTAGCTCTTGATACCACCAAACAGATGGCCACAGCATTGCACTCTTGGGGTAACCAATGTCAAAATTGCTCATGTGGTTGCAGGAGTAGCCTTAGTGAAAGTCGATTGCAATCCCGAGGATTGTTTGGTGTTCTCATTCCTGGAAAAGAAACTTTAGTGATAGGTGAATGTTCATGCCCGGTTAGCCGACACCTCCACCCTTCAGAAGTTGCTCTGTTGTGTGGTGCTTTTCCTAACCTCTGTTGGGGAAAGAATTGCCGATTGGGGTTGGCTGCCACTGGCCAAATGGCAAGTCCTTTGCAATCGTGTTGGATAGGATCACATGTCATGAAGCATCTTGCTGCATTGTTCCAGCAAACATGTCAAGAGCCGGCAGAGTCTTTTCGCTCCCTCGTATCAAGCCTATTGAATGAAGGTCAGGGATGAAATGTGGCCATCTCTTCGTTCGCAATTAGTGCCCACCAGATGTATTCCAACCCAAACAGGTGAGTTGAGCGTCCGAGTGTGTGTGTCAGGCACGGAAATTTTGGTTGCATGCAAGCCTGGCTTGACGGTCTTTCATCTGGTTTCGGCAGAAGTTCAAATGCATGGGGGGCATGTTGATGATTTTGTTGTCCTCAATGCCAGTGGTGAAACTGTTGCCTTTGATTGTTCCCTTCTGAATGACATGCAATTGAAGCTTCTCCCCAAAGCGGCACATGATCAGTTACAGGGTGATATCATTGAATTACCAGGTTTTGATGATGAGGAACTGGCCTGCTTACGGACTGGTAAGGGTATGGATTTCCCGATGGATTTTAAGGGGCCCTTGCCAGTTCATCAGGCACAAAGCAACTCGGTTGAGAATGATGTTCATAAAGGTGTTGATGCCTTTTCCCGGGAAACTGGAGGTGATGTTGTTTCAGTGCCACCAGATGGAGTTTTTTCCGACTTGGATGACCCTCTTTGTAAGGTGGGACAAAATGGATTTCTGTGTATGCCATGTCCAAGGATCCTCGATGTTGAAGCATTGGCCGATTTCAGGAATCAATCTATGAGTAAGCATTCCAGGATTCAAACCCTTGCAAATCAAGATTTGATGTGGGCTGATGATGAATTGCTTTATCAATTGCATGATCTTGCTTCCCATGCCACTTGCGAGCAACATGTCCAGGTGTGGGATCCTCTTCTCACGACCAGTGTTTGTAAATATGGCATTGATTCTTGGGCAGCTTCCGTAGGGTCATCCTTTTCTGGTGTAAGTACATTCATCACGGTCATCGCTGTCTGTCACCATTGGATTCCTGTCGTCTGGAGAAAAGAAGAGCATTCTTTGTTGGCATATGTTGCCAATGCATCCGCCCAGCATGTTGAAGTCATCACTAGGTTGCATCGTGCCTTGTGTTTTGCTTGGAAGGTCCCAGTCACTGACCTCCACAACCGAACTATTTTGACTGACATGTCACCTGTGCAGGGTTGTGGTTTGATTGCCATTGAATTCATCGACCACCTCCTTCGAGGTAAAGACCTTGTTTTTGAGAAGGAATCCCTGCTGGCAAAGCATTCGTTGTATAGGCAAGGCTTCATTGATGGATTGTCAGAATGCGTCCCACGCCCTTGGATTTGGGGTAATGGACAAGGTGACCCAAAAAATGTTTTGTTGGCCATCCTCAAACAACATGGGATTGATGATGCGGACCTTCATAGTCGTTATGAAATGCTTTGCAGCAAATTGGGTAGGGACAAAGTCAATGCTACAGCAGCCAGCTCGAACCCTTGGAAGGAGCTGAAAGGACTAGCCAATCAAAGCCTTCCTCCAGTTCAAATCATTTTGCCGTCAGAGCTGCAGAAAGCAATCGATCAGCGTGCCAAGTCGTCAGCTCCTCTCGGTCGGAAAAAGAAGGTTGGAAAGGGGACAGGAAAAGGGAAAAGCAAAGGGACTGAGGCCCAGTCGGTTGACCCAAACCTGTTGCGTCTTGAAGAAGGTATTTTTGTTGCCAATGAAGATCGCCTCATTCAACTTCCGAAGAGTTCCATTGGCCCCACTGCACAAGGGATTGTTTTGGTATCTTATTTCGAAGCCCTTCCATACCTGCAGACTGGAAAGCCTATCTCGTCCTTAGGATTGGGTTTGATCGTTGTAGATATGCCAAAGGATTGTAAGCCATTGCCAGTGGCTCCTACCATGGTAACATTCCCTGTGATTTGTGCCGCCAATTCAGAGCCATTGCTGTTAGAAGGGGCCTTGCTTCAGTGGGGGGTCACTGAAGTAACCAAGGCTTTTCGCAAATCGGTTGTTGAGCTTCAGAGCATTGATACATGTGTTGTGAAATGTGTCATCTTTCGTGATCAGATCACGGGAAGTTGGAGTGAAGTCACAGCCCATCCTATGAAATATCTTCTTCAATGCCTTCCGTTGTTGGTTAGTTGCCAAAAGGGTTGTTGTGATGAAAAGTGTGGAGGGTGGCACTCCACCCCAGCTGCCAACCTTCGTGACCCATTGCTGGAAGTGTGGAATCGTCAGTGGTTGAGCATGTCGTATGCCTTCGCAAACCCAAGTGATGCTGAAATGTTTGCCGTATCTATCCGGCTTCCAAAGCAACTTGAAGAACCTATCCAGGCATTTTCCGGGTCTCATGGAGTTTACGTGGAGCCAAAGTCCATCGATGGACGCACTGTGTCGCCTGACTTTCACATTGTCTGGGTTCCGAAAGCCTCCTTAGCCCAAGCAGTCATTTACAAACAAACTGTTCCGGGGGTGTTGGGGTTGGCCCGCATAGGGGCCAAGCTGGGCCTTAGATGCTGGAAGTCGACATCAGAAGGTGTGCACATGGCAGTAAAGCCGGATATCCAATTCCTCCCGAGTGGGGCCAAGCAAACATACATGGTGGGGCCGATTCCTTGGGGTACGTTGAAGCAGTCTCTCAATGATGCTTTGCAACAGATGGGTTGGGAAGCAAAAGTGTTACAAGCTGTTCCTGCAGGTCGTGACTTCCGGGGAGTTTTGTGGCGGGTTCATGCATTATCACCTCCTCCCCAAAATATCCTGCATTTGTCGTCGGGGGAGGCAGTTATCACTCGTGTTGATAATCCCCAAGTTGTTGGTAATCAGGGAGGAAATGCTGTGCTGGGTTCCAATGCATCGGTGAAGTTTGTTCGCAAGAGTGTTGACCATTCCGATGCAAAGGTTGATAGAATCTTTCTGGAAGATCCTTGGGCATCGTATAAGGCTCCTAATGCACCACCAATGCATGTGCCAGATGCTCTTGCATCGTTGGAGCAAAAAGTCGTTTCCAGTGTTATGGCCAAACTTCCACGAGAGTCAATGGAAATCGATGATGAACGTGGATCCAGTCGGGTGGACGTTCTTGAAGCCAAAGTCCAGGAGCTTCATGAACAACAAAATCGTATGCAGGCAGTCATCCAAGACCAAGGGAACACCCAACAAGCGCAAATGGTTCAAATGCAGTCGCAGTTCCAAGCACAACATCAAAGGCTTGAAAAGGTGGTGGGTGAGCAATCTACCAAGTTGACCTCCCTGACGACCCAGTTTTCTCAACAGCTTGAGAAACAACAAACACACATTGATGGCATGTTCCAGTGCCAAATGCAGCGGATTGAAGACTTGCTCTCGAAAAAAGCCCGCCATGAATGATGGGGCCCAGTCGATGATAACGCCAGCTTTGATATCGATTGGGTGCATGTTAGCTGGTACTTTTTACCGTTGTGGTTTTGCCTGTTGTTGGGTCGTTTGTTTGTTGGCGTTGTGCAGTCTTTTCAATCGGTTGGGAAACATAACCAGCCTCCTGAGCCAAAGCAGTTTTGTTCTAGCAATATCCAGGTGGGGAAAAAACTTGGAAGTTGCATTCGTTCCGAGGGTTGCCAACATCGTCTCCCCCGATTTCCTTGTTGGGTGTGTGCGATGTGGTTTTTGCAGTGTATCAGATTCGGAGAAGCTAGTCATCCTGGGCCTCCCACAAGTGTTGAATGGACCGTTGGCACTTTCAATCCCAACGGCCTTGCCCATAGAGCTGATGTGGTTTCCTCGATCCAAGGGGACTTTTGGGGCGTGACTGAGACACACCTTAGTCGCATATATAGGGTATCAGAAGTTCGTTAGGGGACTTCGTTGCAATAAGTCTAGTTTTATCCACGTTGTGCCTGGCAAACATTGCCCTTTCAGGGCGAGATCTACCGAAGCAGGGGACTTCACAGGGGTTGCTGCATTGTCCAAATGGCCGTGTCGTGCACTACCTCATTCCATCCCGGCTGCGATTTATGATACTTCAAGAGTTCAAGTGGTTGGTGCACGCATCCATGGTTTGTGGATAACAGCCGGTATTCTTTATGGAACTCCCAAGAGTACTTCACACCTTCACCCAAAATTTCATACCGAACAGCACCTTGAAGCATTGATTGATCGTGTAGCTTGCCAAACGACAGGTCCTAGAGTGGTAATGGGAGACTTCAACTGGGAAAGGTCTGAACTCCACCAACTTCACAGGTTGGAAGATCTTGGTTTCGTTGAAATCCAGGATTTGGCCCACACTTGGTGGGGAACTCCTGTTTCTCCAACAGGCACGGGTACTCGTCGGATTGATTTTGTATATATTTCCAAAGAGTTGATTGGTCTTTTCAAGGGTGTGCAAGTTGATCATGAACAGTGGCAAGACCATGCCTCGGTTGCCGCCTGTTTTCATTCTATCCCCACTGACTTTGACCGATTTCATTGGGCCACTCCTCAAGATACCACATGGCCAACAACCCAGTGGCAATTCCATTATCATCCGCCATCCGACGTGTCTCCTACTTGGAAGTTTGCAGATTTTTGGAATCAAGTCGAAAACTCTGCCTCTCAGGAGTTTATTCGTAGTGGTAAGCCTCCTTTGCCGAAATCAGCCACTGGCCGGGGTCAAACGCTTGAAACATCTAAGATTAATTTTCGTGCTGCACCCATTCGTAAGGGAAGAACTGGGGAGATGCAGCCTGAGTTCTTTGGCTCTTCCGTCAAATATGCTCAGGCATTCAAGCAAGCTCGTCGATTGCAATCCCTTGTCCGTGCATTGAAGAGCGAAAGTTTTAGGCAACAGCACCATGTTCCTGACTTGTGGTATCGCATTCGTCATGCTCCTGGGTTTAATGGTGGCTTTTGTAGGTGGTGTGTGCATGAAGGCATTGATCACATGAAGGTTGCGTTTGTTCCTACTCTCTTCGTTCCCTCTCGGGAGATGGCTGAAGTTTTGTTTGCGGCTGTGCAATCATATGTTCGTGCCTTTGAAAAACAACTCATCAAAGACCGAGTCAAAGATGCCAAAGTTCGTAGGAAAAATGACCTCAACTATGTTTTCAAAGACTGCCAGAAAGATGCACCTAGCAAAGTTGAGTTGCTGGTTGATACTAGGCAATGGGAAGTGGTTGACATAGATCATGATGATTCTGCCATTATCGTTGAGCCCGAGCTAAACCTCATGCCTCAGGTGCCGCTGTGTTTTGATGGTCAAACCCTTGACCCCATTCATGCAGATACTGATAGTATTTGGTTGCCTGATGTCACTAATTTCCACATTGGTGATTGCATTCGTCAAACTCGTGTCATTAGTGATTTGCCTTCTATCTTTGATGCCTTCAAAAGTGAGTGGGAGCCACGTTGGAAGCGTTTCCAGGATGTTTTGCCGAGTCAATGGGACCAAATTTCTTCATTTGCCCAGCAAGTGTTGCCCCAATCACAATGGCATTTCAGGTCGTGGAACGTTCACGATTTTCTGTTGGCAGCAAAGGGGAAAAAACGTAGAGCTGCTGTGGGTCCTGACGGAATCTCGAAAAGTGATCTCCTTGCTTTGCCGCCGACGGTGCGCCAAGGCATTGTTAATATGTATCAAGAAATCGAAACATCATCCCAGTGGCCGGTCCAGATGACAGTCGGCATGGTATCGTCACTTGAGAAAAAAGCTGGAGCAATGCTAACCTCTGAGAATAGGCCTATAGTTGTGTACTCAATTTTGTATAGGCTGTGGTCTTCGTGCCGTGCAAGAGACTTCCTTAAAACCTTTGCGTTGCTGGCTCCAGATGGAGTTCGTGGTGGAATCCCTTCACGACAAGCGAAAAGCATATGGTACGAAGCAGCGATTTTGTTAGAGCAAGCTCAGATTGATTCTTCGCCTTACATAGGCATTGTGGCAGATCTGAGCAAAGCCTTTAACATGATACCACGTGAGCCGGTGTGGCTTGCTCTTAATGCCATGGGAGTGCCGCATTGGTTTATCAGAACTTGGGCTTCATTTGTCAATTGCCAGACACGTCGTTTCAAAATCAGATCGTCGGTGGGACCTGCTTTGACCAGTGACGTAGGCTATCCGGAGGGCTGCGCTTTGAGCGTATGCGCCATGTCTATCATCGATCTGTTACTTGATTTGTGGCTTCGTCCGGTGCATCCAACCATACAAGTCTACTCTTACGTAGACGACTGGCAGATATTACATCGTGCTTTGGGTCATCAAGAGGACATTCTGCAATCACTGTGGACATTCGTTGAGGCTGTTATGATGAAAATTGACAAAAAACAAATCCTTCGTGTGGGCAGTTGATGCTCGAGATCGTAAGGCCCTTCGTCAGACTTCTCCATTACAAGTAGCATTGTGTGCCAAAGAGTTGGGAGCCCACCTCAATTTTTGCAAGCGTTCAGGAAATCGTAGTCTCTTGGACAGAATATCTGGCATGGGGCACACATGGACATTGTTGAGAGCTTCGTTGAGCCCTTACCATCATAAACTCACTGCCCTCCGCATGTTGGCCTGGCCACGTTCCTTGTATGGAATATCCATCGTCAACGTGGGACCCTTGAATTTTGGAGCTTTGAGAACAGGAGCTTTGCGTGGATTGAAGCAAGATCGTGTTGGCTCTAACCCATGTCTGCACTTGCCGTTGCATGGATTTACACTGGATCCGGAGGGTTTTGCCATCCTTCAGACGTTGAAAGACGCTCGTGAGCATTCGAATAGTGATGCCTTTCGTAGCTTGCTTAGTCTTTACTGTAGTGCACCTTCATGCTTCCCTAACAATGGTCCCGTAGGTATCTTGGTGAGTCGTGTGGCTAGACTTGGGTGGCAGTTGCAGCCTGATGGTACTTTTCGTGATTTGTTGGGGCAATTTGACATCTTCCATACCCACATTGATGATCTCAAACATCGTATCTGCCTTTCGTGGGGATGGATTCTCACTGCCGAACTTAGTCATCGCAAAGACTTTTGTGGTTTGCAGCAGGCTGATTTGGCCACTACTCATGCCATCCTCCGTGAATTCTCTTCAGCTGATCAGGTATATCTCCGATGTAGTTTAGATGGTACGATGATCACACAGAAAGATAGGCAGCATTTTCAAGAAGGTAACATGGGTTCATGTGTTTTTTGTGGCGCCCCCGACAGCCCTGGCCACAGGGTATGGCATTGTCCTGAGTTCGTGTCCCAACGCAATGCCTTTCCGAGCAAGTTTGTAAAGTGCTTACCGGAATTGCCACCTTGTACCCTTGAGCATGCATGGGCTTTCCGTCCGGAATCCTTTAACAAAGTTGCTAGAGCTTTGAATCAATTGGAAGATTTGCCTCCCGAAAAGTATCGCCTACCGGCTTGTGGTTCGTTTGCGTTGGATCTGTTTTGTGATGGCACGTGTCGTTTCCCAGAATCCAAACCTCTTCGACTTGCTGCATGGGCTGTCACTATGGCTCTTCCGGGGGGAAATGCTTTTGACAATGAACTCTTGGCAGCTGGCTTATTGCCAGGCATACACCAATCGGCTTTCCGTGCCGAGTTGGTAGGTTTTCGACATGCTCTTGCAATTGCTGCACAGACCCAAGCCACATCTATTAGAGTGTGGTGTGATTGTCAGTCGGTCGTTAACATTTCGCGCCGGTTGCAACGGAAACAGCTTCGCCTGAAACCAAATAGTTCTCATGCTGACATCTGGCAGGAAATTGTTCGTTTGCTGGATGTGCTTCAAGATAGGTTAGTTATTTGTCAAGTGTATGCACATAATCAAATTACATCTGGCCTTTCTGAAATAGAAGTGTGGGCGTACTGGCACAACTCTCTTACAGACATTGCTGCAGCAAAAACAAATGCTACAAGGTCCGAAATTTTTTGGGATTGTTGGTGTGAGGCAGCTGCAGATTACAAATGGTATACAGAGTTGTTTCTGGAGGTTGCAAAACTTCATGTGTCAATTGGTAAACAGGCTGATTCGCTTATCAAAGCCACTAAGCCCATTCAACGGAAAGTTGAATTACCGGAAGAGGCTAAAGTGGTGGTGCAACCGAGACAATATGAGATTACAACAACATTGATTCGCAAGCATGGGTTCAACATTGTGCAGGTGCTGCGAGATTGGTGGGTAAACACAGGGGCGGTTTTCTTGAATCACGCTGGTTCGTTCCAATGGATTTCTTTCACGCAGTTGTTTATAGATTTTCAATTGGCGACGGGTCATGTCGGGCCGACGTATCGTGACTTGCAGTGGTTTGAAGACGACTCGGTCTTTCCTATGGATTCCTTGCCTGATTGGGGCAAGCACGCCAGGTGGTTTCAGTTACTGCTCAAGGGTTTCTGGCTGGAGAATGGCGTCAAATTGGAATTCAAGAGTGGTCCACCTTTTTCGAGCAGCATTCAATGTTGGATGGTCAATGTCAGACTTCCTTGGAGCTCCGTTCGATTAGATTTCATTGATAAGGCATTGTTGGATCGACGTGGTGTTCTCCGAAGGGGAAAGGATATCCGCTTGATCTCTCATTTCGCCTTGGATTCCCAAATGGCAGTGCCTCTGACAAGTGGAGGTTAAGGGCATCTGCAGCTCAAGTGCGGGGCCCGACTGCTGGCCACGTACGCTTTGATAAAAGTGTTGGATAAAAGTGTTGGTTTCAAATCTTTTGTATGTTCATCCCTATTTGGGGAAGATGGACCCATTTTGACTTGCGCACATTTTTCAGATGGGTTGCTGAAAAACCACCAACTAGAAAACCTCTTAGCCTCTCAGAATTCAACATGCAATCAGTCCTCTCCTGGAAAAGGCACTCGTCCAAGACGTGGTGACATTTTTGCCCCACACAATCGGCGGCTGCAGAAGCAAGCAACCAGAACGGCCGGGAGCAAGCGGCCCGGGCGGCAACGTGGGCAGCCGGGACAGGCACAGTTGGTAGGGTTAGGGTTGAAATGCTTGGATTGATACCAGCTTACAGAAGTTGTGAATAGATCCTAGCCATGACGGCGATGGAAGTTACCACGTTTACAACTATGTAAGTTCACGGATGCAAGTGAAGTGGATGGTGGTTCCTAAAGACCTCAGGAGGATTGTGGCAAAATGAGATGAGATGGGCTGTTTTTGTATAAAGACTCTGTCGATTTTCTGTGATTGAATGATGCTACGAGTTGTTAAACCAAGCGCTTCGAGGAGGGGTTACCAAAGGGTATCGGTCCTCTGTGACTTCATATTTCTGTGGTGACTTGAGGGAAGTGACGTCACTGCAAAGGCTGGTTTCTGTTTTTTTTCAGGTTACATTGGGGAAAACACTTCACCAAAATACTACTGTACCCCGAAGTTTGACAGCAAATGCCCCTGCGAAAATCTTCCATTCGCATCATGAATTTCCGGGGAGAAATTCGTGGAGGTCCCTTCACTGTGAGTAGATGTGCCCTCTACATTTGCCATCTGACGTGGTTTTTTGGTTGGGGATCCGTTACTCGCAGGCACAAGGCGCCAAAGTGCCGGGCTTCCAACGTTTCTGGTTGTTGGCTGCAATGGGTGGATGTCCCATTCGCACAAAAGCGGCCGCGGCAGCAGCTGTTGGGGCTGAAGGTGAGGTCCAGTGTACCAGTAGCACCTGGCCGGGTGGGGGGTACCGGGTAAAGGTCAACCTAGCCAATCCCATAGGATCCATGTATGTATGGTATATTTCCCCTAGATTTGCCATACAAATCAACCATTCATGTAGATGAATATAGCATACATGGATGGTATGGTTGTTCTGCATGAAGTGCACACAACTTTGACGGAGCTACGGAGTGCCACGTAGAATTGGGAAAACACACCGTGAAATGCGGGTTAAATGGACACGTTTAAAGAGCTAATTGCCCGAAAATCCAGAGCATCAATCACTTCTTCTCTTTGAAGATGCAATGCTAAGTCTTGTTGTGAAAGGTGTTTTTATCAAAAAGTTTGAAAGAGATGGAGCTTTCATGTCTAGGGAATGGACATACCTGGGGATCATGTCACTTTTTTCAAACTTTTACATCCCCCCAAACTAACATACCAGCCTGAAACATAGGAGATATAGAGTCCCCAGGCTCGTTACAGAATCTCTGGGTGCTAAAGGGTGCTGGTGGGGGGGTGAATTGGAAGAGGAACCAACTTTTGAAGGTTCTTATTTTGCAGGTAGAT
>OMLO01003357.1_pt1 | contig 13219 bp, 4 predicted proteins | sample 1674811 | NCBI WGS metagenome assembly OMLO01 (sample SAMN06265003, study PRJEB25207) | coral metagenome | isolation source: Coral host | place: Mexico:La Bocana,Puerto Morelos, Mexico | collected 2008-11-13
AAATTACCTTGTTACCCCCACCGACGCAGCACCACAGTTTCTTTAGAAACTTTCACCCTTTATTCATATATCGCAACATTGTTGGGCGCAACATGTTGCGCGCGTTTGGTCACCATGTTGTGTCGTGTTGCGACATGTTGGGTGTTGTTGGCCGGGGCTTAACACTAAAGCGCGCGTACAGTTGATGGTTGTTTCTATTCATTTATGAAAGCCATGAAAGATTTTGTACATGGCTTTCATGAATTGTCAATCAGTGAAATAATTAATTTGTTGACTCTCCAACAGCAGTTTCCACAGAAGTGTGTCATGTTCCCTTGAGGAAGATGTCCGGCATCTGTATTGTATTTTCTCAAGTGAAGTCTTTTTGGAACATTAACATAGTCAATAATCTGACGGCATCATAATTTCATGATTTTAAGTTTTCCTTTTACGTACGTGGAGTACCAGCATATAAAGCAGAAAAGCATCTTTTCATTGTCATGATGGAATAGTCGACGCATCCTCGATATAAGACCATCGCAGTATGAAGCGTCGCTCTTGAGGGATCATATATATTCATATCTGTTTTTTTTTTTTTACAATTTGAGAGTTGAATAGTACCTTGGCGGTCAACCGTGCGATCAAAAACAAAGATATCCTTCTCATTTCGACAAAGTTCGTCCGTGACTGACCTGCATGAGGTAATGACCCTTTTCTAAATACAGCAACCAAAAACAGGTTTTTCCAGCGCTTAAACCTATATAGGCATGCAGCCTTCAAAAGATTATCTCAGTCTCTTTTTTTTAAGTTGTGAATAGCGATAACAATTTTAAAGTTGCTTGTGTGTAGATGTGTGTAGATTATGCAAATGATATGCAAATGAGTCGTCGGTCACTTATCTGCCTAGATACGTGGTGTTACCGGTGACCCCCCTGCGCATATAGTGGTTTGATCGTTGATTCGTTCTTTTGTGTAAACATTTACCATATATGGTCTCAAACCAATATATGTCTTGAGACACCACGTAACTACCCTTATCTGTTACGTTTTTGTGCTATTTCCGCCGACCAGTAATTTTCTGGCTCATTTTAGTGACTATATGCAAATTTAAATTCTTTTTCCCGTTTTTAAAGCTTATGAATACGTTAACGCCTATAATTAAGCTCTTTTGCATGAGATTTTTGAACAGTTTATCTTGCTGCATTCTCAGTGTTGCCTTGCTCAATTCCTCGTGGTTTTCTCAACTTTTTTCAGTAGTTCTATGAATTTCTTACTTTGTCCCTGGATAGCCTACAGGTTTAGTCCTTTAACCAGCCCGGGGCTAGTAGCGAGTTGTTAAAAAAATTGTTCAAAATGATTATAGATATCAATGCACTTACCTACAACAAGCTAGTTTTCAGGCATGCCATTTAAACTGAAAGAAAGAATTATTTCAAATAAACATTATAGGCTTAAAAAAATCCTAACTGGCGAGAAGCAGACCAGTTGGCTATTTACAAACATGACCGAGGCGTTGAACTAGGGTCTACCGAGAAACAACTCAGGCTTAGTAGTAAGTGCGGGTCAGAACACGCGGCCTCTGGATTTCAAGTCCGGTGCCCGAACCACTCGGCCACGCTGCCTCTTGTAGTATTTCTCTCTCTTTAGTTCTTTCCCTTTGGAGGAACAGAAATGAAATAGATAAAATGAGAAATGAAATAGAAAAAAATGTGTCACGGTAACCTCTGTACATAATTTACCCCAGTAGAAAGAGAGCTCTATCTACTTAGCGTTATGCATTATTTTCAAACTTAAATGCTCCTAAATAAATCGGTGATTAAAATTGAAACTCATTTTTCAATCTCAAGGACCTCGTAAACTCCATGGTTTAAGGTGTCTCAATTCCGTTTTTCTGGACCTTACCACGAATTTTCAAACAGCCTTTATAAGTCTTTCCTTAATTCGCATCGATATGAAAATTACACCAAGGTAATTTTGACTTTTAGTACCTTTTTCGAACTGTAAAAACGGCTCGATAGGTTTTTCTGAAACGTTACTAATGCGTGCGCGATAATATAAGCAGTCTTCCTCATTCCAAAGTTTTAATTGTATCGATCCACTGGAACACTTACAAACTTATCGATGAAGGAGGCCAACAACAACAACATCCAACAAGTATTTTCACAGCACCAAAAGTGCTTTTTCAGTTCGTTTTAATCAGCGAAATATAACTTACATAAGACCAGTCTCTATTATCTCAAGTACTTTAAGGCCTGGGCCAAAAGATCTTACGGTAAAAGTATTTTTTTAATTATATTTCTGAAGGCATAAATGAGAATGGGACAAAATTTATCACACCGTTAGGTTCTACATTAAAACATTTAAGGAAGAATTGCGCTTTTGACGGGTGACATGCCACGCGAGCTTAAGTGGAAAATAGCCTTTATTTGATTATTTGATGGATATTAATATTATCCAACTTATTTTAGATGTAGGTCAGTTATTTCCATCCTCTCACGTTTGGAAAGGCTGTCCCTCTTTACCCTGAAAATTTTTACAGATTCAATGGTCTTTTTCCTTTAACAAAACTCGACTTTTGATCATCTATATTTTATGAAAACAAAATCAAGGAAGGTTATTCCTAACAGAGCAAGTAGACTAAAGGTAGATAATTTAAATTTGCATCGAAAACGCTTGTTTACACTTGTTAATAGAATGAACACTCCTCCTCCGCAGAGGCTGTAAGGTTTTATTTCGGGTGGGGAGAATCCCCTGAGTAATGTAAGCTCAGGGACTGGGTTACCGGCGACGGCGGAAAGTGCGGGAGCCGCTGCAAGATACCACGCCCAAAATGGCCGCCATTCGGGGGAGGCCATTTTCTGTGCGCTACTCGTAGGGGTGGCTTGTGTACGTAGTGCCAGTAAAAATGGCATACAAGATTTTGAGGTCAAGTGATGTCAATGGTTTAGCTGAAAACATACTTGAATGCATGGAAATCGGGAAAAAAGCCTCTTGCCCTCATTAAAAACTGTTTTTCCAAGTATGTTTCAGTTTAACTCCGAGAGTTGAGCCATCACTATCGAATTCTCGAGATCGCGGTTTTGGTGATGAAGAAATGAAGCGAGGAAAAGAAGTCCGAGGTTGTCCGCTTGAATGATCCATTTGACTTCGCCTCTACTCACTTCGCACAGCGGATTTATATAACGAACGTTCGAACCTCTACGGAGGAGACAGAAATGAACATTTACAACCAGTTCGCCGATTTTACGAATCCTAACAAAATGATCATGTGATAGGTCACGTGCTCAAAATAATATGCTAATGCGAGGCAGAATCAGAGAAAACTTCAGCTTGGTGAAACAACTTTTACTAGAGAAATAGCTGTCCAACTAAACTGCTTGAGATTAATCTCAATACATGTAAGTTTAGCATAACTTCCAGAGGTGAATATAAGAATCGGAATTCTGGTGAAAAGCTCGGCTTATGATGCTATATTCATTGTGCTAGGCGGCGATAACATTTCTGAACTTGGTTACCAAGCTTACCATCTTTGCGGTCTAGGTAAGTAAACATGGCGAACAGTTGCTGGATGAAATTCTCAAATACATCACACCAAGTTCAGAATATTTGAATGAGGATGGAGAATTTTCAAAATGAGTGCTGTCGCCTTTGATGCTGATGCTGTTTAAACTACAGAATCGTTTTTGCAGCGATGATGACAACTGTGAATGAAGTCAATAACGATAAAACAAAGGGAAAGGATTAGTTTATTTTTAGTAGTGTTTCGCTAGGTTTTTTTTATTCCTGAACTAGATGCCAGTGCGAATTGCTTCACAATCGATACAGATGTAAGCTTATCATTAAAATTAAGACTTCTTACGCACATGAAGTCGAACGTTGAGTTGGGTCGGTGTTTTTATGTTTTACTCCGTTGTCTGTAGTCCTCGATATTCATCCCTGAAAATTATACAAAAACAATTATTCGTCTCAGGCTCAGTTGATAACTGGTGAATATTCACTGAGACGAAGTCGAGGTGAGTAATTAGCAATGTTCAATATGCCTCCAGTGAATAGCAATAAATTACTATCCTTTTCAACCCCAAAATAAATACCCGTTTTGTTCTTTAAAAAGAAGTCTTTTGGCAAATCGATTTCTGTCGTCTCAGCCGTCTGTCTGTTTGGTTTGCGCTTCGTATGGGATTTGTTTACTTTCTCTGTCTGCTGATTTCTCTGCTGTTCGGCTCGGTTTTGTTGTTCGAGCGGGAGGGGGGTGGTGTGCGTGTATTCGTCTGTTTTCGCCTTTGACACGCCTATTTGTTCGGTTGTGTTGCGTGTTCCTGCAATCGTTTGCTTTGCACTCGAGTTCAGCTGTTCATTTCTTTGCCTCTCATTCAATGATTGTTGTTTGGGCTGGGATCATCTGTTCATTAAAGTTCAAAAATGTGTTAAAAGCGAGTACCAAGCTAATTTATTTTGTCGAATATCGAAGGACAAAACCCACACCGATAAAAGCTTTTCATTCGCTGTGTAAACGTGCCATACACTGTGCAATGGTTTACATCAAACAAGGGTTTCTCATAACGACAAAAGTTCTTTTTTGTTTCATCAGGGTATTACAATACAAGATCAGTTTCTTGAAAGTAGTCAGTTTACACTCAGTATATTTCATTGAATCAAAGTACATTCGCTTCTTTGGAACAAAAGAACTTCGGCTTTATTCGGGCTTTAAAAAGACGTTTCACAGAGCAGATGATTTCTGTTCTTTCATCCCGTCGAGGTTGTGTTCGGGCTTGTGTCTTCTTTGGGTTTCTGTTCATTTCCCTGCTGTTCACTCGACAGTTTTGTTGGTTGGGTGAGGGACGTCTGTTTGTTTGGTGCAAACGTCTGTCATTACGTTTGATTGTCTCTTTGTCCTGTCGTGTCGTGTTCTGGCGTTCGTTTGCTTTTCCCTCGTTTAGCTGTTCATGTTTTGGTGTTCATTCTGTTGTTGTTGTTTGGCTGGGTCACATAATTATTTATAAGTCTTAACTATTTATAATTATTATTCATAATTATTTTTTTAAGTTTGAAAATGCGTTAAAACCCAACGAGTGCCGAAGCTTGGAGGTTTTACCTTCGCTATGTGAACAAAAAATGAAAACAAAATTAATTGTTATCGTGCGTAGTTTTTGTTTTTATGTCAAGGGAGTCTTTTAATGTCAAAGGTGGTTGTAGATCTAGAACCACCTGCTTGCGCTCCGTTCTTCGTTGTTTCTATTATGTTATGCGTCGTAGATTGACGTGTTTGACAAAATGATGAAAGACCATTTACGCACGTTATGATGTCCTGCCAAATATTTTTCTGCATGGACCTCCCACTCACTTAATGACCGCATATTACAAAAGGCATGTAGATTGCTTGTCATCGCATAGTGAAGAAATCGCAGAGTGATGGCAACAGCAAACGCTACTGGAGGAGGGAAGCAAATAACCTTTGAACAACAGCTATGCAACGCAGGAAAAACTGCAGGACCTGAAATTCACGGCCAGTTGACAACTCTTACAATTTTAACCTCCATTCTGTCCATCACTGCATTTATTGGGAATACACTCATCCTTGTTGCTCTCCGTAAGGAGTGTTTCGTTCATCCTCCGTCCAGACGTTTGCTTTGTAGCCTTGCAGCATGCGACCTGTGTTTTGGCATTATTGCAGAACCTCTCAGTGTTGCCTTTTGGATGACTGTATTGTATGAACATTGGAATATTTGTCCTTACGTAACATCGGCGAGTTTTCTAACCCATATTATCTTGTGTAAAGTATCTCTGTTAACATTGACCGCAATTAGCGTGGACAGACTTCTCGCCCTGTTGTTGGGACTGAGATACAGACAAATTGTAACTCTGAGGCGAACCCATATGATAGTTGTTAGCTGTTGGTTTGCCAGCACTGTCTTTTCAACACTCTATTTCTTGAATTTCCGTATAATCTTATGGTCGTGCTCTAGTGCCGTATTAGTTTGTCTAGGAGCCTCAACTATCTCTTACACAAAGATTCTCCGAACACTCCGCCGTCGTCAAGCTCAATTACAAGACCACTCTCAAAAACCGAATAAAACAAGTCCGCTGAACATTGCACGGTACAAAAAGGCCGTGACAACAGCAATATTGCTGCAATTGACAATGGTCGCTTGTTACCTGCCTCACGGTATAGTAGTGGCGTTTTTGACGAGGACTGAAATATCATCATCTATATTTCTCGCGAGCCAATTCACCGTCGTTTTAGCCTGCTTAAGCTCATCATTAAACCCGATTCTTTACTGCTGGAAGATGCAAGAAGTGAGACAAGCAGTAAAAGAAACTATCAGACAATTGCTTTGCTGTTCATAGTGGTAGCTTTCTAAGTTCTATCATCCCTTACCTTACCAATAAAAGATGAAAACAATACTTAGTATGCAGATGCGGAGATGTCCTTAGAGCTGTCTCTTAAGCACAGATTAGGATATTGGTGGTGGGAAAATCTACACTAGCTATCGTGGATTAAAAACGTGTTTTGATGACTTGCAGTGTGAAATCAAATAAAGACAGTCAATAGCATAAATATCCATGATTCTTGTTCTTCATTATATAAACACCACCATTTTGTCAACAGAGTTTGTCAAACTCATTGAGCAGGTTTGCCGTTTTAAGCAGCTTTTTATCTAAAACACAGGCACGAGGCTACGAGAGCCGGGTTATGTACAATCAGTGTCGAAGGATCAAAGTGACTGCGACTTCATTTTGGGTTTTGAATTTTTGTAGAATTTTTTCAACGATTTTCTACTCGGTCTTGCTTCTAATTTTTAACGCGTACTAATAAATATATGCACAGATATGGAGAAAAAACACTAATCAGGATGATAATGTACTCGTTGGATTCCCTAACAGCTGTTTCTACAGAATTGTGATGTGTTCATGATGTATTTTCTCAAGATCCCTCATTTTTGGAAGATAAACATAGTTAGTCGACAGCAGGGGTGGACAACTTTAAGAGGACCTGTTCTACCTGGCAATTTAGGTGGTTGAGATGAAAGACTAGTTTTAATTCATTTACATGCCTTAAAAAACACCCGGACCTTCCTCGCAAAAAGCTGGAATAAAACAGAATAGGTGATTCGGCAACTTCGAATAGATATCAGGTTATGAACTTCTGAAATTGATTAACATTGGAAGTTGACCTTTTTCCTTGCCTAAGAGTACTAATGAATCGGAAATCCACCTTTCATTGACAGTGGCGGATAGTGTGCGTATAATTGATGTAAGTCCATCAAATTTGGAATTCAACATTGTACCGAAGCGGCCCGACAGCGGGTGACCGTGCTATCAAGACATAGATAACTTACGAAAATCCTTTAATTAAAGGCCAACCCTACACGTTTAATCAAGCCAGTGAATTATATAGAAAAGGGATAAACACAAACATTACACGTGCGCGATGTGCTCGCTTATCGCTCATTGCGGATGACGAAAAGTACACCTGCATTAAACGGACGCTGACTGAATTCTATTTTGGCAATTTTCATTATTTCCAAAAACCCTCTGTCTAGCGGAAGTCGCATTGAGTCATGATTACGTCCTTGAAAGATCGACTCTTAAATCTTTAAGTCTATAGAGTTGAAAGGAGATTAAAAAGACAACTATGATAAACTTTTTCACGATCTTGAATTCGGAATAATTAGGTGAACAATTATTTTTCTCCTTCGATGTTAACAAAGTGTTGAATGATAATGCTTTGTAAATATTATTTAGTTTACGCAGATCCCTCAGGCGCCAAACCTCTATTGAGGAACAGCTGCAAAGATCCGAGAATGCCCGCTTAATAGAGATTCAATGTATACAGTCACTTAAAGTTTTTTTTGATCGCGGAGGATACATGACGATGAATAAAACAAAATGTTAAAAGCGATGTTGTTTTGATGTTGTTTTGAAACCACTTATGTTAAGAACAGTTGAAATCCGATTCTCCTAAAACTGAACAGAGATTAATGGAAGTACATAAGGATTGTCTTTTTAATGGATCGCGTGTATTTTGGGGGATGCTTAAGCCAGTACGTAACATTAATTTTGTTTAAATGTGAGTTTTTGTTCAAGTTTACTCCTCGAGAAGAATACGAAGAAAATTGATATTTATCATATAGTACTTAATGACTAGTCAAAACGTCATCAGCTCTTTAAAAAGACGCAAAAGCTATTCAGTCTGCTAGAATTTGAAGCCTTCAACCTTCCTTTCTAAAGCTCATTTCAAAACCTGGCGTCAGACTTGACAATCTAAAATTCATCTGACCTAGTGCACCACTTTAGAGAGCCATAGGATAATGCCTTTTAAAAAATGATGTTATATTTTAGCTTTCGCGATTTGTCTAGAAATGTTCAGTGCGCCTTTTTGTCTCAGAACCTGTGCAAGCCAAGTATTTAATGCCAGAGTTCAATTCCAAATGAAAATACGACAAATTAGCCGCTGACATTCGCGTTCTACAAAATGCACAGAAGACGGCAAAGAAATGTACCAAGATGTATAACGCACGTGCACGGCCACTGTTCTACTCATTTAACCTTTTGTTTGGTGGTTTCCATCGTAATTTGCGTAAGCTCTCCATTACTTATTTTTTCCTTTCGAACAAACGCGAGTGACTTGATTAATGCAAAAACTATGGTAATTTGTAATTTAGCCCTCGGACTATCGTTAATGTTGCACGCAGAAAATAATTCATTTAAGGCGGTTCTTTTTAAAAATTATTTTTCGTTTTAAATCAGAAGCCGAAGTGTTTTAATCTGCTTCTTAGGACTAGAGGGGACAGCAAGGCCGAGTGGTTTTGCACGTCGTGGTCTCAAGTCCCCGTAGACCCCAGACCCTGATTAATCTCCTCGGTCATGCTTGTAAAAAACCAACAAGCCTGTGTAGCTGGCGTGAGTGGGTGCGCACGCGAAACTTTTTGCGGCGAAGCGAGGGGAAGGGAATTTCACGCGGGTACCCACTCTCGCCGGCTACGCAGGCTAAAAACCAACTGGTCTGCTTCCCACCAATTGTATTAAAAAATATTTGTATCTTTCAGTTGGCATGTCTATGAACTAGCCAAGTGTAGCTAGGCGCAATGACTACTGTAAACAAATATTTAACATATTGAAACTTTCGGACTTGTAAATTTCACTAACAACCCTCCACGTGGAGAAATTCAATTTTGTTTCGCCCCTTTCACTACACCTTTTTCAACTTGGTTCCACACGCATACAAGTAAAATCTTGCCTCATTAAAATGTTTTGAGAAACGTTTATATCCTTAAGCAATAAGGTACTTAAAGGTATCATAAAAGGTCTTCGAAGTTAACAACGATATCAAAGGGATATTTTTGTTAAATATATTTTTGGGAAAAGTTGTTGCTAGCAAATAAATGGGGATACCTGGCAGCTGTAGAAATAAAGAACCTTGTGATCAATAGAGACTTAATGACTGGCCCTAAGAGACACAGTGTTCAAAATTCCCCGAGGCGAAGCGGAGGGGAGCGTTGAGGTTTAGGGGAAACACAACTCACTGCTTTACGCGAGGCCAGTCATTTAGTGTTTTGTTTACCTCCTAAATTCAAAATAGGAAAAATACTGCGTAAAAGTCGTTTTTTCAACGCCGGCTGGTACACAAATTTGCCGCGGTTTCAAAGAACATGATCTGATCACGTGCGAGTCGAAAGTTCAAGTCATTGTTTCCCTACAGAGTTAGTGAGTTTTGTTAGCCGTTCAGAGTTAGCCGCGAGTTTTCACCAACGGGACGTGGCACGCCCTCCTCCAATCGGAAAACGTATTTGTGCTGGGAGGTATAACAATGCTTACTTGATTGGTGTCGATTAAATACTTTGAATGTACAAGAAGTTTGTGCCGCAAGATTTTAAAAATGTGCCATTATTAACCCTCGGACTTACAAGGGGAGGGAGGGGGGTGGATGCCACTTCCTCTATAAGGTTTTTTAAAGTTTTTAAAAGACGATTTGCTCTGAGGGGCTGAAACTTTCAGTAGCTGTCCCTTCATTCCCTGTGGAAATCTTTTTATGTCAATTTTATGTCCATCATGTTTAAAGTTGCCATGGCAGCCATCAAATCCAGGAAGGTTTGACTAAGAATCAACCTTTTTGTGATAATTATGTTGTATTTTTTTCCAGTTTTCTACATCAAAATAAGGAAATTCACGAATTTACACATTTCATAAACATTTTGGCTTAATTTTGTATTAATTTTGTTGTTTCTTGGGTTTTAAAAAGTGTTGAAATCCAAGATGTCGGATCCAAAATGGCGGATGATATAACGCCATTTGATGTTGCATGACGTTATTACCAACGAAAATGGTATAATCTTAAAGGGCAAGCTCAGAGCTATCTAATCAAGGTAAATGTAGTTTGGTAGTTTGGTAGTTTGGTTGTATCAACTAAGTTGAAAATGTAAATTGGCCACCGTAACTCGTTACTGTGGCCAATTTACATTTTCAACTTAATTGATACAACTAAATTACCTTGTTACCCCCACCGACGCAGCACCACAGTTTCTTTAGAAACTTTCACCCTTTATTTAAATTTATTTTGCTCCGCCTCAACAGAACGAAAACCAAGAGGGAGTTTCCATGCTCACCCCACCTTGTTCCTCGAGCGGGTATGAGTTAGCTTGTACGCCCAAGGGTTAGACATTTTTAAAGGCCTTTTTCATAAAAATTTCGCGTTTTTGTCGAAATATATTTCTTGTAGCGCTTCATGACATCTTTTCACAAATGCATATATGCATATCTTGTCCCCGCGAACCCAGGCAGCTTTTACACTGCGCCGGAGAAATTTGAAAACCCACATTTATTCCTTCGGTTTGACCCCGCGGTCCACACTAATCCGTTAGGAAAAAGAAATTTTCGAAACTGCTTTTCAAACCGGAAGAATTTGAAAACGTCGGCTTTTCGCTTTCTTGCGGACGGAAAAACTTTGAAAACGGAACTTTTTGAGATCAGTGTGGTCACGATTATTATGTAATTCCCTGACCTAGTTTTCCTCAAACGCTAATCCAAAATAACCGATGATTGTTACGTTATTAAATTTCTTCGGCGTACTTGAAGGCGGGAAAATGAAAGAGAAAAAAAAAGAGAGAAATATTGAGATATAATACTTAACAGGTCCACGTATCGTGCGAGTAACATCCCCGGGAGAAATGGGTACAAGTCTGGGAATATCGTAAGAGGGATTACCATGGTTATAAGGCCTTATACAGAGGATTCACTGTCACGGTCTTACTTTGATAATCTCTTGTCTCAAAAAATATGCAGAATCAAACAGTTGAATCAATCGATTCGGTACGAAAATGGCCTCTTAACTGAAAAGTGAAAAAAATCCCGCATTAAGAACACATTGTAAATACGTGACATACATACATACATACATACATAAAACTTTATTTATCCTCGAATTTAGTATAGCTAAGACAAGCTAGTTTCTCCGAGAAACAAGTGAAGTATATATTAAAAAAAAATAAAAATAAGATAAATAACAATGACATCTGATTCAAACCAGAGGACCCTTTTAAATCAATACAACAATAATTTTCTCAGTACAATAGATTTATAATTGAACTCGGCTTGAATGAGCCAGGGCCTGCTTACAAAAAGGCACGAGAATAGAGACTAAGAAAAAACAGTGTACATGTGTAGTGTGTATATTTTTCGCTAACAGGAGAGAAAATGCTAAAATTTGCCGTGTCTTACTTCGAAAGTTAGATCTGAATAATATCTTCAAGAGATGAAGCTTTCACTCTCTGTTCATAAAACTCAAAATGATGAAAAATTAATATATTATTCCATGCTCTTACGCTAGTGTCAGAAATCAATCACCGCAACACCAGGTTTGTATCAAATCACTTCAGTAGGCCAAAAACTTCAACTAGATATTACATTGCAATTTTCTCACTTCCTCTTATCCTCAATAACGTGTGATATAAATCCTTTTATACCAATCTATAAACCCAAAGCCAGTTCCTCTTATCCCAAAAAGCTTACGATGTAATTGCTTTTAGAAAGAGAATAAACAGCACCTCTTAAATACTAAAAAGATAGTTAATAATAGTCAATCACGGTGTTTCTGTAATGTATTTTCAGAAATGGTTTTTCAGATATTTGAAAGCCAATTAATGGCTATTCTGGTTACCATGCACATGTTTATAGTCTTTTCTCAATCATATGTAACGAATATTTCTCTTTCTATGATTCGTGTTCTCAACTAGTGTGAACTCTATAAGACGTTGAGTTTAAATTTGAAGTTTAACTTTACGTTATCTAGGATACAACTTTTGTGCTCACTGCTCCAATAACTTCCTGAGTACCTTTTTTAATCCCTTGCTCCTCTTCAACCTTAAACATGTTGACACTACAGTAGTAATTTTATGCTCCATAGCATCAAAAACCGCAGCACTTAATTCGGCAACACGATGGCCGTGTCAAGAACTATTGATTTTCATAGTCGTATAGCTGAAGAATGTCAAAATGTTGCGTATGTGTCTCTCCATTCGTTTGCAGCTTCCCAGAAGAGAAGAAAATGAAATAAACGCACTATAATGACAGTCGAGCTCTTCGACAGAAAACGTGTAATCAAAAGAAGCTCTTTGATTATTCTTCATTTGAGTAACGTTGTTGAGGTGGTATTGATTTTCGCTCGTGTCTTCGCGAGCTTTTTTTTTTCACGAGTTAACATTTCGCGACTGTGGTCAAAATAACTACAAGAAGATATGTATTTGTTGTGCTTCTTCGCAACTGTGTTTTAATAAAACAAGCAGAATCGAACTATACGCTGTACACTGTACAAACATGACCTCAAATACACGAAGCAAGGAGTTTTAGAATCTTTACCTCTTCTTTCAGGTTTACAGAATTTGGACACTTTTCGTTAAGACTAATTACGTGGTAAGACAGTACTCTATATCAACTCTAAAATATTGTTGCCTATTAGGAAATACCGGAGTATATATATGAATCAAATTTATTTAAATCCAAACAGGAAATGCAATATTTAACGTCTGTTTGTGTCCTAGATTTACAATTTGACTAATTTGGTTATCTAAAGGTTACATTCACAAGTGGTCGCATCCACTTTTCGTTAAGGTTTCACTTCATATAGCTAAGTACTTTGAATGGGTCTTCATTCTCGCGGATAAGAAAATTTAACATATCAGCTGAGTTCTGTATCGACTCAGCTAGTTTACTGGCCAACTATAATTTTTCTTCCACACAAACGTTT
>OMLO01003359.1_pt1 | contig 13215 bp, 12 predicted proteins | sample 1674811 | NCBI WGS metagenome assembly OMLO01 (sample SAMN06265003, study PRJEB25207) | coral metagenome | isolation source: Coral host | place: Mexico:La Bocana,Puerto Morelos, Mexico | collected 2008-11-13
CTGATGAAAGGAATATCATTGACATAACTTTACGAACAAATATTTCCTGAACTGTGAACATGTTTCATAAATAAAATGTTTCCTTCAATAAACAGTGTGGTGGTCACCATATACAAGAAAGGAGTACCGACTAGAACCAGAGTCCACTGGAACTGAACTTCAGTGAATAAATGTATCAAGATAGCTTCCGATCGCTGATTTGCTGTGCGTGTAGGAGATTAAAAAAACTACACAAGCTAGATTGTCTGATGGTACCAATGTACTTAGACATTCATCTGGAATTCAGGCACATTTCGAGTCCTGTTTGTACAAAATTAGCTCTGAAAAACAGGGATGTGCGAAGAAAGCTGGTGGTAGTTATAGAATGGGTGACCATGTTTGTTTTCGGGTGACCAAAATTAAATTAAAAAAAATACAACCATTTGTGAAAAAATGGAATCGTGTTTTCTAGTTCATATCTTTATTTATAGCTACATAATTGTATAAAGTCTTTGTTATTAAATAGGAAAACGTTCTACCTTTAAATATCACACCTGACTTGCGTATTTACAATTTTAGTTATAAAAATTGTTTAAAAATGCTTTCCAAAAATGATGTTAAAATACACGCGTATAATTTAAATTCTACACTATTAACTACAGTGCTACATTGCAATACTGGATATTCATTCACTTTTTCTTTTTGAAAATATTGCCTAAAACACCCTTTTTCTTCTCGTGTCTCTTATCATCATGCGGAGACTCTGGACTGCTAACCACTGACCGCAACTTTTCATTACCTTGAGCATGTCTACGATCCGTTGATCGCTGACCAGGTAAGTAAGTGGGCTTGGGTTTGAGCGGAGGTTTGGCGCCTTTTCCCACCGAGTCCAATGATTCCCCAGAGTCTGATCGTAGACGCCCCTCCGGTTTAGGCGCCACAGGGAGAGGGGTCCGTTTAGCGTTTCTCCTTGGGGGAGGAATGGGGTGGTCAATTGCTGTAGGGACATAAGCGAGAGAGGACTCTTCCAAGCTATCGTCATCAGAAAGGAACTCTGGTGGCGGCGACGCTGGTAAAACAGGGAGGTCGTCACCATCGGAAGGGTCACCGAAGTCGGCAAAATCCGGGGGAGGTACTGCCGGGGGACTATCAGGCTCCAATGGAACACTACCACTATCCGCTACTAGGTTATCTTCAAGATCCCCTTCCAAAATTAGGTCATCGTTAAAGTCCGAGGGAATAGATGGAGGGGGGATATTAACAGGGGGAGGGGGAGGGGGATCAATAAGGACATCCTCGTCATCATCAAAACTTGTGACGGTGATAAGAGGTTTCGGAGTTCGCCCGTAGGGTTTTGCGAGCTCAGTGGTGCCACCACTTTCCTCGCGCGGCGTTCGTGGTGACGACTTCGGGCTTGGTAACCGTGCAGCCTGAGGCGGGGATGGTGGATCGGTTTGGCCAGCGACCTCACTGATGTTTCGCATCCACCGCTCTAGATCAGTATGATCCTTTGCAACGAAGAGAAAATCGGAATCGTCGTCACACAGCACTCTAAACGCGTTCTTTCGTCTGGCGACATCACTGGCTTCTTCGCAAAAGCCATCTTTCAAGTCGATAGGAGGAGCCGCGTACTTTGTACTTTGTGCGTCCTTCTTTTCGCGATAAAAGAAAAGTTGGTGCCCGCGTAGCACCGTGTACAAAGTTTTCCACGCGCGGGCATGCGCCTTTTTCCCGCCAGATTCAAGATCCTGTTTGCGTTGCAAGATACCTTCTACAGTTGACGAGGCCTTCAGCTGATCCTCAGGACTACTGGCGAACGTAACGTCATTTTTATTTCTGTCGTAAAGATCGCGTGCTTTTTTCTGCTCTTCTCGCCTACTTTGTTCTTCTAACATGACCCGTTGTCTTTCAGCTTCTTGCCGTTTCTTCTGCTCCTCTTGCTTTGCTTTTGCTTCTGCTCTTTTCTTTTCTTCTTGAGCCCTTATCTTTTCTCTCTCTTCCTGTTGTTTTCTTTCTTTTTCTTTTCTTTCATCTTCTCGCTTTTGTCTTAACTCTTCCATTCTTTGCCGTTCCCTTTGTTTTTGTTCTAGCATTTCTTCTTCTTCCTCCCTCTTTCGTCTCTCTTCTTCTTCTCTCAGCTCATTCTCTTCCTCCCTCTGTTTATTAATTCCCTGTTCTTGCTGCGTCAGTTTCGTAATTCCCAATAATTTCATCTCTTGAGCAAGAAGCATGTTCTCAAACTCCTCGTGTTTTTTCAGCAATTCTTCCACCGCGTCCAACGAATCGCCCAAGTCACCAGACTCCTGATCAAGGTCACGTGCATTCAGCCAGGCTTCTAATTGGTCAGCATCCCGTTTAAACACTTGCACTTCCTTAGCTTCTTCTAATTCGTCACCTTTTTCCCGCCAAGTATCCTGCAAAGCCAGCCACGCTTTGTGTAACCGCTGCTTTTTCTCCTTTACATCCGTGGACGCAGAGTGACCGTCCGCGATGAGGGTGTCAGCGGCTTCGTAGAACTCGTTCACACTCTTTTGGCGCGTGTCTATCTCTGCCTTGTGTTCCTCGTGACGAGTCAGGAACCTCTCTGCACTTGTGACGTCATCAGGCTGTTCGTCATCAGTGATGACAGATGACATGTGATTGATCCATGACCTACAAAAAGAAAACACTCTTTTCAAAGAAGCCAAGTCATGGTTTGCACATCCTGAAAAGTCTAGCCCAAATTTTTCAAGTTCATCGTTTGTAATTCGTGTAAATCTTCTTCATCCCTGACCATCATTGTTTCTGTGTGGTTTATAATCTCGTTGGCGCTTCTCGATCTTAGTTAACTATTTTTTTTAGGTTTCCTTCAATTTAAAAGTAATTTAGTACGAGGCCAAAGAGCTCAAAATATTATGACTGAGCTCTTTTAAGTCACCGCCTTCAAAACGCATGCAAGGCAACGATAGACTATATAAACTGCTCTTCGGAAAAAGCCACATCCGATAAAACAGAAGTCATGCAAAGTTTTCAAACAATTTTTCGCCCAGTGTTTAGCTTTCATTATTAAATGTATCCGTTTTGATTTAAGATAACGGATACATGCCGAGCTTAACTCCACAAAAATGAGAAAAACAAATGTCAAAATCGTTATGCACATTACATGCACAACGTAAATAAAACACGTTAACTTTTAGTTCAAATTAAAGCAGGTAAAAATAAGACTAAAGCTCGCAAAGATGCAGCGCAACAACTCGAATTGCCCTCAAATTGGTTTCTTCACAAAATCCTGCTCATTGATAAATTAAGCCAATAAAAAGAATTCTGCATAGTTTAGTCTTACACAAAGTTTAAACTGATACGTACACAGTTGGTGAGCTCGGCATGGGAATTTGACGTCACACAGCTCGACGATACGAAATTTTGCCAAAGTTGCTTCGGCGACTATTGCTCGGTTAGGTTATCTACAATTTGACATACATAGTCTCAAAATCAAAACCAAAAAGACGAAAACTCACAAGAGATCCCTGAAGTCATTCAAGAACTTTTGCAGCTCTTCAGATTGTGTCAAGTTGGATTTCTTGCTACTAGCTTTCTCCTGCAGGCGACGCCATGATGACACGACCTCGTCCCTTTGTTCCCCCAGATGTTTTTGCCCCTCGGGGAACTTTGAGGCGAGGTCCTCTGCTTCACGTGCAATTGACTCCACCTTTTCACCCAGGGCCTTGAGATCCAGCTGAAGAAGAAAAGTAAACGTGAGGATTCTGAAGTTGTGCTGAAAATATAGTTGTATATGTCACGCTAGCGTTACTCTGATGCCATGGTAATGATGCTATGTCACGCAATGTTTACTTCTTTAATCATTACTTCTCACTGAAAGATGACTATCACTCTACGACAGATGACGAAATATGACTGAGCAGACTTGATACAAATTTTCATCTTACTTTTACCAGCCTTTTTAAATTTTTTCTTGTACTTTATACCAAATGCAAATGAAACGAAATTCAAAATATCAACATTTTCAGACCTGAAAGCCCTGATGCTTCCTCTGCAGGGCCTGGACACTACTCAGGTCACGTGCCCCGTCGTCACTGAACATCAGAGCTGCTTCCTTCTCTTGGATCCAGGCCCTAGTTTCTTCAACGTTCCGATTGAAGGCGTGGATCTCTCTGGCTCGGTCCAGTGCTTGCAGTCGTGAGTTGGTTCTCTCTTTCAGCGTGTCCCACATGGAACAAACCTCCTCCATTCGATTTTCTATAGCCTGTAGCAGCAAAAAAAGAGCTCTTAAGACAAAGACCTCTACTTTATCTAAGCATTAAAATATTGTTGTTTGTAGTAGTCAATTCGCTTAGCTATACCGAGTAAGTTCACATGCCACTTAAACCGAAAGAAACAAAGATACCAACTAAACATGATAGGCTTCCCAACTGGCTGGAGGCAGACCAGTTGGCCATTTACACGCGTGACCGAGAAGGGTCTATCGAGAAACAACTCCAGCTTAGTGGTCTGAGCGGGACTTGAGCCCGTGCTCTCTCCTCCGCAGAGGTTCCCAATGGGGCTTTCGTTGTAAAAATCCGCTGGGCAAGGTGAGTGCAGGCGCAAAAGAACGAGATCCACTGAGCGGCCGCTCTCGCCATTTTATTGCGCCTGCACTCACTACGTACAGCGGACTCTCCCCACCTAAAACCTGTCAGAGCCTCTGCGGAGGAGAGAGGAGCCCGTGACCTCCAGATTTCAAGTCCGGCGCCGTAACCACTCAGCCACGCTACCAAGCCCAAAAAGGCAAATGATTTGCATCCAGGGCCGGTTGTTCAAAGCCCGATCAAGTTAACCTAGGATTAGGGAGAATTTTTATTTTTATTTTTTCTACTTTTCGGATAGATTTTCTGTTTATATTGTTTGGCCTTCAATAACCTCAAACTAAGCAAAAAAAAGGCCTGGAAATGAAAACATTTTTATACAAGAAACAACAATACTTTGGTTATCTTTTAATCTTGGATCAGCGATAACCGGCTTTCGAACAACCCGGCCCAGGAGTATAGGAAGTTCACCTACTAAGAGTGGGTCCGAAAAGAACAGTCGTTGGTGACTGACGTCAGTTTGACAAGCCAAGTGGAATTTCACCTCCAGATTTACGGAAAAATGTGTTTGTCAGTATGTGATTTTACGGAAGATCGCTTCTGTTCAGGTTGTCAAAACGCCAGTGACCAACAGACAGATAGACAGACAAACAGACAGACAGACAGTGCAAGTCACAAGCTAAAACCTGACAACTTACATCTCCGTCGCTGTGACCTTCATCTAATAAGGTTTGCGCTTGCGTAGTAAGACTGGCAATCCTTTCCCCTGACGTCACCAAGTCCCGTGTGAAATCCTCAAACTTCTTCAGCAGAGTTTCCACGTGCTCAAGATCGCGACCGTAGTCGTCGGAATTTGCAATCGATTCCTTTTCGGCAATCCACGACTCGACTTCGTCGGCTTCTCGGAAAAAGTTGAACAGTTTGTTGGAGTCCAGTAACCGCTGACGGCGATGAGAGGATTTCTCGCTTAGGTCGTCGAACCGAGTTTCCATTTCCGACTGAGAAACAAATAAAGAGTAAAAAGTCAAAATTGGTAAAGTCGAACCTGTCCACACTGGCTGCCTTAGGACAGACGAAAGAGAGTGATAGCCGTTATAGGGAGGTAGGGGTGTGATGACATCCGGTTTTTTTGTGAGGGTACAACAATTGTTTTTCCCAAAATGCTTATTTTAGCTTATGTAAGTCAAAATGTACCTCAGTGCATCAATATAACAGAAACAGAAACAGAGATCAACCACGCACGGTACAGATCGTGTTTGATAGCACCATGGCCTAAACTAGTATAATGAAGATGATATGCCGTGCTCAAAGATCAGTCACTCGATTTATCATGTTGTTAGTATCTAGTCATGCAATGTTATGTTAACACATAAAATAACTCGGGTATCATTACCTGACGTCGCAGAATCTTCTCCTTGTCGAAATTTCCAGACGTTACAAGCGCATGGCACGTGTTCTTGAGATCGCTGACCTTTGCCCTGTAGCTGTCTAACTCGAGTTCTAGAGTCTCGTGTTTACGCAACAGAGACTGGGCACTAGTCTCGTCGCGGCCATAGTCATCGCTGGAGACCCGCGGAAGTTTCTCTCGAATCCAGGTCTCTACTTCAGTAACCTCTGTGTGGAACTGGGAAATAAAATCAACAACAACAAAGGAAGAAGCTTTAACAATTTAACGCTTTGTTTCGCTTAGGTATCAACATAGCGCAAGATAAAACGTATTAAAGCCGCATAAAATTAATTTCAAGACATTTTCCTTGGTGATTGAAATGTTCGCAGTTTACAAATGTAAAAAGAAAGATAAAATCTGAGATTTGGAAGTTAAAAAACCGATATAAATGAGAACTTATCCCTCGAGAGAATTGAGTACATAAAACAACATCCTTCCCTAGACAGTACCATGAGAGCTCGAAAGCGCTTTGCACAGTTTTCTTTCTAACCTGCTGCGCCTTCTGGGATTCCTGCAAGTTCTGCTGACGTGTTGCCGATAAGCTCGTTAGCTCGGCCCACTTCTCTTGCAACTCAGCACACCGAGCCTCGATTTCGTCCGCGGCGTAATGCTCACGCTCAATTAACTGGTCAGCGGTGGACATGACGGTGTTTATCAGCTGTTCATGCGCCGTGATCTCGGCATCCACTGCCTCTTGTTTCTTGATGAGATTTTGAACTCCTACAAGAAAAACAAGTTAAAAAACAAGTTCAGAATTCAACGTTGAGTGTTCGCGAAAATCTGTATTTCAGTTTGTCTCGTACCAAGGAGGGTGCGCCCAAGATCATCAGACTTGACGAGCGGTTCCTTATCTCGTATCCAAGCCAGCTCTTCCTCCACATTGGCGAGGTACCGCTGAAGAGCAAGCGAGTCCTGAAGTTTGTTTCTCCTTGCTTCAGCTGGCTCAGAAAGCCGCGTAAATCTGAAGCGAAGAAGACAGTACAAGTGAAGACAATTCTCTGTAACAGGGGTATCTTGAAAAACTGCATCCTAACTTATCAAGCCTCGTCTCACTCGCTTCCAATCTTTATCAACTTTTGTTACTCTTCATTTTTCTTTTTAAAAGAGCGAACCTCCGACCCAGGAATTCTCTCTTAACTGTCCATTTCTTCTTAAACATCAATGTCCACAACTCAGTAAATTATTTCACTTGCTTAGATAGAATTTCGATGTGCGTTACGTTCAAGGAAATTACCCTTATCGAAAATTGAAAAAATCGCGACAGTTATGCAAACCCGAGACACAGTAGCAGTAGAGAGTTTACATAACTTAAGAGAATTCTCCCAACCTCCCTTAGCTTAGAGGAGGTTATGTCAACAAAGGAAAAGTGTTCTATAGCTTTCATGAAATAATTCTCAAAAGTACGCAGGAATCTAAAACGTCGCAAACTAAGTACCTTTAAAAAGAGATATGGTGTAGCGTTGTTGGACTATACCGGTATACTGTAAACCATATACTAATACTGTTAGCACTTAAGAATTACTCGATCCCTCTATTACCTGTCAGCAACGGCCTTCGCCCTGTCTTCAATTTCATCCTTCTCAAAATGATCCGCCTCTACGAACTCAGCCGCTTGAATCAAGATTTCTTTCACTCTCTCCTCGTGCGACGTTATGTCTGCCTCGAGCAGTTGATGCCGTTTGATCAAATTATTCGCGCTCTTCACATCTCTACCGAAATCTTTGGACGCTAGAGTGTTTCCTACTTCGGTGATCCAAGTTTCCAAGTCTCCAACATTCTTCTCAAACGTCTGTCTTTGAATGGCTTCCTTTAGCCGCTGACCTTTATTGCTTGACATATCACCCAGAAGTCTCCACAGGTCGTTGACATCTTTAAGCCTCGTTTCCACGGTTTCACGTGATCGAGGCGCGGACTCGAGCAGCGTCTGTCCAGCTCGGAGAACATTGTCAAGCTGTCCTTTGTTCGCAGTTAGCTCAGCTTCAAATGTTTGGTGTTTCTGCTGTTTCTGCAGCAGATTTGAAGTCTCTCTGTACGAAGCTTCTGAAGCTGTTTGGAGTTTCTCGTTCATCCACGATTCAATCTATTAAGTGAAAAAAATAAAAGTTATGATAAACCTAAATACCTCGCGCGGTGGCCTCATGGTTAGTGCGCTCGACTCCAGATCGAGCGGTCCGGGTTCGAGACCTAGCCGGAGACATTGCGTTGTGTTCATGGGCAAGACACTTCATTCTCACAGTGCCTCTCTCCACCCAGGTGTATAAATGGGTACCGGCGAATTTAATGCTGGGGGTAACTCTGGGATGGACTAGCATCCCATCCAGGGGGGATTAGAAATATTCCTAGTCGCTTCATGCTACAGAAACCGGGATAAGCTCCGGCCTGATGGGTCACATGGCTCGTATGCAGACTTTACCTACCTTACTACCTACATACCTCGGTTATCGCTTGAGAGAAATACGAAATTCCTTACTTCGGTCTCCCATTGATTGTTACATGCGAATACGGAGCAACAGGAAATCACATAGACTAATAGCGAATAAGACATTTTCATATTTTTGGTAACTGTGGCTAACTTGGAAATCTTTTCAAATACAAATCCAATTTACATTTTTGTAGTGAATTCCCCCCATGGAATTTATATGAATAAGACCTGCGCCATCCAAATTGGATGCAGATAAGTATTACCTCTTCAGCGTCCCTAAGAAACTGGAACAACTTCCTAGACTCGCCCAAGTCCCCAATCTTTGCAGTGGCTAATTTCTTCAGTCGTCTCCAGTTCTCTAAGACCTCCTCACATCTTTTCTTAATCAAATCGGAGTCTACGTGCTCCTGCCGTATCAGCTGATCAGCAGTCTGTTGCAAAGTTTTGATCTTCTCTTCGTAAGCTGTAAGTGATTTTTCGAAATTGAGCTGATTTTTAAGAAGCGTCTCTACCGTGTCCAGGCTATCACTGGATTCCTCTGCTTGCAGGAACGCTTGCTTTGTTGCTATCCACGCGTCCGCTTGATCCGCGTCACGCAGAAACAGCTGAAAGAAAACACTGGAGTTATCTACAAGTATAACCTCAAATAGATACAAGCTAGTAAAACGAAGAAGACAAACGCAGGAGTAATTCCAGATTGACCTTCGATAGACGTTTTACAACACCGATATAATAGAGCTTCACAAGACGAAATAAAGATGTAACGTAATCACAACACAGATTCAGTTAATACTCAGTATTTACTATTAACACGCAATATAGATACGATATAGATGCATAAAAGCACAATATGTTAATATTCTTATATTTTATACGATCAGTTTGTTGCTTTTTCTCATTCGTTTGAGTCCAGGACAGGTTTCCTTTGCTCTTTGCATGTCATAGAGAAGTCTCTTGGCTATGAACTTAAGGCGTCACGCAACACTTAGCTACTTGGAAGTGTTGTGCAACGGGCAAAAGGAAAATCAACAAAGGAAAACTAGGCATAAACAAGTGTGTCACACCTGTAGCTCATAAGACTGTGATAACTCAATCTGTTTTTCTTCCCACGACTCCATCAGCTCGTCCTTGACTAGATTCAATTCATCACAGTTCTCCTTAATCTCCTCTGCAGCGAAGTGTCCCTGATCCACTAAACTAAGACCAAACGCATGCGCACTGTTGAACGACTCCATGCGAGCCTCGATCACACCCTGACAACGAAAAAGACAATGAATGAGACTGGTAACTAACAAAACGAAAAACCGAATTTCAATATAAAATGATACGAAAAATTTCCTTGTTGAAATATTCACGGTCAGGGAGCTTAAGACACCTTTCAAATGATATTGTAGAAGACGTTTTCAATTAAGGCATATAGCTGTGTTTGAAATAAACTCAGGGCTTCATTTTAACATACACTGATGTATTCTTAAACAGTGGTCCAAGCCTTAGGATTTATGTTGGGGAAATTAAACAGGATTTAGGAATTTGTAAGTCCTTAAAAGGTGAAACTTTTGCCAGATACATTTAGAATTTTAAAACTGTAACCAATTCAAAACTCTTATTTGAAGAAAATTACTTGACATAGAATTCGTTTCTTCCAAACGATGCATTTCGCACAAAGTATGTTTGATGCTTTATGACAACAACATCAGCTCACGTTGTTAAAAAATGAATGTGATCGATACGCTTAGCAACAACAAGCTAGTTCCCAAACATGCTACTTAAACTGCTACTAGGGCTACCAAAAAAACGTAATAGGCTTCAAGATCCCAACTGGCAGGACGCAGACCAGCACGACCGAGGAGTTGTACTACGGTCCGTTGAGAAACAATTCCAGCTTAGTGGTCAGGGCAGCAATCCGCGCCTTCGCATTTCAAAACCCGGCGCCCTAACCACTTCATACCCTCTGATATGTTACCTTTCTCTCTGTATGCAGCTCAAGCAACGCTTCGGCTTCTCTGACGTTCTTAGCAGGTTCCCCGGATGAAATTCGCATGGCCAGGTCTGTCATCCACGCCATCAGGTCGCGGAAATCCATCAGAAAAATTTGAAGGAGTCTGTTGGCTTCAAGTTTCCCCTTCCTAGTTAATAAATACAAATACTTCATTAGGACCAAAGTTCTACATTCTCATTACAACAACAATAACAACAACAAATTAGAAACACACTTTTACCTTTCATCAAACAAGTCATTTAATCTTTCCCAGTTTTCTATAATTTCCGTCTGTTTTGCTTGAATGGCGCGTACCATGTGAGCTTGGGACCTAGCTAATCTACGAGCCTCGCTTTCGAGCGCTTCCATTTTGCTTTCGATAACTGTCAAGTCTCGTTCTAGGTCATCGTGTTTCCTCAGGAGTGCCTCGACACCAGGCAGATCACGTCCAAAGTCGTCACTAGAAAATATCACCGCCTGAAAATGAGGGAGCTAAAGTTAAAAAAAACCTAGGTTTGGCCACGATGCTTTGCGCGTTGTGTAGCAATGGAAACAACAGAAACTGTTACTTCGCTATCATGTTAACCAAAACAATAAAAGACGTGATGGTATTTTGAGTTATTGTGACTACGTACAATATTACCTTTAAAGAAAAGGAAACCTGAAAATAATAGATCACTAATACGATAGAAACCACAAAGAGATGATAATGAACGATAAAGAAACAAAGATTTTTCCTAAATTTGCGATTTCTATTTCCCAATCTTTTTTGACCAGTTATTGATAGACCGGATACCTTTTCATTGATCAAATCAGAAACGTCTTTACAATCCCGGTCAAAAGCATGCATCTCGCACGCCTCAGCTAACTGCTGTCGCCTCTCACTAGCTCGGTCCTGCAGGCGATCCCAACGCTCGTTCAGTGCCTGCTGGCGGTGGGTGATATCCGCCGATCCAGCATGACCCTGGGAAACAAGTTTCCCTGCCAGTTTGTTGATGGTGTCTACTCTTGCAGCCTCTACCGCTAGGTCTTGATCAAACTCTTTCATTTTCTTTTGCAAGCGTACACAATGCTCAAAGTCTCGTCCAGTGTCTTCTGAAGAAACCACGGCCTCCTACAAAAGGAAAACAAACGTCAAACAATGGTGCAATAACTGGGCAATGTTCTAAAGTAGCCAGTTATCATTATTAACTTCTTGTGTATGCACGTACCTTTTCGCTAATACACGAATCAGCTATATCCACTTCTTGGTTAAACTTCTGATGGTCTCTAGCTTCTTCTAATCTTTTGCCCTTATTGGCGGACGCCTCGAGCAGTTCTTCCCAATGAAGATACAGAGCCTCGACACGGCGCTCCACTTCATCAGCCGCAAAATGCCCGGATGTGATGAGCTCTTCACCAGTCTCTCGCACGGCATCTATGGCCTCCTCGTGGGCGGTGAGTTCGGCTTCAAACGCTTTGTTTTTCTGAAGCTTGCTTTCCAAGTTCGCTGGGTCCTTGTAGCTGTCATCGCTTGCAGTTTGGAGCTTTTCTGTAATCCAAGATTCAGACTGGGAAAAGGAAAGAACACGTCAGGATATTACGCAGGAAAAAAAATTAGTTGGCTAGTTAGAGCAGCTTGTGACCAGTTAGTGAGACCCACCTGACTGGTGCGCCATCTAAGTTATTCCGGCTTTTGGTATTTTGTTCGGTGTGGAATAAGTGCGTAAAAGCTCTATCAAGCCCTAAGAAACCCGTCTAGCCATGCAAGATCAGGCAGGTTCTTCTATGTAGTTACAGTAAAATAATAAATAAAAATGACATTTTTACCAAAGAGTGACCCTGAGATTGCAAATTTATCGCACAAGAAAATACTGTAAATGTATCAATATTAGGGAGACAACACTTCTGTAATCAGTTGTGTTAGGCTTATCATAATACAGTTCTGAATAACTACTTTATGATTTTGGACCAATCACAAGTTTATATTTTTTATATTTTATATTTATGTTTAGTTTATATTTTTTCCTTGTAACCAATAAATATATGTTCTTCATAACCTAAATGGCTAGTAACTATCCCAAAATACAAAAATTTATCTGCCAGACGCAAAAGAACGTAGGTTCTTACACGCTAGTTTTACTGCATGACGATTTATTACATTTCTTCACATTTGATGTTTCTTTAGGGGATATCTCTTGTCCTTTCTTACCTCAATCACATCTTGATAAAACTGTGCGATCTTCTTGGATTCTTCCAGTTTGTGTCTTCTCTTCTGCAACTCCTCATTCAGCTTATTTCTTCGCTCGCACACGGCACGAACCCTATCTTTTATTTTCTCTGCTTCGTTATGGCCCTTCGCCATCAGCGTTTCACCAAATTCGCACAGATTCGCCACCTTCTCGTCTTGCGAGGCGATTAGCTTCTCTGTGTTTTCGTGTTTCTTGAGCAAAGAATCAACTTCGTCGACGCTGTTTCCAAGTTCTGCACCGGCGAGCACTACCTGCACACGACAAAACGCGTTACAGTCTAAGTGAATGTGTAACAGTGTGAAAAAAGTGAACGCGTGATGTAACTGTTACTAAGTGAATCTGTGACAGGGCTAACGGGCTCACTTGTTATGCCTAATATGGCCATTTTTCACTGCTAGCGGTGAGCCCCTCAAAAAGAAAATGAAACCGTCCATTTTACCTCCTGTGTGCTTGTTAAGGTATCAATCTGTTTGGCGTCTCTCAAAAATACGTGTAAGTCGTATGCCTGGTCGAGTTCTGTTTTGTGATCTTCCCACGTCGCGTACAAACCTTCCCGTTCTGTTAAGAGAAGCTCCAACTTCTCGGCGATCTGAAAG
>OMLO01003360.1_pt1 | contig 13213 bp, 7 predicted proteins | sample 1674811 | NCBI WGS metagenome assembly OMLO01 (sample SAMN06265003, study PRJEB25207) | coral metagenome | isolation source: Coral host | place: Mexico:La Bocana,Puerto Morelos, Mexico | collected 2008-11-13
GTAAATGTGAAATGCTTCTTTAAATAGCATAAAATGGGAACCATATAGCATTATTTGATCGCACAAAGCCCTTGAGCGGATGCTTGTGCATGACCTTTTCATTTTTTGAATACTAATGTCTCGAGTTTCAGGTGTACATCATCATGGCTCAAGCTTTGTAGTGATTCTTCTCTCAAATTGGATCTTCTCTGGGCCCACGATATTTTTACCAGCTCTTCAACTATACTTTCCTTGCTGTCACTACTGGGCAGCAACATGTGAAATACCATGTGAACTAGATGTGAAATGCAAAACATGTGAAATTTACCATGTGAAATTGATGATGTGAAATAATGAAACATGTGAAACACATGTGAAATATTTCTAGTGTAGAAAAACATATTTCACATGAATGTGAAATTGCTGTGAAATAGAAATAACTCATCACAAGCATGTGAAATAGATGTGAAATAACATAAAGACAAAATCCACATGTGAAATGTAAAACATTTAATTCCACAACAGATCTAGACTCTAGATTAAAAAATATGTTAAAATCTGTTAGCTTGGACCAAAACATGCAAAAAGGCAAATTCTAAATATCATAGTTATTCTGTAATGATTGCTGGACATATGAAACACCATTTCAGGTTGTTTAACCTAGTTTAGAACCCACAATTCCTCCCCGTCTCTTGCGGTTAAAAGAGGCTTTGTGACATATTCTGCAAGAAAAGGAACAGTTGCCTGCTCAAAATTAGCCTCACTGTGAACCACACAAAGCCCACTGTCATCATCAATGGTGTTGTCTTTTAATATATTGACAGTTAGAAACTCTGTTTCATTTCCATTAAGGCAGTGTGTAAACCAGTGCTGGATCCTTGCCACCTTAGCTTGCTCCCCTGTTTTGACCCTAACAATGGAAGAAACTGTGTGCCCATCTTTCTCAATGAGGTGAGATCTCCATATCCAGCACTTTCCCCCTGGTCGCAATGATTTATTATGACTGAGGAATTTATGTGTTAGGGGCCCTGTTTCATCAATTGGTACTTTGATATTGTAGAAGGTTTCCATGGCTTCCACTTCATTGTAGGTGGGTAGATACTGCACTCTCTCTCCTACAAAGGGTTCAGCATTTTCTCCACAAGTCAGCAACATGTCAGCAGGAAGAGACCCTGAAGACTTCATAAACTGCACCCAGTCATACAACTAAATATTAAGAATACAAAAATACCATGTCATTAATAATACAAAAGATATTTTAATATACTGTAAATTGTTTGACTCCAGCACAGACGCATAGCTGCTCTCTTCATTTTTGTGATAAGCTATATCACTAGTGAGATGTAAAACCAAACAATTTCAAATAAAGAGGCCTTATTCCAGTGGTGTGCCTTCAGGTGCACTGCACTGCTTGTATTTATAATATTAATAACTGAAACATTTTTGTACTATTCAAATCATACTATTATATCCAAATGTACTTTAATAATTTTACATTTTAAAATTAATGTATTTTATCATTATCAGCAGCCCACAGAAACAATGTACCGACCGGTATATATTTTCTAATCTTTTCAATCATACTGTTGTAAGTAAGTATGCAATTCGCTTTTAGGGACAATCTGCAAATAAAGCACTATTATTTTTGAATTTATGATTTTGTCTAACTTTGGCTTAATCAGCACTTACTCTGTATGTCTCCATTATAGTCGCTTCTGGAAAGCGGCGATTCTTTACTCTCTGGCATATCCAGCTGTTGAAGCGTTCATAGCAGTACATCCACCAGCTGTGCACTGGTCCCTGCAGTTTGATACCCTCTACCACATGATGGAGGATATGCACACTAATGGTCTGAACAATGCAAACAAATAATTACAATCTTGGACATATTTTGGTGGAAAACCTGATAAAAAGACTTGACATTGTGATCGTAATAACTGTTAAATACATTTCAGTATCCCCCTGGTCCCCCTTTCAAAGTTAAGAAATGGTAAAATGCACTCATGCTTTAAATGGGTGCTTTTTGTCAAAACTTCATAGGGGTGGAGAGGGGCAAATTGTGTTTAAATAGATGTACATGTGCACAGATATCTTTTGTTTCACCTGTCAAATTTGATGAAAAGACAAAAGGAGCATATCCTACGTGACAATGTTTTTGCAAAAACATTTACATTTAACTATTCAGTTTGTCAGCGCATTGTTCAATTTATTGAATTAATTTACCTGTACTGAAATGGGGAAATCCCTTTCAAGCTTTGCACACACTAAATTGAGACTAGACTCAAGTTGAACCAACAAGCTTGGGTCTTGCTCATCATGACACAAATGGGACAACACATCTAACAGCTCAAACAAGGTCTGTCTTTGGTTCTTCCCAAGCATACCACGAAGGCAGAACTTCAGAATTCCATCTACAGCAATCTAAAATAACAAGCAATACAAGTACAATTTGAGTAAAAGTCTGTTAATAATAATACACTGTATGAACAGCTTAAACATCAGGCAGCACAGTTAACACTTTTTTTCAAACAGAAAAGGCAGGGGTTTCAAAATAGTTTGAAGTGAGCATCAGCAACTGGAGGAGCAGCATACCAGAAAGCAGACCATAATAACCGATGACGTGATCAAGTAACTGGCGGAAATCTGGCACTTGCTGGCTTGTTTTGGTACCTGTGAAAGGGCTTTAAAAATGTAGCAAGAAGACAATATTTTTTTCTTTGGGGCATGTTTTCAGTGTGACTCAAGTGGAACCATGTTTCCTTGCAGATAAGAGAGTGTAATAAATGGTCTCTTTCCACTCCTAACTTGGCCAATTTGAGCACCTGAGCAGGCCTAAATCCTTCAATGTGGGGTACCATTTTAGACCACACAATATATGTATACCTGCTTCCAATCATGAGATTTCAGATACACCTTCTTGCAAAAGAATGCACTGGGCTTCCAACCATAGCCTTGTGGTACACAGACAGTTAAGGCCCGTTTGTCAGCACACCTCATCTCCTCTTTGGACAGACGAAATGGCGCATTGGGAAGGACTTCTTCTTTTTTTTGTTTTTTCCGTTTTGAACCAGCTTTAGAAGTTGAAGCAACAGCATTTCCATCTGTAGTTAAGCAATAATATTACATTCAGAGTGTCAAATAATAAATACGTATTCATATTTTGCTGTAACTAAGAAGGAGGATTTCTTGCAATTACAGTAGATGGGGGAACAAAAGCCATGAAAAGAATAATATACAATACTCAACACCTTCTTTCAAATTTATCAACTCAAAGAAATTTAGAGGAATACAGCCCTTTCACAATCTTTGCACTCCCACCTATTCTTTACACTCCTTTTCAGCAAGCAATCTTTAACTAATGCTACCATCTGCTAAAAGGTGTAGTGGTCAAATCAGACAACTTGCTTGGTAGATAATCAAGCCCCAACTGTAAAAAGCTAGAACTAATAACATGTACTGATAGCATTTTAACATGAAGACATCTTCTTAAAAAATGTTTCAGTTTTTACCTTCTGTTGGACAGGAATTACAAAATCTACCAAGTTCTCTTTCAGCAACTCTGACTTTCTTGCTATCCCCTTTCCCAGTTATTAGGTCAAAAAATGTTACAGTGACATTCTTCAGGTCATGCATAAGATCTGGGAATGCCTGGTGCACCCTGTTATGGGTTGGAAGCAGCATGAAACAGTTGACACCTTTGGAGCCTGTCGCCTGGAGATAATTAGAATACAGTTACTGTTGTCAGTAAATTAAATTGTGGCTCTGCTATAAGCTTGTTCAATGTTCAAGTCCAGTCTCAGGACACAAGCATAAAGAATGATGATCTTGGTTTGAACAATGTGTAGAACTATATTTAGCTATAAGCACTCTCGTGCACGAAACCAGCTTGCCATATAACTTTCCACTGCACCCCAGTATGTCCATATATAATACATGTAGATAACTACAGATAAATGCAGTCATTTGCAAAAAGAGTGCTCTGGTAGGTTAGTGTTTTGAGTGGGATTGGAACTTGGGTCTCATTTCCTATCAGGCAACAACAGGATTAGCACACTCGGCCACCAAAACTACAAAACAAAAGGAGTGCCACGGCTCACTTGTGCAGCTTATCTGTCCCAACTTTCTATATATATATATATCTCTCAGAACAACTTTTTTGCAAATGACTGTTTATATTTTTGTACAAGATCTCATAAAAAAACATTTTACCTTCAAAACATTGCTTGCCTGAGTTTTGTTTTTGGCCCTACTGTGAGCTACAGCACTCCAAAGGATGTCTTCATTGGTCAAGGAGTTTGGCCTTTCACGGGTTTCATGTTCAACTCCAGGAAATCCCTTAGTTCTTCGCAGCTCATGGCCTTCTGGCAAGAACCGCCTGTTTTCTAGATAGACAACCTTGTCAAGTGAGGGTACATGTTTCCCTATCGAAGAAACAATTAAATGTAATAATGTAGCATGTACAGCTGTAGGTCTAACTTCAATGTGAATGTAAATTGAAACAACATAAATTAACAATGGAAAAATGAAACTACCCAGGGCTTGGAAATTGAGAATAACACATGCAAAATTCTACACCTAGTATCAAAATTTTAGGTGATGTCCCCTAAAAAACCAAATCAAGGCATTACCAGAAAGCTAGAATTTTCAAGAAATAGACTTAACTTTACAGCTAAGTAAAAGATAGTGTGCATTACAATCAAACTGCTTTATGGTAAACAAACTATCCAATGATGTAGAAATGGACCATATTGTAAGTGGTACATGTACCTCTTTGTTCACACCACATGCACCCTTGAAGGGCATTAGGCCCAGCAGCACTAAGAACTTTCGTAAGTCCAGGGTAGTCCAATACATAGTTAAAAATGTCAATCTTGAAGGTAAATTCAGCTCTCCGATAACCATCATAGAATGTTGCTTCTGACAAGTCCAGCAGTTCATCCACAACAATCTCTAGGTAAGGATCAAGTGACTTGGGTTCCTTACCCTCTACTTGTGCAGGTACAATTCCAACCAACATTATGTTCTGGTAGTTGTTTCTGACCTGTTTTGGGAGGTTTAAGACACTGAACATTATCGGCCACATAGAATAATTTACTTTGTTTGAGCTGAAAGGGTTGACCCCATCAGTACAAAGTTGTAACAAAATCCCTCTTGGGTCTCCTTTAGAAAAACCATCTTCCGTAAAAGCCTTCTTCCATAAGGGAGAATCATGCACGTCATACATTGTGACATCACGATCATTAGCAGAGATTGCATGGGCCTGAAGACATTGGGAGATGCTGCTGGTGGCAAACATTCTCTTCAAACGTGGCCCAAGTGGATAATAGCTAAATTTCCGTTTAGCAATTCTGCTAGCATTAAATCGGTTTTCTCCACAAGTTGGGCATTGTTTTAACTTAGAGTGATCATACCGGCTTGTTTTCCTGAACACCACACATTCATTGATACAAACATCATATGAAATGTAAGGCAAGAGGAATGGCTTGATCAGCTTAAATGCCTCATCATAGCATGAAGGCAAGTTGTTTGGAGATGGAAGAATAAATTTCTGATGCAACCGCAACAGCTCAGTAATGGAGGTCTTGCTTGCACTGGGATGCTGAGAAAACCATGCCAAGTATCCTGCTAAAGCCTGAAGGACGGTCACAGGAGAATTTTCATAGAGAGGTAACTTTGCAAAGTCACTGTTATACACATTTCCTTCACGATCATTTTCCGATTCGGTATCTGTCAAACTACTGTCATCCGAATCACTGTAGACTAACTGAACATCTGAATCCTCCGACTCGTCGATTTCATCGCTCGATGGATCATCATGTTCAACAACTCCATCATCTTCGAATTCATCACTGTCTGCTGATGAGCCCTCCTCTTGTGGATCACTTTGATCATGTTCAACTTCAAGTTCACATTGCAATTGGCTTAGCTGATCAGCCTCTCTGGCTTTCTCTTCATCTCCACTGTCACAGCCTTCTGTCTCAGAAGAACTTTCATCATTCTCATCTGTTGTGAGTTCATCACTCGTTTCATGAGCCACATGATGAGCGGAAGGTTCATATTTTCCAAACACCTTCAAATGCCGTCGAATTATGAACTCTGAACACAACTGGCTTTCATTGAGCTGGCAAGAATTGCAAGGGCACGGCCTCTTACTATTAGATCTTCGCTTTCTTTTAGTTAAGCGACTTTTTTTCAGTGCATGCTGTACGGAAAACGGCATAATATAGTGAATATACTCGATTGGAAAGGACGCTACAACATGTCTCGGCTTTCCAACCGCTTCTTTGGCTAACGAGTCACGTGTCAGCGGATCGGATGATAGTACTCACCAGCACCCCTCAGTAAGATCAAAATTGTGCGAGGAGAACTGGGACCAAGGCGGAATGGAAAACATACATGTAAACGGCTAAAGGGACACGAACGCTTCTGTAATTTCCAAAGTGTTTACAAGTACTGGCATGGGAGTAGGATAAAATACCCATCTGTCGAGCCAGCCGGAAAATAGGTTTAGATTTATCCTAGTTCAGCAAAATGTGGCCGTTCAATACTGGACGATCTCTGGACGATCTTGGTTTGTATAACTTAATTAAGTTGATCCGAAAAAATTCCTGTCTTCAGCAATGAAAAGAGCGACAAGTTTTGCCGAATTTCTCTACGAAGAAACATCGGTTTTAAATATACCGGTACGGTAAGCTGTTGATTAAAGTACTGTGTAGGTAAGAGACCACACGACAGCGGTATGGCTGTTTCGTTCGGTTGTTTGCAATTGATGGTAAGTAAACGTAATTGCCTTCGTTCCATATATAAGCTTAATAATTAAGCGTACATGTTGCAGAACTAGTGTATTAACATTAGGTTAATGATTACAACAGTACAACAAAGAATATAAAAGCTTTCGTTTCAGAAAAAGCGCGCCTTTCTGCTTAGGTTTCTTTAAGTTGCCGTGTTGTCGACAGGCTGTTCGCTTCTCTCTGTGATTTCGAACTTCAACTAGCTAGTCAATATGGCTTCTGCAGAGGAGAAAATTATTCTAAGTCGTTTACTAGACCTTATTCGTGCAGATCCCGATAAAATAACATCCTTTATACAAGCGGGAACTAGCCGTGAGAATACTGCCAACAACTCGCCGAGTCCGAGCTCGACCGCAAGCTCTTCTGAAACCGACTCGCCTGGGTCACGATCAAGTGACCCTGAAGTTGATCATGATCAACCTGCAGGGAACTCTAGATCTAGCTCGTTCACTGCTGATGAGCTGCTGAAGCCGAGAAGCCGCGGGATGAAGGCAACAGCTGCTCAGCAGACTTTTGCTGTGAGTAATGAACTGAAGTTGTTTCCGCGCGCAAAGGAAAGAATCGATTTGTAAACAATTTCGTATTTTTGTTTTTCAGTTTATTCTACGAGAAGCCGCAAAGAAATGCGAAATTTGGGAGAGTGCCCCGCACATTAAAGACATCCCGGCAAAAAACATTGCCAAATTTGAGAAAAAGGTGAGAGGGCCGGATCTCATGCATGGTTTATATTGAATTGCAACTTAAGTTTCCCGCTCTTTTCGAAGGCTTATCTTATTACTCTTTGTAACGCCGGATGGTCATTCTTGATATTGATCAAGCTTTTTAAAAGTTTTGTTGTCATCTTTTAACGCCTATTAAGTGATTATTATAGTTACTAAACGCCCACGGGGCTTATTGGGACAAAAAAGCTATTGAAATCAGTGCTTAATGCTCTTGCACTTTCCCGCCGTTTTTTTGGACTTTAATTAGGGCTTACCGCTGATGTCGACTTTCTGAGTGCTTCAGTGTGAGAAAGTAAACTCCAACGAGAAGAAGTTTTCATATTTCATCAGGGATATACATAAAACTCTACTGATTTCCTCTTCATTTATTTATTATTATTATTATTGTTGTTGTTGTTATTATTATTATAAATTATTATTATTTTATCCTGGATTGTTACAGTATATATACCTAGCTTTTTACCCACCAGGGATGGGATGGATTTTGTATCAGTTATTTATGAACAGGGAATGAAATATTGCATGAATTTTCATACATTTCCTAAATTACATAATAAATAATGGTACAGTACATGTAATTATTGTGGCAGCATTATATACACAGAACAACTCATATCACATTTCACATGGATAAATCAAACCCAATGCTAACATTAGGATCTTAATTTGTATTCAGTTACTATTGGATTACTTGGATCGCTAATTACTAGAATAGTTGATTTAATTTTCCTTCACTGTTTGGGTAAGCAAGTTAATATGGTTTTTCTGTTGTGTTTCAAGAAAAATGTGGTGGAGTTGATTTCCCTGCTCTAATAATTATTATTACAGGTGACAAAAGAACTACCACAGCTTGCTGGGCGGTCAAAAGAAATACTTCGCCGCCTGTCTGTCAGTTTGATTTATAGAAGAAACCACATGAACAACACCAAATACTGGAAGCGAGCACATCAGGTATACCAACAGTTTACATTTACTTGCTTGTTTGTGAATTTTGATCAGCACTTTCTGAGACACACCAATATTTACAATAACCTTTGCGGAAGGTTGAAGTCCAGTTTATTAGATTGTCATTGATACTTGAAATTTGTCAGCCTGACACTGAAAGTCATAGGTTCTTTTTTGTCTTGGTTTTTAATGCATATGTTGTAGTTCAAATTTTTCCTTAGTTTCAAATGTATAAAACTAGTTTGATCTTTATTTTTCTTTGTCTTGTATCATATTCTTAAATACAGGAAAATGATACTCAATCCCTTTTTAGAAATTTAACCTAAGGAAAATTGGAAACAACAACATGTTACATGTTGATTATGAATAATTAGGGTTAGAAGACAAAGGAAATTGAGATCAAACTAGGTTAAAATAATTTTGACCTGAATTTAATTTTGACCTGTAACATATACACCTGCTATTTATTGTAGATAGACAAGTACAAGGGAATGGCATGCAACAGGCCACACCCCAAAGATGGCAAGTCAGTGGTAGATGTGATTGAGCAGAGGTTGGAAGGATCTGGATTTGTTTTCAAGTCTGCGTAAGTTCAAGAATATTTATTTGCAATGTTGTAGCATATGCCTTTTTAAATAAATCAAGCTGTCACTTTTTCTATTTCGGTAACATTACCATTGTAACTTCAATATGCCATACACATGTACATACATGGCATATATATACACATACACACACATATACATACATGTAAAGCATGAAGTAAGTTTTCCCTTCAAACCTAGGCCTAAATACAGGAAATATTTATGAAAATCTTAAAAAAAAGTTTATGCAGTTATTTTTTTATGAGAATCCACAATAGTTCATGTAATAATTGTAATAGTTTTTAACCCAGTCGTAGATTTTAATAATTGCATGTTTCGATTAGATTTTTTAGTGGGAGACCAGGTTCAAAATGTGGGAAACTAACACGAATGTACATATAGGAAAGTTGGCATCTCTGCTTCATGCAGTGACTAGATTGCTTTCAGGGATTGTGCATTGTTTTGAAGGAGTTAATAACTTCATACTTACCGGCACACTTTGCAATTTGTTGTCCTTTTAGAGAAGACCTTCTAATCATGGATGGGGACACAAGATTAGCAAGGGCCACATACATTGCGCACGCCAAGAGAAATAGTGAGTTGAGCAATGGATTTTAGTTAGAGTGTCTACTGAACCTTGTTACAGTATTTTTCAGCATATATATGGCACACAGTAAAATGTATGAGAACATCTCCACTATATAATGACACCTCCAACAGTATGAAGAACAGATTTTGCACTCTTTGGCTTGTTTACAGCAAGGGTCCACTGTGCCCAGCAAATCATTTAATTACCTTTATTTTCAAGCAAATATTTCTATATTTTACTTGTTTAGGTATTTAATCACTTGTAGGTTTGAGAAACACTGTACCAGTACCGTATTGACTCAAAAAAGCACAGCAGCACTTATTATATCCAATTTTTTTGCACTTCAAGGAAGTGCAGTGCTTATTCGATTGCAGTGCGTATGTAAAAATTGGACAGGACAGTATATATTTACTATCTGTACAATAATTTTACAGTATGCAACAGAAGCGTCTTTTTATTGTCACCATGTCACCACTAGTTGCCAGCACTTTTCAATTGCTTTATCAGTGGTGTGTTCACTCAACTTCGATCATCAAACTTTGTGTCTGAGCTGTGAAATATAATCACTTGGAACTGAACTGTTTTAGAGTTGTTTTGTAGTGGTTTTTAGTTATACAGAATCCTTAAATAAGCTCTGCATCTGAACTGCGGCACATATTTGGGGGTGGCGCTTTTTAACATTTTGTCCCAAATGTGCCTTTTATTCATCAAGTAACTATGGTATTCAGTGTTTTCTTGCTTGGGGACCATTTTCACCTCATTCTTTTAAAATCGTATCTGGGCTGTCCCTTATCCACTGTAAGGGTGTCTGTTAGTAGAGCTTTGTCCATAATATACTACATGTATACTTGACATACATGCACAATATAATTAGAGTTCTGTTATTTTTATTTCATAAGGTGACTATGTCAAGGTTGTGTTACAATCAGTCTTCTCCACAGTGGGTGCAACCAAAATTCCCCTTTGTGGTCTAAACAGCGAAAAATGGCTACAAGACATCAAGGTACATTAATGTAGTTTAATTCACCTAGTACTATATTATTCACACAAAGACCATGTCCCAAAATACCCTGTCTTTAACTGCAAGGAGATAAAGTATTGTGTATATTGTAGTTAAGGCTTACTTTGCTGTATTTGTCTCTTACAATGAATGTCATTCAACATCTCAGTGGATAAAAGTACATGTAAAGGAACATCAAATGAAAAACGTTTTTTTTTAACTAACACTGACACCTTTTAAATTCCCCATGTAGGTTGGGCAGAAGTTCTACTGGCCTGAAAACCAGGTGGTGAAGGCCAGTAGAATCAAGTCAACTAAGAAGAAAAACAAAGGAAAACTAAGAAAAAACAAGAAAGTGAAGGCTAGTGAAGGTGATAATGTTGTCGCTAGTGATGGTGGTATTGTTGGTGAATTTGAAGATGTGGATGTTGCTGTGCATGTGTTGGCCGATGAAGGTGTGAAAAAAAAGAAAAAGAAAACAAAGAGGGGTGACAGTACAACTGGTGTTAAGGTGTTGTGGCTGGTGATTGTGGTAATGTTGATGAAGGTGTAACTGTTGCAGTTAACATGGCAGCTGAAGGTAAGAAAAAGAAGAAAAAGAAAAACAAGAGGGCCGAGAGTACTGCTGGTGTTGTGGGTGTTGTGGCTGGTGATGATGTTGTGGCTGGTAATAAAGTTGTGGCTTATGATGATGTTGTGGCTTATGATGATGTTGTGGCTTATGATGATGTTGTGGCTGGTAATGATGTTGTGGCTGCTGATGATGTTGTGGCTGCTGATGATGTTGTGGCTTATGACGATGTTGTGAGTTATGATGATGTTGAGGCTGGTAATGATGTTGTTGCTGCTGATGATGTTGTGGCTGGTGAGGGTGCGACTCTTGTGGTTGTGGTCGATGAAGGTAAGAAAAAGGAAAGCAAGATTTCTGGCAGTGAAGGTAAGGGTGTTGTTGCTGGTGAAGGTTTGGGTGAGGCTGGCAATAAGAGAAAGAAACCATCTTGGGAGTATGTTCCTATTGTCGCTGAAGTTGAAGAACAACTTCCACCAAAAAGACGTCGGCCTCAAAAAAAGAATGAGGACTTTGTTAGTTATTAATTAAAATTAAATTGGTGCTGAAAAGTTCAAAGGAAAAAGCATCAGGTCGAGAGAAATTGCGGCCAAAACCTTAAACTGAAATATATAAAAAATAAATAGACAAATTGCATTCAATTATATTTTGAGAATGTCTTTTTCTTGTTCTTTAGTATGGCCAAAATGTACGTACTGTTCGTGTTATGAGCATGATATGGATTACAAAACCCATAATTCCTCTCGATCTTGGCTTTTCTCTATTGTCGTTTTTTTTATGAGTGCTTTATGTTATTAAAAAGCAGAATCATAGACTGGATTGTACATTACTTTGAATTTTAGGTACACCATTCCATTGCAATCGTGTATGACATCTTAGACATTTGGTTTTGTGTAAGATATTCCCTATATAATGTCTGTATTGGATTTCCAAACATTATTTTTTATAAGCATATGTATTTCATGAATGCAACATTACGTTATTTTGGCATAAACATGTATAAGAAGAGAATATACATATATTGCAAACCTGTACTGATCATGATCGAGCTGTACATAAGGAAAAAAAGTAATAAACAGTACCAGTGCAGTGCCTTTGACTATAAGCCAGCTGTACATGTTTTGCAATTTCATTTATTGTCTTCACTCATGATCATGAAGTAGTTTAATCAAACTTAAACTATCGGAAATTAAAGTTATACAGGTTTTTAGGGTACCTTTAATACAAATTAAAGATGCATGTTTGAAATGTTCTGTATGATTTCACATTCATTTCACGTGTATTTCCATAATTTCACTCATTATGATCATGATGATCATTCATGATCAATCTTGATAACTATGGTCAGTGCACTGTCCATGTGATTAAAGTGCTTTGATGGCTATTTAACATTGATAGGATTATACATATGCCCCATCCTGTTTATAATTAATTATTATTTGATCATGCATGTTCATGATCATGATCGATCTGACATTTTTTTATCATTTCACATCCATTTCACATGTACTCGAATATTTTCCCATATATTTCACATCATTTTAATTTCAATTCCTGCTATATATATATATATATTTGAACACATTTAATTTATTTTAATTTATCATTTAATTTATATCATGCATGATCATCAGTTGCTTATGAAATTTCACACCCATTTCATGATCACATTTTAATTTATGACTACTTCATCTAAAAAAAATTCACATCAATTTCACATGTTTTGCCCATGTGAAAAGGAGGACAACATTTCACATGGTCATTTCACATGGAAATGATGTGAAATAACCATGTGAAATGCCTGTAATTTCACATGGTCATTTCACATACATTTCACATACATTTCACATGGCACCCTCCAGTAGTGAGAGCCTGCATCATCAGCACGCTCCTCTATGGTAGCGAGTCCTGGACAACATATGCAGCACAAGAAAAACGCCTGAATGTGTTCCACCTGCGTTGCTTGCGGCGCATCCTCTCCATCTCCTGGCAGGACCACATTACGAACAGTGCTGTCTTAGAGAGAGCAGGCATC
>OMLO01003361.1_pt1 | contig 13211 bp, 7 predicted proteins | sample 1674811 | NCBI WGS metagenome assembly OMLO01 (sample SAMN06265003, study PRJEB25207) | coral metagenome | isolation source: Coral host | place: Mexico:La Bocana,Puerto Morelos, Mexico | collected 2008-11-13
CCCCCTTCCCCACACCCCAGAAAATCTTTTGAAATGTTTTGAAGAGGCGATTTACTCTAAGGGGCTGAAATTTTCAGTAGAAGTTCCTTCATTCTCTGTGAAACGCATGATATGTTAATTGTGTGTTGTCATCTTTGACATTGGCATGGCAACCATCAAATTCCATGTGGGTTTGACGGGAAACTTTTTTTGAGATAAATCTATAGTTTTGTTCCAGTTTTCTTCATCAAATTACGGAAATTCCTGAACTTGGACATTTCATAAGCATTCTGGCTTGATGTTGTGTTAATTTCCGTTATTTCTTGACTTGTTTTAAAAATGGTGATATCCAAGAGGGCGGCTCCAAGATGGCGGATCAAATGACATCATTTGACGTTTATTGACATCATAATTAGAGCAAAAATGTTATCATCTTGTAGATTAAGCTCAGGGCTATCTAATCGATGCATATTTATTTCACTCTGCCATCCACCTTCCCTCTTGTACCACAGTGGGGGTATATTGTATGAGTACCTTAATTGTACGACCGAGGGTTAACTTTATTCCGTACCCGTGCCTTAAGTAGCGAAAAGCGCACCCAAATTATCAACGATCATGTGATTAAAATACTGGTAATCTTTCTGGATCTTTACAATTTCCAGTTGTAAAGTAACAGGACTAAACCGGGATTAAACTGCTGTTAAAAAGCGAAAAAAATAAAATAAAAAGAAGAAATAAAGAAGCAATGAGAATAGATGGCAAGTTATGATGCAAAATCGCCAGAATTAAAAATGTAATTAAGGAGGAACAGGGACGTCCTACACGACGGAAACATTTTGATTTTCTTGTTTAAGATTTTATCTAAAAGTAGACATGTTTGCTAAAGGAAGTTATATTTACATCTATAAATTCGTTTGGTTATTTTTATTATTTCACCTCTGTTTTCGTTTATTATAATCTTTTGGTGTTCGACAGAAAACAACTGGATGAACGCAGATTGAGATTGTTCTTGGTACGTTTTAACGGAGGGAAGGCAGTCAGTTAAGAAAAATCGATCGCGAAGTTCACTTCGAAAGCAACTGGAGTTAGACGCAAGACAACAAACAACATGACACTATTAGGCTTGCTGGGAGGTCTTTTTCAGATAAGATGAGGCGTGGTTTTCCAGTTGTCAGTTTTCAGTTTTGAGATATATAAAGATAGATAAAGCTATTCGGCTATTCTCTTCAAAACGTCTATTAAATCTAACTGAATTGAAGAACCCAGTTCAAAACTAATCATATATACATATCATCCGGACAAGTCGACTATCTATCAACCTCACAGAGATAGCTAGCTTGTGAACAAACCCGATCATCAATCGAGAGTAGAAAACAGGATGACTCCATGCCAATTCAGATTCCGACTATGGGGTCCGTTTCCCGAAAGCGCCCAAACCTTTTCGGGACTGCAAAGCTATTTTTAGTATAAATCTTTATCTAAAATCAGAAAGGTGATTTCGCCTGAAACTTCTTGTATCGCGATTTGCGAAAACATTTCGAGACCCTGAGAAACGGGCCCCTGATCTCCTCGCCTTGTCGGTATACCAAAACAAGGAAAAGCTGGATAATTTCCTGCCAAGCAGTTTCTGTCAACATCGTGGCTATTTCAGCTGTCTTAGCGTGATATTCTTCCGTCAACTTGTCAACTGTACCGAGTCAAAGCTAGAATTGATTATTCTTTTTGATGTCATGGCGAAGCGAGAAATTTGATAAGAGTTCAAATTCAGCTTAAACTTGATTTGAGTAAGCGGAAAGTATACGCAGGATTAGAGTTCTGTGAGATTTTGGATTTTCCGATAATTAATGAAAAAGAAAACATTTTATTATAAAGCAAATTGGTTTACTGGAAAAAAGAGAGTTCTCATCGGTTCCATGAGTGGTCCAAATTTTGCTCATTTGAACTCCTCGCGAATTACCTTTCCGCGAGTTCCTTTCTTAGGCAGATTTTGTTAACTAGAGAGATATCTTCATTCATATTTCGAAGATAATTTTAGTTTGATTTTTCGCGGCAGAAGCGACCTAAAAATGACATATACTTTTATTATTTGGCGTGCGAGTTTACAAAGAGTCATGGCGCCTACCCCTGAACTTTAAGGGAATAAATATTTAATTGAACCTTGTTTTTCTGTCTTTTTGGGTGTTTCTCTGTCTTTTGGGACAGGTAGATAAAAATAGATAAAAATTGGTAGATAAAAATAGATAGCAGATAAAAAGTAGATAAAAATACTCAACTAATATTTCATCTGCAAAACTTATATCACGGTACTCAAAAACATATGTCAGTCTGTGGAAATAAGTTTTGATCAAATATTTTGCGTTATGCAAAACTGAGGGATACTGATTTTCCCCCGATTTTCTTTTGATTTTCCGGTTGTCCTTCAGGCATCACTGAAAACTTAGCAACAGTCCACTTATCCTGATGCCAGACTTCACCACAACTTCCGTCCTCGTTTGTTTTGTCTGTAGTATAAGTTTTAATGATTTGTAAATCGAGAAATAAATTTCAATAGTCCAAAGGCGGTAGCTTCTAATTAATGGCGAAGCCGAATTTGGCAGCCCGTGTGCAAATTTCAAATTATACTCCAGGATGAAAAAAGATAAGTTTGTTTACATTTGCATGGTTAAACTGCTAAATTTAAGTCTCCATTTGGCATTGCATATATTGTTTTAATTACCAAAGCAGTCTTGGCATCTAACTGTCAAATTCCTTTTATTGAAAAAGCCCATTTGATTAAATTGAACTAACAAGATAGGATCGACACGACTGAACTTGACAGCTGATACCATAAGAAGGAATATGCAGCTCATGCTTGAATCACAGCTTTCCTGTTTTAAAGATGTAACCGGATTCGTCTCCATATGAATATGGCAAATGAAATAACCTTGTGGCCCATATACATCAGTCGATCTACACATTACCTTTAATTTTAAAAAGCTATAAAAGACGATATTCCAAATTGGCGTTTTAGAGCACTGTTTCCTCACAAACAATGGATGACTTGGCAAGGCTACAACGTGATCTTCAGTTAAGAAGCACTTCATTACTGGTGCTTGAAACTCTGCTCGTGTTACTGAATAACCTGGTGGCATTTATTGGCAATTTACTAACTTTAATCGTTGTCCTTCGATCGCCCCGCTTACGAACAATCCCGGGCAAGTTCGTCATTTCGTTGGCCATATCTGACATCTCGATGGCCATTCCATCTGCTGTTCTAACAACAATAGTGTCAGCTCAAAGTGATTGGCCCTTTGGCAGCGCGACCTGTCAATTTCAGGGATACTTCGGCATTACACTGGCTTTCGCTTCTTCCGAGACTCTAGCCCTCATGTCAGTGAACAGATACTATCGCATCGTGAAGCCGAATTGCTACGGACGAGTTTTCGCGCAACGCCGAACTTTGTTTATGATCTTCGGCGCGTGGCTAACAGCATCTCTAGTTCAGATACCTTACGTAGCTGCCGGACACAGGTTTATTTTTCACCCTGGCAAAATATTTTGCAATCAAGACGGCAATGAGCCGTTCTCGACGATCTTAGTGTCCATATTTGGAGGTATTCCAATGAGTATTATATCGTATTGCAGTTTCAAGATTTTTCGCTCTGTGCGCACGCACACGAAAACCCGTTTCAAAGATGTCAATATCACCAGAGTCAACGTTGAAGACATTAAAGTGTCCCGCATTCTCCTCGTTATGGTTCTAGCATATATCATTTGCTTCTCGCCAGTGATAATCATAGAGGCAATAGACTTTATCCGCCACGGGTCTTACCTACCAAGACCGGTATATCTATTTTATACAATCGCGGCCACACTATCGAGTTCAGTGAACCCAATCATATATGGGGCCATGAACAGGTCATTCAGACAGGAATATAAACGCTTGTTGCGCTTGGATAAGATGTTTAAAGTGATTAGAGTTGCACCTGTAATTGACGGTCAAACAACTGGATTTCTTATGAACCAACTAGAAAATCCACTTGTGGGGACTACCCATTCACCACTTGTAACTAATAATAATAATAATAATAACAACAACAACAACAACAACAACAATAATAATAATAATAATAATAATAATAATAATAATAATAACACCAGCCACAGTCTTTAATCCACAATCTTTAAGAACGGGAGGAGGAGAAAAAGCGGAATTACCAACAGAAAGTGCTTGACGTTAAAATGGGATCTTTCACCACCCCCCCCCCCCCCTAGTTTTTGAAATCAGTGGTGGAATGGGAGTTGATTGCAATTGCTCTCTCAAACCCCTAGTCGAGAAGATCTCAGAAACGAATGAGGAACCCTATCACATTGCTATTAATTGGATTAGAACATTGCCTTCCTTTGGGATTTTTTGATCTGTGCACGCATGCCTGCGGGGCTCTAGGACACCTTTCCACAAAATTCTACAAAGGGATTTCATTGATGATTGCCGCTTAACCGCTAGCCAAGCGGGTGTCCACTAGTTTTAGAAATTTAAAAATGGCTTGGGATAGTGGATTAGTATCTTAGTATCTTATTTTCTTTTGGTCAGAATTTTAATAGTGGAATGTAAATTAGTCATATGAAAGTCTGCCGTTTAAGCGCTAACCAGGCGTGTGTCGCTAATTTTAAAAACTCGATGATTGCACGAGCTTGTGTGAATGAGTATTTGAAGACATTATATCTGTATTTGATGGACGCATTTATTGTTATTTTTTGTTATTATCCAACACTGCTTCGTAGAGTACAAATAAGGCGCGAAACGAGTACAAATATCACACGATATTTGTACTCGTCTCATTCCCCCGACCGCGCGAAAGATTAAAAACCTTGGCAAGGAAACGAAAACGTTGGATAATAAATCTCTTATTAGAGACACAGACAAACATAAAATCCAAAACTGAGAAGACTAAAATATCTACACTAAAATATAAATACTACAGTTACAGTCTAAAATGTTTTAAAGTTAAGATAAAGCTTAACATTATAGGTAATGTATCGATAGTGGATCCAAGTGTAAAAAGTCTATTAATTTTATTATTAAGATTTAATGGTGTCATGTTGAGCAGAGGATACAAGCCTTGGAGCCGGCTTCCGTGTTCTCCAAAATACGCAGAACGTAGTCATGTCACGTTGTTGTTGTGCAGGGAGCGACCAAGAAATGTACAAAGACTTTTACGCACGTGCACAGCTATTGTTCCCCTCATTAAACTTTCTGTTTGGTGGCGTTTTGGTTCTGGTTCTCGTTGCCGCTACCTTCGTTTCTCTAATGCCGAATGGACGGGATATTTTAGCATTAATGTTGTTAACGCATTCAATTGGGAATTTAAAGTACTTTGCTGGCTGTGAATCAGGTGAAAAATTGACAAGACACTCTCAAGTTCTCTTTTCGAGAATTCATTGCAAGGTATTAGCTGATGGACTAAATTCATCGAATAAAATATTGCGATGATTCGTTATCCTCAAAAGGAAATTTAGAAAATGTTTAGAAATGGAAATAAAAGAAATAAATTAAAATAAAGATACTGCGTCCAGAAATATGCAATTTACAACGGACAGGATACTGATAAAAAGAAAATCATTGCATTCCGTTATATAGATCAAGTCTAGTACTCCTAGAAAAAGACGTTGTTGTCAGTGTCCGATTATGCCACTGAGAAATGGCTTACAACCGGCAGTCTGTGTGATCATGTGATGTTCTAACAGTGATCAGCTACCTCGTACTTGTCAAACCTACTACACGGGTGTACTTCGGTCGGACTCTTACGATGAATGAGCTATCTAGAACTCTTTTTCGGGTCAAGTTTAATTTAGCCTGAATTATTTATTAGTTCTTGTGACTAAAGAGTTCCTCATATTGTAGCACAAGAATAACATCGAGACATCTATCTTGCACTCCCGTCTGAAGATCCTCTTCATGATACCCACTGAAAACGTAAACCCATCCCACCTCCGGAAAAAGCGTATTTGGCAAAACACAGAAAACTGCAGATAAAGAAACGTTTGCTTTAATTTACTTTCCTCTACAAGGTATAATAACAACCCATCTGATGGGACTTATTTGGCAAGGTGTAATCAAATGGTAATTACTCGAGTTACTTTCAGCCTTTCCCGTTAAAATAAAATAACAAAAAAAAACATTCACTAGCAACCCCAGGAGCCCATCACCATGATGGGCTCCTGGCAACCCTAATTACTCATCTCATCATCCCAGAATACCTGGTGAGCGCCGCCTAGTATTAAACTATTTCCTAAACAGAAAGTAAACATTAAAACGCTACCACACCAAAATATATACATGACACTCTGTGGAGATTACACAACCAGAGAGTTCTATCGTGTAACACCACTGGTCGTTATGTCTGCCTACTGCACAACAGGCGAAAACAGCTGAGCTTGCAGTGAGCAAGGAGTCTTTTGGTTGAAAAGAGACACAAAATGTCGTGGTCTGCGCCTGAAGACTGGTCACGTTGGGATCCAGATAGGCTTATTGTGTGTCCTTACGACGAGTCTCATAGGATAAAGGCCAAGAGATTTCAATACCATCTTTTGAAGTGCCGGCAAAGCCATCCTGACAAAGACTTCGTCACTTGCCCATTCAACGCTAAACATGTTATGTTAAGACACGACATTCGGCATCATGTAAGCAGATGCCCCGATAGGGTAAGTGTAGAACGGATTACAGTCCTATGTCGTCAAATCCTGCGTTTTTGGTGTTAAAAGTTGTGAAATCGTGTCATGTCATATATCACTTTGCACTTTGTTGCTGCTGTTGACCTGTACCTGTCACCTACATGAAGGCCTACATGAACATCAAAGCGAGAATTTCACTTAAAATGAAAAACCTGTGTACGTTCTTTGTTATCTTGATTGTTAGATTACAAAGCTTCTTTTAAACATGTCAACTTCGAGCATGAAAAATGATTTCTGACAGATTTCTTACTTCTTACTTGCGTCTGTTGGAACACAAAAGTCTAAAAACCCCCCCCCCCCTCCCAAATATTTATTTTTTCTAATCAAAAGGAATTTTTTTTGCTGCAGTAAACAACAGTGCAAAAAAGTGAATTGTGTATTGTCATTTGTGTGACCATTTTAATACTTGGATGATGCTTGGGTTCATTTTTCGTACAAACATTTTAATTATTCACTGTACTTTCTTATTTGCAACTAGCAGTGTTGGAAACTTAATTTTAACAGCACTCCCAATTCATGTGTGTGACTCTCTTTTCCTCCCCTCCCCACAATGGTTTACAAACAATATGTTCGTTGGTATCTGGAGACCACAGAGGCCCAGCATGTCTTTTTGTGTTACCTCCTAGGATCACAGATCAATTGTTACTTTTTATCCTCGTTTTTATCATCACCTTTATACACTCCTTGGAAATTGTTCTACATTCCCAAAGAACAATAAGCAAACAATATCCTATTAGATTTTTTTCTGTTGACCTTTCGTCCATTTTGTCCACTGTAGTAAAATTTAAACCTAGGTTTTCATTTATGAACTGTGCAGGTCTTGTTCATGAACCACACTGTTTTGTCGTGTTCCTTTCGCCGGCACTGCATGTATTCGGCCAAGGTGTACCGGTAGTTCACGTGTTCTGATTTCCATAGTATTCCAGGCGGTACTTTAGTTTAACTGAAAAACAGCTAAAACAACAGCTGGCATTACCAAATTCGGGTACATCTATATCCCTAGAATCAAGACATTGATAACTTGTATTTAAAAGACCTTGAACCCAAAGATGTCTACAATGGAGGCATCTTTAATTTTCAAAGCAGGATCTATTTTCAGATGAATCTTCATGAGATTCATTTCTTAGCAAGGAATTCTCATTCACAGCAGCTCAGATGGAAACACCAGTACCACAGGTACATAATGTTGCTTTTCACCTATGCCACTGAGGTGTGGGCTTGTGCCCACTATAGTAAAATCTCTCTCCCAAATTGATAGGATTTTAATGTGGGTTCTACATTATGGTTATACCAGCAAATATACACCCTAACTGATGTAATTAGAATCAAAGATAGGCTACTTTGTCATAACTGCTGTTTTGTGAACAAATTCCTTTTGAATTTTATCTAATTATTTTTATACATTTGTAAATAATTTGTAATTATTTTTTATGGTAGTTAGTTACATGAAATTGTAAGTCCGGACATACACTGTACTCATCACTTTTTTGTGTGGTCATGCGGTTTATTGCTTGACTGCATGAATTGTCTTGCATGTATGGGTGTACATGTAATTTTGTGATTTGTTGGTATTTTTTGACCCACATTTTCAAGTTAGTCATGCCATCCTTATATAGCCCTATTTGAATGGCCTTGTGAACCCTTTGGGATTATTGGTCAGAAAGAGAATTTTATCAGTGAAATTAAACTTAACGTGAAGTGCATCATTGGTTTCTTAGTTTCCTTTAGATTTCTTTGTCAGAATTAAATTAATGTGATACTAGAAGCACAATGTCTCTATGAGAAATGCAATATTATACATTCATTTTATTAACTGTATTTTTTCAGTCTGTCATTGAGCAGTATAATTACAAAGGTAAGGGACTATTTTTAAATTACATTTATTTAAAGGAACACTTATAATTTTTATCAGTTATCTGGGCTGAGAAGGGTTGTATAATATTTTGATTTTTACCCAAATTTTGACAACCATCTTATTCAGCATCATCATAGATCATGGATCCAGAAGTATTTGAAATGGAGGATGTTAAGACAAATGTTTGAGGGAGGGGGAAGAGGGGGGTTGAAGCTTTTCCTCCTCTCCAATAAGGAGGGTGGGGTGGGGGACATGAAATTGTTGGCCTTTCTAGCCTCACACCATTTTGTAAGAGAAAGAGGAGTGTCCTCTATATATCATAATATTCTACTATAATGTTATTGTGCATGTTACAAGTAGCCATGTAATTGACTCCAAATCAAAACACATTTGAATTTAAAAAAAAATAGCACCATGGAACCTGTTATCAGATAACTGACCACTGCTGATCTGTGCTTTTGCTTGAATCCTTTCCATCAAATTAAATTGAATCCCTTCCAGCCATTGTAATTTAACTTTACAACATAGGTGCATAACAACTAGCATCCACACAAGTATCTTTCTGCTAGCTTGTAACATTTTATATATGTATAATGTATGTGAACAGGCAGTGAAAAGGACGAAGATGGCTTCTACTTCAAAGGCAACACTTCTGTGCCAAGTTATCATAGGACAGAGGAATTACAGGAGCCCTCTGAAAGCTGGGATAATCATGGTAACTACAATACGTTTATGTCAATTTGATCCTCAAGTAAATGCAAACAGTTTTCGTAATGCATGTTTCTAGTGAAACACATGATGGCATCTATTCTCAGTTTCAATAATATTGCCAAATGAATGATCTGCTTATATTCACAATGCATTTTTCTTAAATAAATGCAGTTCACAGTAACCTCAACCGCATAATATGTCTTAGTGTACATGTATTTTGAGTGAAAGAATTCTTCTCATTATGTTATTCAAGTTAATTATTTTGTCCGATACATTACTTGCAAAATGTTTCAGACTTTAAAATTTCAGACATCAAGTTTTTGGACACTTAATTAATGTATCTCATAATTCTGGGGTACTTTGTATTATCTCAGTAGGTAATTTTGGACAAATTTCAGACAAAAATTTCAGACACTGTCATTGTATCATACAATATTAATAGTAACAAGTTTAGAGCTCTTGATTTCATTTTATTTGCTTGCTAATTAAAATAAAAAAAAATATGGAAACATTGTAAAACAATGTTGTTCTGAAAAAGCAATGAAATTTGCTGTCAGATAAGAGGAAATGGCATCTCAAGAGGGTTAAAAATCCAAAATTTCCTGGGGGGGGGGGGCATGTCCTCAGATCCCCCTAGAGAGGAATGCATTTTTCTTACCCCCATGGAGCTCTTCAGATTTATTCTCCTGCTACTTTACACCACTCTGCTGTGACTTACATGTATATTCTTAATGAAAACCTTAAGCACATTTTTTCTCAAGATTTATCTGTTTCTCCGACAGATGGACAAGGCAACCTTCAGCAATCAGTCCAAAGTAACACTGAAAGATTTGAGTACCGTCAGACGTCACCCCAGTCAACACCAATAGTTACAAACACCTTGAGGTATGAAACATTCTAATCAGTCTCTTTACTTGTGATTACCAGTAATGCTCTTGTTTGATCTCACAATATGCAAATTATGAAGTCAGAGTAAAGCACTGAAATCAAACCCTGGAGGTCAAAAGTCAATCAATCACTGCCCAATCAGGGGCAGTGTGCATGTCTTGATCATTACGTTGATAACAAAAGAAAAACAAAGCAAAGATGTACATAAAATAACTGCTTCAAAGTTTTCACTTGAATGATTGATATGTAGGGATTTATACAGAAAAGTAAATCCCGCGGGTAGTTGAACCACCTTGTGAGATGTGCAGTTCCACTTAACACAAAGTAAATGGCATGTACATTTTTGCCAAGGCATTACATAAGCGTGCTTTTGCCACCACACGTACACTGTGGAGTAGCCCTTGTACAAATAAATACAGTAGCATCATATACACATGTAGCCTCCATTAAATTAGTACTAATGCACTTAAGGGTTTCATGACTTGTTCCTCAGAGTTATCAGTGGTCATAATGTTCATATCTGACTGATCTGTCTTGAATAATATTTTGCAGTTTAAGTCCAGAAGAACGAGAAAATTACCAGCGTCAACTAAGAAGAGAAGCTGCTTCTAGAAGTTCAAAGTAAGATGCTATGGTCATCAATGATGCTATAGCAATGCTCTGAAAGTACTTACTTCTTCATGTTGAGTGTTATCCATTTCTTGTGATGTAGCTTCTCTGAATTTGCAGGTGGGGCAGGGGGAGAATTTCAATCTCTAGTTGAGACTTCTTCCTAAGGCACTGGCAGTGAAGTGCTTACCTGGTGGGGAGGGGGGGGGGGCTTATCATACCTTTTAGGTTTTTAAAAAGCAGTCTTGATCCCTCTGCGGGAATCAAGCCTCAAAAGGTCCATACCAAGAGCCTTTGTGTTACCTTTTAGGGTATCAAGCTGAAAAAATGTGATATTTCAACATTTCAAGGGTTCTTTTCAATCCCACGATCACAGCCCCCCCCCCCCCCCCCCCCCCCTTCTTAAACTGGGGGTTTCTCTGTCCCTATGGGTGCCTACATAACCATTCTGCCTGAATTTGTTTGAAAAAGACTGGGAGACGTTAGGAATTAATCGTTCGCTGTATTTGACTTCAATTTCAGTCCTGGAATGCAACTGCCATCAACAATGTGTTCTACGTATCCAGGATATAACACGAGCTCAGACATTCATGGACAGCAATATTCAACTTCCTCGAACCCTGTCTTCCGTCACTGTGTCCAACAAGGTGCAATTGCAAGTTCATCGCAGCAACAAGAACGTTATGATTCAAATTTCTCTCGGGCGGATTCTGTTAATGTGTGCAAGCCCAAGAACCCTATATTTCAATATTGTGTTGAGAAAATGCAAGGTGAAGCTCCACCAGCCTATTCACCATCACCCATGTACGAGGCATCTAGTCGACAATACACAACGCAAGTTAGTAACGCTGATATGAACCTTGTAACATCTTGTGTCTCGAGTAACAGCGACACAAATGAGATTCCACCTTCGTTGCCTACAGACCCGCGATTTAGAACTAATGGTTTCAGTATGCCCAAGATGGAAAACAAACTTAAACTAGCAGTGAGTGGTAAACCAGCTGTAACTACTCTCTCTAATGTGTGTGGACAGCCGACCTCGCCCACTTCCAAGAGTGTGAACGCTCCTCACTTAGCGGGGGCTGGCAGGGCCAGGCTCCACGCGGAAGCTAGAAAGAATAATTTTGGTGGAATCTGCTTCGGCACTGCCGCAAGGGCTGCAGGTAAATGTTTATTCTGTTTCGTAATCAACCTCTTCACTCCTTTCATTTGAAATTTAGTCAGGACAAAATTCTTATCTCGTCCAATACACTCTTTTTTTTATAAGAATATTGTTTTCCTGGCAGAGGCTGAACGTGACATTTTTCTTCCGATTTCAGGCAGAAATTATCATTGTCAACATTCTTAGGTATAGCGTACGTGTATGACACACATGACGTTGTGCAGAAATGCTATTAGCATCGAACGTGTGGCTAGTGCTGTTTTTGTTGTTTTTTTTGACTAGTTTTGCCGTTCAAGAGAAACGAAGAACTTCATACGGCTTAGTCAAAAACATAATTGTATTGTATTAACAATTATATTCTTTTCGATCTCATCCTCGGATTTATTCTTAAAATGTGCTTGAAATTTCGCAAATTTCAGTCTCAATATTCTTATAAAATATCTTCTTATATAAAAGAGTGTATGACTATTATTATTGTTCTGTGTCTTCATAAGCATTACTTTTGCTTTTCACTGACTTCTATTGCAGACTCACTCTTTGAGATTGCATTTGGTCACGGTTATATTTAATGGAGTTAGTCAGAATTGTATTGTCTTTTTCTCCTATATCTATCCTGCGAACTGAAACTTAAATTAGCAGTGTACTAAGGAAGATAAATATCATTTGAGGTAATATTATAATAAGCTAACAGGGAAGTAACAGGGTTAAGATTGCGGAAGATTTGGTCGGATTAAAACGAAGGACGACAAATTTCAACACGTACAGTTGATAGCGTTACTCAGTCTAGACTCCCTTTGGTCTAGTTCTGTTTTCATCCGCTTCTATATTAACGATAGTTAGTTTCCTTTGCTGCCAACTATTCCTGATTTCCAAAATACTTCTTCAACAGGAAATGAAACGACGAGAACACCACCCGTTGGAAGAGGAAGGGGCATTCTGAATGTCATGTACTCATCATGAAATATCCAATCGACACACGGAGAAAAAGAGGCGTCTTGACCTATGCGTAGACAACTCCAAAGTACGTGTATTACGAAACGAACGTTCGTGTCGATCAGCTGAACATTGTGTTACTGTTTTTATAGAGATATTGGTCGCACGCCTGTTGTTTTCTTAGTTTCTGTTTCGTTATGGTTTTTTTAGATTTCATTAATGTTGAAAGCTCTTCAGCTGAAGTCTTTCGTGTGTTATTTATGTTGTTATGTGATCAATATTTCGGAGTTTAGACAACTGCGAATTTTGAAGCAAACGCATTCTACATATATATAAAAAATTTCGCAATAAACCTACTTA
>OMLO01003362.1_pt1 | contig 13208 bp, 7 predicted proteins | sample 1674811 | NCBI WGS metagenome assembly OMLO01 (sample SAMN06265003, study PRJEB25207) | coral metagenome | isolation source: Coral host | place: Mexico:La Bocana,Puerto Morelos, Mexico | collected 2008-11-13
TTGGCAGGGACGAAACATACGTATGTAAGGCTAGCCATAATTATCCATTGTAAAATTCTTGCACTTTATTCAAGTTTATCAACCAAGTTGAAAATGTAAATTGGCCACTGTAACAAGTTAAAAAGCTAACATTTCGAGCGTTAGCCCTTCATCATTCCCTCTGATGAAGGGCTAACGCTCGAAACATCAGCTTTTTTTAAACTGGTTACAGTGGCCAATTTACATTTTCAGCTTAGTTGATATACTGGTAACAAAATTATAAGGTTCCTTTTAGTCTTGCATTATCTATGCATTTTGACTGTTTTTTCTTCGACAGGATTTTGCAATATAGATTGTTTCAATGGAAATGGTCATAGGGCAAGGATTTTTGTTTTCAAATGCTGGCAAATTCAAGACCTGAGTGCCATATAATAAACTACATTGTACTCCCTAACCAAGCTTGCCCAAGCCGCCCTAGGGGATATTGGCCCTCTGTCATTTTGCTATGGACCTCGCTGCACTCGGTCTGACAGTACAACCTTAAGCCATAATTCCCCAGTTGGCCCTCACCAGGCAGTTAGTAAGAGGTTATTATTAAAAGTTGTGTAATCTTGATATTATGAGCAAAAGTGTTTCTACAACTTACATAACTTTTAATAACTAAACATGCAGCTGTTGATGAACCTCAGTGCTATTCATGAAAGAAACAATAACTCTGTATTTAAAAATTGAACTTAAAACTTGAACTTGCAAATGATCATAAATTGAATGAAAACAAGAAGTCTAAATTTAGCTTACCTCCATTTGTGTATGGTACAGCCATTATATCAGCTTTAAAACTATGATCCTTACTTTCAGATCTCAAATAGAAGTGATAGTAATAATGTATAATGGAGAAGGACCGCAGAACTGCCACATTTGATCCCTTGTCTGAGGAACCATAGGATTTAAATGAGGGAACCAAAGATAATGTTACATTGTATTGCTTCACATGAACTTGACATATAGCAAATCTCCATGATTTTAAGGGAGTGTAGAGTGCCAAGTCCAATGTCACAGATGGCTCAAGTATCCTTCTTTGTCCTTTGTTTGGTTGAAGATGGAACGTACCTGCAGACTCTATAACAAAACAGTACATAAATATACTAGTTATCCTTATCCTTTGGAAAATCACTTTTCTCTCTTGACATATGTGAACAAAATACACACACTGATTGGTTTAAAATCATGCTCCTATAACTTTTTGCCGATTCGAAGGTCTGTGAAGAGGACTTAGATAACGTTTGGTATATAAAGACTGGTAGATTTATACTAAAACATTATAGATTATTCACTCTTGATTTCTATGTGTGATAATTTGATTCCAGCTGTACCCTCATCAACTATCATGCAATAGAAATTTTATCTATAAACAGTCGTAAAAGTTTGGGTGAACTCGAAAAAGCTGTGGAAACATTTCTTGTTCTCCTGAACTTTCTATAATTTGACAGAAATATGGTACATGTTTTCTATTTCTAAATATCTCAGATCACTGTTAGTAATTAAAGAAAACAAAAATTTATAAATGATTCCACAATGAAAAAACCCTAAGCGCTGAGATAAACAGATAATTTAACAATAGTGAACCAAAATCTTTAGCTTGAAATTTTCAAGATGCACTTACTTACACTGGCTATAAGATCATAGAAATCAAGTTTAAATAATCTTGTTAGTGACCAAATCAAATACTATATAGGAACAAAATGACCCCTGTTGTGTTGTTGCCATGACACCACTTTTGCCACTGGTCCTGTCTTAATTAAAACTAAAATTCCCAGTGTCTTCCCTAACCAAGGTTACTCTAAGTCAATCTATTGATGAGAGATAAGACAATATGGTTACCATGTCAGTTCTGTGTTGTGCCCTCCACCCATGAGGTGATAACTGACCACGTTCCCAGTGTCGGCCGAGCAGTGACGCCAGCAAATTGATCAACTTTGCGGGGTCACCAATCAATACTGTTTTGGCCATCATATTTCAACTTTTTTTCCAGCTAACGCGGAAAAAACTGAATGTGTGCTCCATTCAATCACAGACAGAGAAACTGCAGGCCTTACATTGTGAGTGACACCATTGAATGTTCAAGAATCTTTATTTACCAATTATTACCTACACACTGAATGATTTTCATGGCATATCCTAATTTCAATTCAATCTCTTATGTTTCAACGACAGTTCTCTGCACAAAGTCTTATATTACGCCTAATCGTGCCGGCCCTGCCGGATGCGCAAAAATGCAAATTTTGACAAGCTGGTTAAAAATATACACAAAGTTCCAAGAAGGCTGCGAAAGGGAAAAGCAACAATCACAATCGAGATACACCATGAGAATAAACATTGAAATTATAAGTAGATTCGACAAGAACTCTCATTTCATACCACCCTGACTCATCGATCGATCTAAATTAAATTTTCGCGTGGTACGAAGAGACTAAATTCGATCAATGTTTACTTACCTGCAAAATTCTGCGGAGGAGCACATACTACGTAGAAGATGAATGCTACAAAAGCTTTTCTTTCTCGTGACATCAAGATAAATTAAAGAGATCTTCGCAAAATAGGCCGTACACAAATATCGCGGAGAACATATGGCAGTCAGAACCTCCGAGCCGACATTTTGTTTTCATTCCACGGCGCGGACACCACGGGACGCTGGGAGAATGTATTCTGCACGCAAAAGAGGCTGCTTTCTTGGCTTCTGATTGGCTAACATCCAACGGAAGAAGGAATTTCAAACTGAGCAGCATTCATGATCAAGTGTACGAAGCACGTTGGTTCGAACACTTTGTTTGAAAAAGTTTGGTTTTCTTGCGATCTGGTACAGAAACACGGATATCTGCAGCTGAATAATGTCTTCAAGTGGACGTGAGTCTAGTCTGCCTTGTTTTAACCCATTGTTCATCGGACAGGTCAAAAATTTTACAACAAAAGGAAAACGCCAATTGGCCATAAGCTGCTGTCTCAGATGTGACAAATCGAGATAAGCCAGTGAATTTGTGCCATTTAAATTTCGAAATTTATGTTGAAATTTTTGGATTTATTTTTTGTAGTATGTTTTAGATTTTTGATGTGCTTCAGGACTGGTACAAAGACATACAGTAGCTAGGATATTGTTTTCTTTTATACACTACTACGTGTTTATACCGTTACACTGCGTCAGATCACATGCCTCACTGTTTTACGTCCCTGTTTTCGTACAAATGAGTCATTAGTAAGTTCTTGTTTTGAATCATACTTCCACTATGACTTAGATCTTCCAGTTGTAATTATATACCTCTGATCTCAGATACCAGGATAGCTGTATAATTTCATCTGTACTCATGTTTTGTTTGGATTGTTCTCAACTGCTGTTTTCCTGACTCTTATCTGCAAGGCTAGAACTCTAGCAGACAAACTAAACAATATTTTCCAGTGTATAGGGAGCGAATACAGAAAACCCGACCCAGCCATGTGTCGGTGTCCTCTGAAGAACGAGGTATATGCATGTTGTAGTTAAAAAATAAATTCAGGTAAAAATCAAATTCCTTTGTCTCTTAACCCTTATTAGGGTTAGAAGACAAAGGAAATTGAGAATCACACTAGGTTAAACTTATTTTAACCTGAATTTAATTTTTAACTGCAACATATATAACAGTAGTTGGTATTCTTGTTTATTGACAATGCAACTAGCTTGGCCAGGTATTCTGCAATTCAGCCCTGTTTAGTCCCTTCATAACAACTAGATCAGAGTGCTGTCATCATAAGCTTAGGGAAAATATTAAATTAATTAACTTTTGTTATTTTTGCTTGATTACACAGGACCCCCAAGTACCTCTCTTGATGACAGCCTGACTAACATGCAGTGGCTGTGCAAACTGGATTCTAATCCACTGCTGGAGACTCAAAAGTCAAATGATACAGCAACTGTTGCACCAACATCTATGAATCCATGCCCAAAGCCCCCTTATTCTTATGCAACCCTTATACTATTTGCTATTAACAGTACACAAGAGAAACGTATGACACTGCAAGACATATATAAATGGATAGAGGATAACTTCCCCTATTATAAAAGTTGCAAAAAGGCATGGAAGGTAACTAGCTACATTTGTCTGTATACATGCATATATGAAATGAAATCAGGCAGTCTCATACTTTCGCTCTAACGAAGGGCTAATGCTCGAAACGTCAGCTTTATAACTCGTTACGGTGGCCAATTTACATTTTCAACTTAGTTGATATAACCAAGTCTCGTACATCAACTCACACTTACAATATAAATTTAAAGGGTGAGGTGAAAATAGAGAGTGGTCATTCACTGATAGTTAGCAATTCCAGAGTTTAAAAGTAGGAGACAAAAAAATAATTATATTAAAATATCACTGTTGTTTTGTTGCCTTTTTGCAGAACTCTATTCGCCATAACTTGTCACTCCACAGCTTTTTCCTCAAAGCCCACAGACCGTCCAGTCTGCCTGGTAAGGGTAGTTACTGGTGCATATCACCAGAAGGGAAGGAAAACATAATGAAAGAAGTTATGAAGCATCAACAGCCCCTGATGAACCAAACCGTGGGCATTGATCAATCAAATACAAAAGGCTTGCGACCTATTCTGCCCAAACCTGTTGACAATCTTTCCATGTCAAGCCCATTCTTGAATAAGTCAGGTGTTCAAATTATAACAGATGGAAGCCTCTCTGGATTGCCTGGCAATATACCAGTTGTCATCTTACCAACACAGATGTATATGAATATGGCAAACAAAATAGCAGCCCAAGCTGGGATAGGAAATATGGCGGCTGTTGGTGTCAATCCAAGTTATATTCCCATGACAACAGAAACATCATTTGTGGAGAGTGCTACAGAAGCTCTACAAGTCCAAGGACTTGGACAAGAAAGCGATAGCAGTCTTTCTGGAACAATTTCTACTGAGGAGGAAGTGGAATCTGGATGTTCACTTTCTCTGAGTCAAAAGATCAGCCAGAAGAATGTCTTGACTGTGACAGTGGAACAGGCCCTTAGCAAAATCGAAAACAAGGAAAATATTATTTCAAATGGTTGCTCCACAAGTACATCAACTAGCAGCATGAAAACCTGCAACAACCCCTCTTTGAGTGAAGATAAAATTGAAAATGAAATGTTGGCTCCACATACCAAGAAAACAAGAACAGAAAAAAGAATAGCAAAGCCTGTCAACAGAATCAAGACATCTACACCAAGCTTACAAAAGAGGCCAAATTTACCTCAACCCAAACGATCTCCACTACGACCACGCCCACAGCCCACCTTAGCAGCTATCAATTCACAAACCAATGAGATGATGTCACCAGGACCTATCTTTAATAGAAACAATACTAGTGACCTTACGTGCCTCTCACCAGTCAAACCAATGATAACCCCCACCAAGGCCTGCAGTAATCAGAGCTTTCTGGCTTCTCTTTTGGTTTCACCTCTGAATTATGGTAGTGGTGGTCACATGGGGCTCACCCCCATGAGTCATGGCTCAGACAGTGGGTTTTTCACACCACTCAAGGAAGGGGAGTTTGATTACGGATTTTTGTTTTCTCCAGAGACATTTAACTCCAGCAAGGTGTGCAGTACACCACAAAGTTGTCGGAAGTCGTTAGGTCTTGGTTTGGCCTACAAGGGTGAAGATAAGAAAGCTGACGCTCAGTGCAGTGGATATGATATGGATTTCTCAAAACTTTAACCTGATGTTATTCAATACATCAAAATAACATTCTCTGCCATAAAGTACTGAATTTAAGTACCTGCTAACTGAATAATATTCTCAATTCTCATTACACTTTTACCATTGTCAATAGTGTGAACGGCAAATGAATAGGCCATACCATTTTAAATAATTGATACCTTTTGGTCAGATAAAGCTGACTGGCAATACCCAAAAAGAATAAATATTTGGGATTTTTTTCATTTTTAAAAAATTATCAGGTGGGAAAATGTAGGTGTATCAGTAATACAGTAACAGTGAACAGCTGTACTTGAACAAAAAATATGCAATGTGTATTAAATTATTTCGATAGAAAATTAATATATGATATTTTACTAAACACATCAGAATCAGAGAATTAGTACTCCCTGATCTCTTATCTGATAATAGTTTGATATACTCGCGTGAAAATGACTTAGAATTTTGTGTCAATTTTACTGTTTTGAAATAATGTCTTATTCTTTTAGCTCTGCAAAACATCAACTAAATGTGCTTTTATAAATCAAATTGCTTTGCTGATTATTTGGAGATATTTTTCTATTATAAACTGGGATTTTTTATTGGTGTGTGAAAAATGTGTTCATCTTAGATGTAAAGAAAAACAACCTTCACAAATGAAAACATGTATAAATTGACTAATTCTGTCTGTAGGTCGTCAGTGGTACAATAATATTTCTTAGCAACATTTATGACAGCTTGTGAATGACCCAATGTAATGGGTATAAGTACGATTCTCGTACTGTACTGGCAGTTTTTCTCTCTAAACAGTATTTTTTTCAGAATCTTGTGTGACAAAATTACAACAACATATATAAATATATGAATATATGAATAAACGTTCACAAAAGGGTGTTATTATTTTAGTTCTGGATTTGCCACACACTTTGCTTCTAGTATAAGCTTTTTGCACGCGTTACGTAGTTCACTTTCCATCGCATAGCTTTTCTTTTTTGTTAAAGTGGACTAGGGACGGGGAGAATGGGCTATGTTAGGCGAAAAAGCCTGGGAATAAGATGGTGTGAAATGTTCATGATTGCGTTCGTTGCGCAGAGTTTTTGATTCTCCGTTAGCTTGCGTTGTAAAAACTCTTCTTCGTTAAAAAACTCAGACTGATTGACTATGAGCCAGTCTTCAGTGCTCTTGGTTTCATTTACAGTTTAAATTGTGTACATACATCGTTTTAGCAAGTAGTCACTCGCATCTGCCCTTCTATACTGGGGCATGACGTGTTGTCAACCTATCAATCATGAGTCAACAGTTCTCATGAGTTCTCGCGTTGAAAGCTTTCTGTTTTTTTCCCGTTACGAAGCAAAAGCAAAACTGACACAAGGTCAATCACAACCTTGACATCAACACAGCATTTCTGAAACTTGCTGAACGTTAAGCCATATATATATCTGGATCGTTCCTCAATATTGTCAATTCGTTCCACTTGTAAATAGCAAGATGAAAGAACCAAATGTCCTCTAATTGTATGCTTTGTTCTTCAGCTATGCCAGACTTCAGAAAAGCACAAGCAGAAAAGCACAAGCATCGACAAGGCCTTCGTGTTAGAGAAATTAGAATCCTGAATCCCGTGGATTTTGCCAAAGTAATTATTTGACATCAAAATGAAAGCATTGATAATAACTTTGTTTGGCGATCTAACAAGTTCAAACAATAATTTTTCGCGGTGTTTTCAGCGGTTGAAACTTGAATGATGACGTCATTACCTGATATACAGTCGGAATTATAATGACGTCATAAGCTGTTTTCTAGAACTTACAATCACCAAGACCTTGACCCTGAGTTGAAGAAAAGTTAAAATTATTGAAATATTTCCAAATGCGGACATCTAGAATTAGAATCAGTTTGACTTTCATTTAACAGGTTGTTATTTGAGCTGGATTGATGGATTGTTCGATTTTTGTTTATATTTTAAGACCAACCCTTTGTAATAACAAACGTGATTGTTATGCGGTGTTGTAAAACTGCAGTAAAATATTATCTATTTTTCTCAGTATTGATTATTCTAGAAATCAAATGTGGCACACAGTACTGTGTTATAAAACAAAAATTAGTGTACATGACATCGAAAGATAGGCAAGGAGAAAACGAGAAAACTTAAAACTCAATTGTTTCGTCTTTACTTGGACTCTCATTTTGACCCTGACCAGAACACTTTAGCAAACTTGAAGAAGAAATCATTATCTTATTCGGCATTTCCTCACTGAATGAATGAAATAGGCTCTAGGGGTTTTATGTTTTACGTCAAAGATGGTATTTTTGATCAATTGTTTAAGAATTTTAAATCTAAAATTCAGCCATATCAAACCCTCCATCTATCTTTGTTGCTTACGCACAAACATGACACAAAGCAAACGTTTTTGTCTTCAGTCAGTTTTACTGGGAAAATTGGTGCGTTAATTAAGATGTTTTGATAGAAATTGCGGTAAAAACTCACGTCATAAAACATTCGTAATTAGAGTATTTAAGGTTTTGTATCATACTTAGGGATAACAGAAAATTTTGCGCTAACACATTTCTCTATTTACACGAAGCTTGATACAGTGAAACGCAGTGAGAACACAAATAGATTCGACATCTGAAACAAGGCTTATTAAAATTTAAAGAACCTCTGTTTCTCATTTGTTATTTGCTATCTCTGTTTTCGCTGCAATATTGTTCTTGTGAGTTCAAAATTGTTTTTATTTCATGTCGGCAGCCCACTGAGAAGTGTGACTACCAACAATGTTCTCCGCTAGGACGCTAATTACGTTTGTGCAATTCAAAACCAAATTCGTCGTGAAATCAACGCTGTCTCCGAATTCTGACATTTGTATTTTTGTTATTTTCTTTCTTTAGTTTTTCTTTCCGAAGGCGCGAAAAATAATGTTTATTTAATGGCTTCAAGATCGTAATTTAATAAATCGGCAACATTTCTTGATCTTAACCAGAGAATTAGATCTCTCCTTGCGTGGAATCTTTAAGAGAAGGCACAGATAAGAAGATTTCCTTTATTTAAAACGTCAATTATCTCAAAATAATTTTAACACAGACGTTATATTTGTTCCTATTGACCAAGACACTGGAATCCACGAAACTAGAGTACAGCATTTTACGAGAGAAGCAAGCATGTTGTTAAACTTGATTTTTTTTTTGGCTTCAGAAGAATCTCTCGACACGTCACAACAATAGTTGTGACTATCACGAACGAATAGTTACTGAAACGCTGAGCTGAGTGAACTACTGCTGTTTGTGTTTAGAAACTTCAACAGAAAGTACACGGCTTCAAGTATGGGAATCGAGGAATAAACGCCCCGTACACTGGACCGACATTTTCTTCTGTGCGAAACTGTCGAAACTCACGGTTTGTCACATCACCGAGAAGACTGAATCGGTATTCTGCTAAGAAGATTCGTTTTCAATTCAAACAATAACTGTGGTTTCTTTCTAGCCCTATCTACGAAATGGTTTTGTGCCGGCATTGGAAAATAGTTCTGAAGCGTCTCCAACTGGGATAACGCTTTCGCCATGACTGACTATTTCGATGAAGACAACGGTTTGAAGGATTCGTCGACCGGCACTGAGCAGGTTTCACAAGAGATTCCACGCACACTGTTCTCGCCTTTAATCGCGGTTTTGGAAGACAGTGAAGGACAAGACCGTGAACGAAGCAAAAAGTTCTCTAACAAAAACAATCTTGAGTTGCCAGCTGTGTTGTTGTCACCTTGCGTGCGAACAAGCAGGTCTGAACAGAGCCTACGAAGAGGAGGTTCCGATGAATTCCTTGACTCGCCTACTCTTCCAAATGCTGCCTCTACTCTTGCACCAGAAGAAAAACAATCGGCTGGTGGTCTTCCTAGAAAAAGAAAACTATCGCTTTCACTTCCGTGCTCTCCGTCTAGTTCTGAACACTTACTTAGTGACGGCGCTCTCAATGGAAGCCCTCAAGGTGATAACACGTCCCCTCGAGACGAGGACATTGTCAATAATCATTCTGATCAAGAAGATAATCGTACAAAGCAGGAAAAATCTTGGGTTTTTCCCTGCTCTTACAACGGACATGGTCATTTCGTGGGTTCACTGCGAGACTCAACGGCTTCTCTGAACTACCCAGAAGAAGAAAGAACAACAACAGAGTTGAACAACGGTAGAGATGGCTTGCCAGTCGCCTGTTCAACGCCAGATTTACATCGGAACAGATCAGGTCGTTACAAAAATCCTCCCAAACAGCTTTGCTGTTTAATGCGCACAAATTACACGCCTCTTTCCACACCAAGCTCGGAATGTTCCTCTTCGAGATTTTCGAACCAAAACCTCCAGGGGGAAAATGACGACAAAGAAATGAGCCTAAACGAGTCCGTTTTACCAAACGAATACCACAGCCGCAAAGACAAAGCAGAAAGTGACTTTCCTTCAGAGGCATCATCCGCTGTAGCAACGCAAGCTTCAGCTTCTGCTCTTAGTAACAGGCAAACCTTTCTATTTCCAAATTACGAAGCTGGCTGCAAACAGCTTTCGACACCCGATTTAAGAATCAAAGAGACCCTGCCTCTTCCAAAGGATTGGAGGCGCAGTCAAAGATGTCTCGCTCCTGCAGGGCATGCGCTGCCTCGGGTGAGAGTGGAGGAGTCAAGAGCAAGGTTGAAAAGCTGTGAAAAGACAAGGTTAAAGAACTCTTCGTCCACATTTCTTCATCCCGATATGGCTCGTTATTCGGGTTCCAACCAATCTTCCGAAGGCAGTGCAACTTCTTTGATTCAGATGCGTCCTTCAAAAGCCTCCTGCCAAAAAACAAAACAGTTGACTTTCCGTCAGAATTTTCCACAGGCCTCGTCAAGCATAAACAGCTCTACATCTTCCGCCTTTGCTGACTCGACAGGTACTAGAAGCCGAAGCTCCTTCACGAAAAGTTTTCTCTCGTTAATCAATCCAGCAAGATTGCTCTCCAAGTTTCACAGCAACTCTAAACATAGTGTGCAAAGCACGAACTCGCGCTCCTCTCGCAAAAGACGAAGACATATCGATTTTCCCGACGACGACAAAATTGTGACCCTTAACGTTAGTGGAAGACGCTTCCAAATCCGAGATTACTTCCTTTCAATTCACCCAAATACTCTATTAGGAGGCAAAGCTAGAAGTCTGTTTTACGACGAAGCAAAGAACGAGTTCTTTTTTGATCGCGACCCAGACAGTTTTCGTTATATTTGGAACTTTTATCACTCTGGACAACTGCACTGTCCGCGAGAGGACTGCGTCCAGTTATTTTTAGACGAAGTGGATTTTTTCGGGTTAGACATCAGCATGCTTTGTGAGTGCTGTTGGTGTGAAACATTTCAAGTGGCACATGAACGATTAGCAAAACGGCGCGAAGAACGGGAAGCTATCGAGAAGGAGGCTGCTGACGCTGTGCACGTTCTTAATCCAAACGCGTCCTTTAGAGAGAAGGCTTGGATGGCACTGAAGGAGCCATCTTTTTCTCGATTTGCAAAAATATTCTACTTGCTAAGCGTCTTCATGATCGTAATAAGCGTTGTGGCGAACACGACAGAGACCATTGCATGTCAAGGGGGCGTACGACTTTGCAAAGAAGAAAACGAGGAGACATACTTCTACATAGACACCGTCTGCGTAGGTTTTTTCACTTTCGAATATCTGGCACGCCTCGTAACATGCCCAAGCCGTCTACGATTTATCATTAACAGAATGAGCATCATAGATCTGCTTGCAATAATACCTTACTACATCGATCTGTTACTAAGCTCTCTGTCGTTTAACGCGAGTCTTGGGATGAACGCTTTGGAGGTGTTACGAGTATTACGGATACTTCGCATCTTCAAACTTCTCCGTCATTCCAAGAGGCTTAAGGTTCTTATCCAGAGCATGAAAGACTCCGCCACAGAGCTTGGTCTGATAGGATTTCTTTATTTAGTTATGGTCATTTTAGTATCAAGTATTATTTACTTTGCCGAGTTGTCGGAGGACACGCAGTTTACCAGCATCCCAGAAGCCATGTGGTATGCGGTGATAACTTCAACTACCGCTGGGTAAGTATGATGTTATATCCTAAGGGGGATGGGGGTGGGGGAGCGCAGAATTCTCAAGTTGTGCATGCCCGAGTTTTCTCTCTTTAAGACGTTTCGTCTCCAAGAAGCAGCAGTAATCTATATTCAGAAGAAGGCTCAGTGTTATGCTCAACTGCATATTAATAAGACGACCAAAGAAATAAGCAAGATAAATTCCGAGGGGGGGTGGGGAAAGAGGGTAGAGGGGCTGGGAAGGTCTGGGCGGCTTTGCTAGCTCGCGTTACTTCCATTAATCACCACAAAACACAAACACTCTTTAAATACTCCAAGTCTTTCGTTTACTTTGAGTTGTTGTTACATCTTGTTTTAGTTATGGTGACATCATACCAGTCACGTTAGCTGGTCGGTTGGTAGGGAGCGCCTGCTGTCTGTTTGGTGTACTGGTCATCGCTCTGCCTGTACCAATACTGCAAATCAAGGTAAGCCATACCGAAAAGGAATTCTAACTGTATAGAGTCTGACATGAGAAAACGGGTCTCGCAGTTTAGCTTTTTCTCTTATGTAATATGGGACTGAGGCTCGATGACTTCATGGTTAGTACGCTCGACTAGCAGTTTGGACAGTCCGGGTTCGATCCCTTGCCGGAGACATTGGGCAAGACACTTCACTCTCAAAGTGCCTTTCTCCATTCACCCAGGTGTATAAATGGGTACTAGTCAATTTACCGGGGTAATGCTGGAGTTGACTCTGTGATCGTCTGGCATCAAATCCAAGGGGTGGGGGGGGGGGGGAAGTAGAAATACCCCTAGTCGCTTCATGCTACATGCAAGCAAGGGATTAGCGCCGTTCCTTATGGTCCACTTGGTTCGTATGCGGACTTTACCTTAGCTTTGGCTGTTCAACAAATGCTCTGGGTCCCTTAAGAGCTAGGAATAACTTTAATCTTCTTTTTCTTTGAACAGTGTGATAGATTTATGCCTACCCAGAAATAATCCGTTTTCATATTTCATTTCATGATTAGTGAAGTTACGCGTTATCAACAGACGGGAAGTGCTATATTACCATGGTAACGTTTGTTGGCAAGCAACCTGGATGTGATTATGTCAAGTTGTGCTTTGAGGTGCTGAAGAGAATGCGGAGGCCTGGTAAAGGGTTTTTTAACAAGTTGTCGTCGGCTGAAGGATTCTCAGACTGGAACACGAGGAAGTTTATACTCTAAACATATTTGGTCCAGGAAGTGTCTTAATCTATGATCTGTGTTCAGACGTTCAGATTTCTTATATTAACCTAAAATTTATTTGTGTGCAATATTTTTGTGTCCAGCCATGAATTTCAAGAAAACGTTTTTGATCTGTAACTAATCTAGTGAACTAATAAAGCAAACAAGAGTGAACCGCTGAGGTCAATCTCTCTGAAGTTGGCGTTCTGCGACAAATAAAGCATCTTAAATCTAATAAGGCTACCGGTCCTGAC
>OMLO01003363.1_pt1 | contig 13204 bp, 6 predicted proteins | sample 1674811 | NCBI WGS metagenome assembly OMLO01 (sample SAMN06265003, study PRJEB25207) | coral metagenome | isolation source: Coral host | place: Mexico:La Bocana,Puerto Morelos, Mexico | collected 2008-11-13
TTTTTCTTTCGGTTAAATAATAACGGTTGTGTTGCACTGTTCAACATCGATTCTACCATGAGTCGCACTTTTCTAATCATGTTGGCGACAAAAATGCACACATTTGCAAATGCTATTTTACCTGAACGCTAATTTCGCAAGCTTGCTGGGGCTTTTGTCATCGGTCCGTTTGGATTTCTGCAAGTATGGTAAAAACGCAAAGCTTTGAAGAATACCCGAATTATTTGACTGGTCGGGTGTGGCTAAATTTCACTCGTTTTATGAATTATAAACTGAACGCTATCATAAGTTAGTTCCTTTCTACCGTAGACAACACCTCCAACCTTTAAGCCCATCCCTAAACTCATGATAGAATTCGTTTTCTCCAGAAATTTCTATTGCGGGTTTATTTTGATCTTCCTCGCTGTATCGAGTCATTTTTACTCCTTAAATATGGGTTCTTGTCATCTCTGTTCTACAAAACTAAAAACATTGTTGTGTTTTCTAGTATAATCCGCTTTGCTTTTTTCTTTAATACTAAAATGACCATACTTAGTTATCAGCAAAATTTCTATTCACGCGGACCGGCTTCATATTTCTGACGCTCATCGAAAGCACAACGAGACAATTTGACATCGTTGTTAACTCAGTAGCACGTTTAAATACAAAATTATTCGCTATAAAAGTTACAACAATTGACGACAAATTACCATTTTGGCAACAAAAACAGTTTTAAATTTTAGCGGGCAGTACTGTAGAATACAGGTTGCTAAATTGACCAATCACAGTGCGCGTACTAAGATCACAACCTTCATCAAAAATTCTATAATCGTGCTGGTAAGATAACGTGACAGCAAGAATGCAATTAAACCGCCGTTAATTTGTTCGTTATGTTAGGTCCCAGGCCCATTCATTCGCAGCCCCGGTCAAGTCTACCGAGTCCGAAACCCAAGAGAAGCAGAACTTCATTTACGCCTACGCAGTTAGAGCGACTGGAAGAGGAATTTTCAGTGGATATGTACGTGGTTGGTTTGAAGAGAATGAAGCTGGCAAACGAGTTAAACCTATCGGAAAGACAGGTTAAGGTCTGGTTCCAGAACAGAAGAATGAAGTACAAGAGGGAAAGGGCCAAGTCCAGATCAGACGGAGGAAAATGAAGTCATTGTGTTGCCAAGGCAACCTATAAAGCATGTTAACTTATCTACCTTAATCGTCGCTTGATTTTGTAAATACCAATACCTACACATTTTGAGTTTGTATTGATAACAATTGTCACAAGCTTGAAGGGCGCTGTCTTTTAACAAGCAATTGTACAATCAAAAGGGATATTTAAACGTGTAAAAATTAATTGACTAAAAACGTCACTTCCTACCCTTTACCACATTAAATCAATCTATAAGTCTGTCTTCAATTAGTGTCCCAATAACAAGGTTACAACGATTCAAACAACACTCTCATTACAACAGTTGTTTTTCTTTACAGTATCCCTGAAATCATTTTTGGAGCCCGCAATTTGAAACTGGAATGTTGCTAAGAAACCTGTAGACTTGACAACACTGTTGCCACACTGACATCAAAACCTAAAGAAGCGATAATACTATTTAATTGTAAGATTTAATTGTAAAGATTTAATATTTAATTGTAAGATGTAAGATGTAAGATTGGGAGTGAAATGACTAATTCAGTTGAGAGTTTGGCAAATTTAACTTCACATAACAACACATAAAAAGATAAAAATAAAAAGAACAAACATCTGCGATTACAAAATGTGTCTCTAAATTTATGTGAAATAAAGCAGCGTGTTGTTTATAGTTACGTTTGTATGGTGTTAATAGTTAAGTAAAATAGATAACAACAGGAGGGCTCCCGATAACAATCAATCAAACAATCTCAGTCAGTTAATCAATTATCATTCTGTCGATCGATTCATCCTGTAAACGATCAATTAATCAGTCGATCAGTCAGTCACTCGGTCAGGCAATCAATCAGTCCTTTGGCCGTCAATCAATCAATCAATCAATCAATCAATCAATCAATCAATCATTCAGTCAGTCAGTCAGTCAGTCAGTCAGTCAATCAGTCAGTCAGTGAGTCGATCAATCAATCAATCAATCAATCAATCAATCAATCAATCAATCCAACAATCAATCACCAGGTCACAAGCAAATGGAACAAGCAAGCCAACAGCTGATTCAGTGTTGCTTTCGATTTAATTTTCTTTGAGAGCAAAGAAGCCGTATTTTAAATTCACAGACGACATCTGATTGACATAAGCATGAACAGGGCTTCACAAATATCAACTGTAGCTCAGTTCAGGACACAGCCTTTCCCCCGGGCCTTTTCCTTCTTTCTTTACAAATCATGAGAATAAAACGCTGCTCAGGATACCAATCATATCAGTCTCCACAGGCATGTACTATAACCTTCCTTCCCTCGTCGAATGTTACAGCGTTTTAGTCATACGCTTAAAACTTTTTTTTGATCTCCTTCCTACCTTAGCCAATTATTCCAAGAGTTTGACTCTTCTTTTATTACAACACCTTGACAATTCATTTTCTTTCCATTTCTCGTGGTAATATATTTTTAGCATGTCTGCATCCCTCACTTGTTTTATGTACAAAATTTCTTATATAAAAATAAACTAATTAATTTGTCCCAGTGCCCAACAATTTTTTTTGTAGGACACAACTCGATTTATTTCCACTTCTTGTAATCGTACTTTTCTAGTTTCATTCTGAAATCCTCACTTTTTTCCAACCTCTTACCCTTATCAGCCTGAGTGCAGGCCTTGGTTCCCAGTTATAGGACAAAGTTAGATCACTTTACTAGTTCGACGTCACTGTATCAAGCTGATTGGATAGTGTGCTCCCATTGACGTCTCGAACAGTTTAGATGCAAGCCGCCGAATGTGTTTGACGGCGAACTGGACTGGGACCAATCCAACATGAACACACATCAGTTCGTAACAACGAATGGCATTCGCAGGGGCCGTCGGGAAGCATCGTCTCGTTATGTCCCTAAAAAGAAATGAAAACATCAAATAACTGTCCACTTTCTCGTGCGCTGATTGGCTCGTCTTTATCATCAATAAGAGTACAGACGGATAAAATCTTTCACTCGGACTTCGCTGCACTATGCAAATAAGCTACTTGTACGCGTTAGATTTCAAAAACTTAATTTGTTCCCAGTATTTGACCAGTATCGGGTCTTGTTATCTTAAAAATACAAATTGACGTCATTGTTTTTATGCGTCTGTCCTCATATTGATGATAAATTTCGTCATATCGTCAAAAGTTGCAAAACAATTTTCTCCACACACTGCTGTTATACGCTTGAACATTTGGTACAACACTAAAGCAATACTGGTACAATACTAGCAAAGTATCAGCACGATCTTGTTCTTGGCACGACTCACTTGTAAAATGAGCTGGACAAAATTCCAGGCGGTGGAGAACCAAGAAGGACTGGTAACGGGTTTTGCAGTTGAACTGGATTCCCGGATGTGTCTTCAAACCACAGACAATACGTGAACAGAAAATCTCCGTCACGGACAGCTACAAAAGTGTGGCCTTGAAAAGAAAAGCGCCATGAGACGATTGAATAGACTTAGACAGCTCCTATACAAAGCAGTTATTCACCGAAGTGAAGGTGAATAGTGGTGAATACTTACCGAGTAGCAAATAAGAATGAATATAGGCCCACATATCCCATATTTTCTGTTTAATAACATAGCACGGATCACGAGAGTCCCGGATCTTACTGCGCGTTGTGTTTATGGAAGGCGCGGTCACTTGGTCACTGCTGCGGTCCACGTAAATGAAATGAACCAGCCCTGGAAAGTCCTCAAGATAGCAGAGAAACATGAAGGAAAATAACTCTCAATGTTTGTATCTCGATAAGGAGAACGAGACGAAGTACGAGTGCAACCTTTTTAGTTCTAATTTTCTAGCTTCATATTATGACGATACATACCCATTAGATCCCATGAGCTTTCCTCTCTACCTAAATCCAACACGAAGAGCGAGGACTCTGACAACGTCAATGGTTGAAATTCGAAACTGTACTCGTCCCCGATCTCGTACTGTGCAAAATGTTTGTTAAAAGCGAGAGAGCTGATTCATTTAGATGAAAAAGACACGAAGCATTGTTTTATAAAACGAACCAACATTGGCACATAAAATACCCAGCCGCAATTATCTCTACAGTGTACGTACTGTAGGCCGCATTGATACACATAACCAATCAGAAGGCTGAAATGCTGTTGAGCAAATGGTGGTATTCTACGTGTCGCATGTAATACTGTTTTCCCACAATTATTCGTCCGGTTGTTTTGCTTTCGATTTTCTCTTTTGAGAAAGTTTCTAATTTGCCGTTTTCCTCTTAGAGGAAACACTACTGGTGTAGCGTGAAGCATTCTTTTGCGGCCCAAATTTAACCCGGCCCTTAGATAAGTTTCCTAGAGCGATTTATCAACACATCATTTTTCTTTATAATCTTGATTACTTTGACGAGTTTAACGGATTAAAGAGCACACCAATTACAAAGATCTCGTGAAAAGGATACGCAGTCATTGTGACATTTCTCTGTCCTTTGACCAACAAGTAATCTTCGTAATCTGTCAACCGAGTCTGAAGCATCTCTTTGATTTGTGAGATGGTTGTCAGAAGCTGTTGACTGATGGACGGCTCCCCCCGGCTCGTACAAAACAATACACTGAAGAGCGACTTGAAGCTCCGTATCATTTCTGATATGGATGATTCCAGCTGAGGAGACATCTCAGCGCCGACTGGAGACGCAAGAAAGCTTACTAAGTCACCTCTTTTGACCATCTCCCAGCGATGGCGCAGAGTTCGAACTTGATTCTCTACGGCAACCTGCAAATAATGACCACGTATTTATGTTACATGTACTCAAGAAAAAAAAATTGATCACCAAACCAAATTCAACCGAACCACACAACAAGTTAAGTATAACCTACTTGCAACGAACTGCCAGAAGCAGAAAGCGCGGGAAGATCGCACAAATCAACGAGGACTGGATTGGTCTTGACAATGATAAGTCGAAAATAAAACCTTTTCGGTCTCATTTATTAAAGCAACCATACCTTATCAATTAATGTTCAGAACGCGAGACAATTCACTGCAATAATTATGCCACAATCGGTTGAAAGCCTGTACTGACAGTTCAACGCTTGTCGAGTGAATTACTTAGGCCACATTCGTATTCTCGGCATTGGTTTAGAACTAGCTTGCAACGAGGCTTATTGACGCAAATGATTGATTACAAACTTTACACAAGTCTTTCAGCGAATACCATCATGGCTAAACTGACCTATCACTTTCAACGGACCAGACTTATAATATCATCAACTGACAAATACTATTCACTTGACTCTGAATATGAATTCCGTTCAGGTTGTCTAAACGTCAGTCACCAACAACAGTTCTTTTCAGAACTACCCTCACCTGGACGATTACACTATACGAACTATTAAAATGATATTCCCCCCGCATGAACCTCCATAGCAAGCTCGTTCTAGTTCATTACCAATGCGAACATGGCCTATTCTCCTGGGGCCTATTCTCCCGGGCCTATTCTCCATCTTTTATTGACTCCAAACACCTACCCCCACTGTGGTCCTCATCGAATCTACAACTTTTTTGACAGCATTTTCCAGTCTCTCCATGAGAGCCTGAACCTGCTGTACTGTCCGCTGACCCTGCTCGACAGTGGGCTTGATACAAGCCAAGGACTGTAATGCTTGGAAGATAAACTGAGCGACATTGCAGTGCTTGGTCTGTCAAATAATTAAATGAAAAAAAAAAACACTTGATAAGTTGAATCCAGAAATCTCAAATGCCATAAAAAGACTTGTTCTCCAAAGGGAAAAATGTTCTTTTCACAGTCAGGTGCAATAATGTGCAGCGAAATTTGAACATGATCACACAGTGCAAATGTGAATATATGAATATATATATTTGAACTGCGGAGAAAGATATGAAGACAAAGCTGATCATCGCAGTTATATACACAACGTAAGCCTGAACAAAAGAAGGAATCACGTTCAGGCCTGAATTTTTTTTAGGCTTTAATTTCACAGCTGCTTAAGTTGTGTACATAACTGCGATGATCGAATTTGTCTTCATATGTCCACACAAAGTAGGAACGGTGGATCGTAAATGTACAACTGGTTTCGACACCTTTATCAAGAGACCAAGGCCTTTGGCGGTGGTAAAATTATTTACAAAGTTACTGGAAGAGTGGCTATTGATTAAGGCCATGAGTTGTTTATCTGCAGCAATGTTGTATAGGCGTCAATCATCAGGGTTCACAATAATAAATCAGTGATTGTGATCTGCATTTGCAATGCACCATAGGAGAAAAGATGGCGACTGGTACACTTAACCATAGTTCTTGGCACACAAAAATCTAAAAAACTTTCATAAAGACGTACCAAAACTCTATAAAATCTTCACACTTACCCGTAGGCTACTCAATTTTCTTGGTGCAAGGGGAAAATATTGTAAAAATTTAACTCTCTTTGTACCTCATGGACTGTGTTAGTTTGCAAGGCATCAAGTTAAAATGTACAATGGCCATCCTTTTTCCTATGGTTGATTGCTTGCTTGCTGGCCCTCAAGAAGGGTCATTTGCATAGCTTGCAGATTTCACAGAATTTTTTCTTTTCTCACTGCACCCTTCCATTGTGAAGTATTTTACTGACTGGTTCAATGTGACTGAGCGTTGGTGGTGGTGGCTTGCAGGGTTCCCATGGATATCTCCTCCTGCATGCCAGAATTGTTTCCCAGCTCCACCCAATACTTGATACCCTGAATTGATACCCACCATCTCAATCAACATCCCGATTGATACTTGGTCGACCCTTTATTGACAAATATTGAAGAAAACGGACAACTATTTTTAAAGACAAAGACTATTTTTAAAGACATGTTTCGACACTTGATTGATCAACAGTCTGTCGATAGTCAGCTGAGTTTCGACCTAACCATATGAATCAAATGAAAATTAGTGGAATGTCAGCAGACTGTTTGACAGACTGTTGAGCAAGATGTTCATGGAGTGTCAATCAAGTGTCAACCAAGGTGTTGATGGAGAGTCAGTTGAGTATCGATGGAATGTTGAAAAGGTTGATCAAGGGTATCAATGAGGGTGCAAATCAACACTCAACTTTTGTACTTAGCTGTGACGATAGCATGATCTACAAGCAAAGACCATTAACGTTGTGAGTCAGTACAAAAAGTACTTTCACATATACACTTCAAAATTTAAGAGAACAAGAGCAACTACTCACCGAAGACCTCAAGCAAAGTGTCAGTTTCTTACCTCACATACAAGAACCAAAACTGTCCCTGTAGCAAGACGCACAAAGTGAAGAACATGAGGTAAATATGGACATTTATCTGCAGTTAGGAAGACAGGCTGGCGATAATACTCATGCCTCTGATCAGTACTTTGTGAATGACCAGTTGCTTCAAGTTCATCCTCGTCAGTTTCATCTATCTCTTCATCTTCCAGCTAAATAAAAATAACATCAGTTGATTTCCTCCAAAGGTTCCCTTGATCAAAATCCTGCAATAGTTACGCAGTGAGAAGGCAGAAAAACCTTTGATTTGTCAGTATGGCCATTCATAAACTGCTAGAAGCACCACTTCACCAAAATGAGCCTATGCTGGCCAGTTCCACCCCAAGGTAACGTTTTTGCTGGATTCAGGGATTTCTGTCAATATTTCTACAGTACTCATGGAAGAAATCCTCATTTGTAAACACCTTTTTTCTATATATGTAAGTTCATATTTTCAATTCTTGTCACCATAACCCTGCGTAAAACACTCACAAATGATGATGGCACAGGGAGCCCACAATCTTGTTGAGCAAATAAAAGAATGAAAAGAATGAACTCTATAGTGCTAAACTCATACCTAGATCTTTTTGCGCTGTGCAAAAACACTTAAAATCAATTTTTGCAAAAAGATCATACCACTACCCTAATCCCAAATGCATCACGCAGGGTGCAGTTGAGCTCCCCTCCATCTCCTACACATAGCAACCCCAAGACTTTGCACAGTTCAACAGGGTCATAGTTTCAATTCCCTTGATCAAAAGCAACAGGGAACGACTTGTGAGTAGGCAGAGAAGTGACTTGTAAGTAATCCATACTGTTAGAAGCACCCTACGCCAAAACAAATCCATATTCAAAACCAATTGGCTGTTCCTAGAAGCTTTAATCTGATGGGTTTGAGACACATACATACACCCATCGTCCGTCCACCCAAAAGCCAACCCCAAACCTATGCAGTGCATACACCTGAAATGCCAACCAAAAGGTATTCTCTGAAAAAAAACCGTCTCAATCATCTTTTATGACTGTCTATCAAGAGGATGTTTGTGGGTATATCGCTTTTTTGATACCATTAAACTATATATATGTACATTAAAATTTATTATTTTTGCTAAACAATTGTCAATAGCACAGATAAGGTTAAAGCTGCAATTAAGGATCATATTTACCTTTTTCTTGAAATACTCAGGTGTGTCTGCCCTTGGCGTGGAAAAATGCTCTTTTGGTGTAGCAGGAGTCTTTGGAAGCTCCTGGGCTGCAGATTCAATACCATCACTTGGTGTAGGTGAGGATTGCGGAGAATAAAAGAATTCTTCTTCTACAGAGCCAGGATAACCAAATTCCTCAGCCTGGGCATTCTGTGATCTTTTAATGTTGACAGGACTTGAATGCACAGGTGTTCTTGAGCTTTGTTCCCCTAAAGAAGAACTCAATGTTGCTACAGAACCATCAACAATCTGGTGTGACACTGAGGGTCCTCCTTTGCGGATCACTTTGTGTGCCAGGGGAGGAGGGGTTCTGTTGAGTGTTAGAGGTATGGCTTGTTTTGAGTGTGGGAAGATGTTGTGTAGCAGTACTGTGATCAAGAGAATGTCAGCAGCCTTCAGTTCTGAGGCATTACGACTGAAATTAGAAGAAACATGTACTCACTTTATAATCATATCATCTATATTAAAAAACAAAAAAAATTAATACAAACCTACTGGAGCAATCACAGTTGTTTTAATTTATGGCTAAGTTTAATTAACATAGTTTTAGAACATCTTTAAAATTCAAGAGTGTAAACTTAATAGATGAAATGCAGTAGAAGAGAAACATAAGAGCCAAAGTAATCCTGCTGATTGAATAGCCAGAAGGCTGATACATGTACCGGTGGGTGTAAGTGCCATCAAGCTATTTTTGGATTACTTCATGTACATCCCTTTGTCTTGTTTTTGAAAAAAATAAAGAACTATATTGCTTTTGCTATATTACTGTTTGTTTCTAGACATGTATAAACTCTAGTACCACAAAGTGACTGTGACTACAGACTCTGCATTAGTGGACACTCCGTAAGAGCCTCAGTAAGGCCCAAATGTTTCCTATATATGTGATTGTAATCAGTCAACAGGGAGTATAATCCAGCAAGCAAATGGCCAAGTAATATCAAAATCAGACTCTAGTGCCAAGCAAAATTACAGATTATGAGCCTGATTTTTCTATTGAATGACATGAAGTCAAACTGCTAATTAAAAAAAATTTAATGTATTAATAAAATCTTTCCAGTCTAAAGATTTTTGAGTTGATAGAATGTCTTTTAGACAAAGATTTAGCTGGCTGTGGTATAGTCTATACATTGTACAAATGGTAGGAAACCATTGACCCATTGACGCATGTGCCATGATGAGTTGACCATTGTTTCACTAATAGCATCATCATATTTTACCAGATTTGTTATCACTTATACTAAAGTTCTGCAGGAGGAAAAGCTATTTCCGATGATATCCAGATTAGAGTGATTGGGTCCATTGCCCATGAAATGTGCACGAATCCTGAGATATTTAAGAAAAAACTCAAAATTTCCCTCAGCTCCACCTAGCTACTCTACGGTAAGAATTTTGTCTCGATAATGTTTTCTTGAGAAATCTTGAAATGGAAGCAAGCCTGCTGCCATGTTACAAAGGCCTTTTTGAATATGTTAAAGCCAATTTAGCTCACATCTATACCAAAAATGTCCCGAAAATGTGTTTTTGTTAAAAAGCTCCAGGTCTCAATGGGTTAAAGCACATGTCAATTGGTGTAAGTATCCAATTAGAAATCACTGTAACTAGATGCCTGTATGATCACATGCCAATTGCAGTATTCACATGAGGAAGACCAATGAGAATAAAGTTATAGAATGCTATAACTATATATAAATACAAAATGAACCTGTATAAAGTGGATGACTTTATTAAGTAGAAAAAGGGGAGGATCCCTTGGGTGTTCATAAATTCCAGTTACATGTACACTGTATAATGCCACATCCCAGTGATGGAACATTTAAGTATACCATTCCAGGTATTTGTCAGTAACGTGCCAACAGTTTACCAGCACCCACTATACTGAAGTGAGATAAAATGAGAGGGATATCAGGTCTTGAAACCAGACCTATGATCAGGAGTCCAGGTCCCAGTTGTTTGATTGCAGGATAATGGTATCCCCCAGATAAATCCCTATTCAGCCAATAACTGTTAATGAAACAAACTATTTATTGGATAGTGATTCATTTAGAGTGTGTCCTGATGTTGGAAGGCACTGTGCCTAACACATGTTGTAGTATTCAAACTAAATTATATTTTATCATACCTGGAAAATAGAGCAAGAAGCTTTGTGTTAACCAGTAACAATGCATGAACTGCATTCTGTTCACCTCTGTTCTTTGCCATGCCTAGTGCAGTGTCCAGCAACCTAATACTCATTTCACTAAGACTCATATTGACGTGAATACGCTCAACAGCCTCAACTAAGAAGCTTTGTTGCTGTGAAGCTAGAAATCCCCAAGTGTCAATCAATCCACCCAATGTTTTCCATGCCTTTTTCTGTGCAGACAATATTTCTGGCTTTAAGAGCTCAAGAGAAGCCCCGTAATGTAGTGTGGAAAGCCTGTGTACAACTGATAGCTTCCTTTTAAGGAACTCTTCGGACTCTTCACCATCACCATTTACTGCTGTAAAAACCAGGTCATCAAACTAGAGGGTTAAAAAAAGTAAATGAGATATAATTGTAAGATTGAATCAATATTGAGTCATTTACCTACCTATAGTTTTGTGGCCCTCAGATTTTTCAAATTAGAATGAAGAAATTTCAGTTTTTATGTGGGAGTGAATGCTAGAGAAACTGCAGCAAAATACTCAGAGAAAGGACAAAAACCAACAAATACATGGGTGCCAAACAGGCGTACATATGACAACCTGGGTCCAAAATTTGAGCCCAGGCCACATAAAGATGTACGTGGGAGGTGAGGACTCTAACCCATGCCCCATGTTTGCACCCCCAGCCGTATATAGATGTATTCTTACAAGCACTCTCCCCCCCCCACCACCATAAAGCAAAACAATATGGAATTAACGAATGAACCTAAAGGGAGGGGTTCATGGCTAGGAGCATGTCTGTATCCTTTACCAGTATTTGCCTGTGCATGCACTTTGGCATTTTGTTTATGAACCAATTGTACGCAAGTTACCTAATTTTGTATGCAAATAGCTGTAAAATCATCAACATCATAAAATAATAAAATAGATAAAATTATAAAATAAATTGTATGGTTCAACACTTAATTCAATGGTTAACAGCATTGGTAAAATCTACCGAAATCTTCTGAAAATTTTGGTCATTCATCATTTTACCTTGACTAACTATAGGATGTGGTTACTAAACTATATCCCAGTGGAGTTTTTAATGTGATAACATTAATAAGAAGCATACAAAGTATTTTGATTACGAGGCATGCACAGAAAAGGGGAAACCATCCCTTTAAGATACATACCTGACTGAAGACAAACATAGTGCCATCTTCGCACAAAATTGATGAATAGGGGTTTCCCAAATCATTCATGTATGTTAGCGATGTGATCATTGGAGAAAAGATTTGACACAGAGCAGTCATATCCATCTCATCTTCATTACAATGCTCTTCACCAATAAAGCCAGCCTTGAGCGAAACCTTGTTAATGTGTTTGATAAATGCCTTATCAGCATGGATGAAAATAATGTCGGGTATTGAGCTTATGATTAGAATACACTTCATTGTTGTTATTTCAGTTTCTCAAGAATGACAGCTGTGGTTTCAATCCTCAATAAGTCAAAATTTTAATGACCACTTGCTTTATGGAAAGCCAAGCAACAATAGTGTTCCTTCATCAGATGTTGGCAGAAATCTGAAAAAAAAAATTGATTTGGCATGTTAGTAATATTAGAAGAGAACTATTGTGGCATGGAACTGCCACAACATAAAAACAAAACGATTTTAAAAATGAAAGTAATTTCAAATGTAACCAAACTTAATTGCAAAAGAAATTAAAAAAACAGTTTCAACTAGACAAATAAACTAAAAGTAAAATATATTGTCCATAGCCTATCATTGCCATAGGAAACAAAAACAAAATAATTGGTCATGGCCTATTGTTGCCATAGACCAGGTTTAAAGCTGAAGTGGTTTTCAGTCTCAGAGAAACATTGAGAATCTTGGGAAACAAAATTCACTGTTCCCCTTGGGACTAGTCTTTAAGTGTTAAATATAAGCTTATCTTACACCCTCCCAAAACGACATTTCTAATTGCAGGCAAGCAAAAGCTTGTACGCAGACTAATCTTGATGCTGATGGTCAGCAGCACTTTTTTAAGGCATACTTGAAGCAAAATGTTGTCACATTCTTCACATTCCTTTGTTCTTCCAACTGGAATGAATGGTAGGTGAGAAACCAACTGAGCAAAGGCTCTGGTGTTGAGTTCTAGGTCTGTGGTCATGGGTCATGTCAACCTCGTTCCCAGGGCTTTTCCCTTGAAGGTGGGAGGGGTGGGAAAAGACCCTGGCATCGGCTGGTCACATGTCCATCTTACACCCTGAAATCCTGGGTGTAATAAATTAGCGAGGTTTGCATATTCAAAAGTGGCAAAATTAGATGGTGGAGAAACTGTCTGTGTTAAGTCGACTTGGATATTCTTTTAATCGCTGTAACATTCTGTCGTTTTGTTGAAGCCACTTCAAGTGAAGTGCTTTGAATATTTACTGAAAGACAAAGATGTTGTTGGGTAATCAGATATTTGCAAACTTTTTAAAAATATGAATTCCCGATATTGTTGCCGTTCTACCCACTGTCTTCGGCAAATCTCTGCTGTTGATGCG
>OMLO01003364.1_pt1 | contig 13198 bp, 5 predicted proteins | sample 1674811 | NCBI WGS metagenome assembly OMLO01 (sample SAMN06265003, study PRJEB25207) | coral metagenome | isolation source: Coral host | place: Mexico:La Bocana,Puerto Morelos, Mexico | collected 2008-11-13
ACCCAATTTATGACCAAAACGGCTGAAAAACCATACCCTTTGGGGCCGCACATACCTATATAGCCCATATAAGGGAGAACCCCCCCCCCCGGGTTTTGACTCCGTCGAGGGAAAAAGGACGGGCGAAAGTTCCTACTGTTCCTAAAAAGTACCAAAACCGCTTTTTTAATCCCCTAAAAGGAACGACTAGTACCCCAGTCCTCTTTACACGGTACTCCCCCCGGACACGTATATGTGCTGCTGGTGTCATTAAATAACAAAGGAACTGTCAGAACATCGTCAATTTCAAATTCACGGACTCTATCCATCTCTCATGCAAACACCCTTATGTACATCTCCAATCGAGGGCTGTATTAACACCTTTTAAACTCATATCTGCTCATCATCGGACATTTTTTCCTCAATTCCTTGCAAAGCAGAAACAATTGACCGGAAGTGTGGCAGATCTAGAAGTCGAATGTTTTCACCAAATTTGACTGTGAAGCTATATAGTTGAGAGAAATACGACATCGAGCTCTACTCCGTCATTAGTCAGTAGCTACAAGCACAAATCCTCTGAAAAGGCTTGTGTTTTACTAAAAACATGCGTATATCCATGTTGATCCATGCTATTAATATCGATTAGTATTACTCCCATTATTTACCATCTATGGTAGAAGGAAACTTAAAGGATTCCGCGGCTATCAAGAAAATTGTGAAGCAGTTGAGATGTATGTATTTTACATTCACTTTTGTTTACTCTCTTTTATTCAAAATAACTTCCTTTTAATTGCATTTACGACCGGAAACGCTTGCTCGTGAGGTCAAAGTCACATAAGGGTATTCAAGTATGGGTGTAAATAGATGCTAATGGCGTAGCTGAATATACGCAGCTGATTATTCAATACCACCGAAGCAACAGCTTGTATCAGGTAAGAAGAAAAAGCCCCAAAAAATACTTTACAAGGCTTCCTACAAGCAACGTATTTTCAAGTAAGTCTAGCAGTAATTAATGTCTTTAACAGTGAATGCAATTGGTGATTCATTGCTCAGCGCGCAGAACGAGCAAAGCGAATCAACCGAGGTTGTTGTCCTAACATTGGGCTTGAATTCGCTTGGTTGTCTTAAATTCAAAGCTTTCGATTGGTTTCAGTCCTCGTTGATGGACTAAATGACACTTAACTCAGAAATCGGTCCTGATTGAACGGCGCTAGTTTAAGTATTATTAATTCGTCTTTAGTAGAATAGTTCCATTTACTTGGTTTTCGCTTTACGATACGAAGAGGCAATGAGAAGTTACTCACAAGAGCCTCCACATACAATTAAGCACTGATGTATCTTTTAGGGAGAAGTCTTTCTCGGCGATCGATGTGTTTTTTTTCCTACACGCTCACACAGCAACAACACGTGAAAGACCAATTTGCCCTGCAATGGCTTGCAACTCAATTGCATGAACCGCAGCCATCGAGACTAATAAAATTCATCAGGGTGATTCATCGCCAGAAGCGGAAGGTAAAAGGCTCTATGATTAAATTCCGGGTTAATTCACTTTCCCGTCATACCTGCCTTTTCACATGTATATAGGCAGTCAATTTCTTCTCGTATTAAACAGTAAACGAATATATCTTATTAGACGAAGTGAATTGATCAACATGACACGAGCGTGAAAAATCCCAGAGTCCCCGACAGGAATTGGACCCATGATTTCACAACGATATGGCGGGCGCTCTATCCACTGAGCTACGAGAACTCACGAAAAACAAGGTCATTTAACTGAGTTCATATGTGACAGGCGTCCTGCATTTCTGCTAGGGTCAGCACTGTCGAAGTCATCCCGAGTAGTGATAAGTGAATAAAGACAGTGAATTTTAAGCTCGGTAATGAAATGTGAAAGTAAATTGATCAACATGACACGGGCGTGGGACAAAGACGCGCTTAACTGAATCGTGTTCCGGTCAACTGTCACAATATTGAACGTTGTCATGGCGCTAACAGGCAGGTGCTTTGGTAAAGAAATATGACATCGATAATTGACTTTCATCAATAAGCAAAATTTGTTTATACTCATTTACACGCACGCGTATGGAAAATAGATTATGTTTGTTGGAACTGCATATCACAAAGTAGGCTCACATGACCATGGTCATGCCCTGGGTAAGGATTTAAAGTAAACGTAATTCAAGTTTCGGTTTATTTTACTCCTTTATTTTGACATATATAATTTCTACAACGCTGAGTTTGACTGAAGACATAACATGAAATAGGTGCCGCATTTGAAAAGGTACTTAAAAATACTCGCAGGGAAATTGGCATTGGGTCCATAGAGACCATGAAATGAAACGGTATGTATTGTATTTCTTGTCATAAATCGAATGTCCTTTAATAAATTATATTCGCCTACTTGTCATTTATATATCAAAGGAATCCAATCACTTTCATCACATTATTATCTTTATTTCATTGCTTCCATAGGCTATTCATAAGCCTAGGGTTCATATTTTTATTTTTAAGCTGAAAATATTCTTGTGAACATTCTTATATTATAGCTTACGACATTTTCGTTTTATTGAATTTGATGGCATTGAAGTAATTTTGGAGCCAGACTGCAGGTAAAACAGCCTGACATATAACATCGAGTAAGCATAAGGAAAGTGTTACAATTGCTGATTTTGGGGTAGTTTTTTATTAATTGTATCAAATCTTCTTTTCGGATTTCGAATGTCGGATGTCGGATATTGGAACGTGGGAAGTCAGACGCTTCCGACAAAAACTTACAGTTGTTTGTATTTCAAATTACCTTAAATCGGCCCGTTTACTTTCACTATGCAACGCGGAAATTACTTCAAAAGTTTTGTCGTTTGCTCCGTTTAAAATAAGGATCCTATCTCTACGGGCTTGCGATCTTGAGCTATTTATAAGTTCTCGTGCGCAGGATTTTACGGCTGTTGTGCTGGTGAAAACGACAGACACTTGTCTTTGCCACCAGCATTCGTGAACATCTTTACTCGGAAAAGCATTCCCATATAAGAGTTACTGATAATATAATTGGCCCTCCCTGTTTGCGAATTTTTTTTTTTTTTACTTTCAACGCACATTGCTCATTTGCTCATTGCTATTCTTATACTTCTGACGATGGATGATGTTCGTATCCGAAATATGTTTTGATGTTTACTGATATCTGATATGAACTTCAAATACGTCGTATGTTGTGAAAGCATTACAGTCGTATTGTATTTTCACATTACACAAAATTGTGTTCTTTTCAAAATATCAGATTTTAATTAAGTCTGTATACAAACCAAGGGGCCCATCAGGCCGGAGCCTATTCCGGTTTCTATAGCAACAAACAATTAGGAGTATTATAAGTCGCCAGCCATTTGTACACCTGGGTGGAGAAAGACACTGTGACAGCAAAGTGTCTGGCCTAAGAACGCAATGCCTCGGGTTAATTATTAAAATGTGCTTACAATTTTGAAACCTTCAGCATGCTTATTCCTTCCGTTTATATTTTCTTTCCTTCCTTCCTATCTAACTTTTTTAATACCTACTTATTTATTTTTATTTTTCTCCAGGATATTTGAAAGAAAGTCAAACAGTGTCATGCTGTTAGTTATTGGCCTAGTTCTTCTCCAGAGTCAAGCAAGCTGGGCCTCGGATTGTGTTCCAGCTGAATCTACAGATAAATGTAGGTCAAACTACCTGGTTTAACTTCACGTGAACTGTGTTGAATTTAACTACTAAGTCAACCAGTACCACTGGGTGCAAAAAGCATGGACCTTACTGATTACATATCTTTGAATAGAAGATTTTCTCACATAACATTTGCGTAGCTTAAAATTGCAATGTAGTGGAAAACGAAATTGAAGTGGTCTTAGCGAATTGTGACTTACTCGCAAGATTGGAAACATTTCAATTTTGACAAAACTGAAACTTGTGAGCTTAGGCTTATGCTTATTATCATGATTGTAAGTTCGCAAAGTCGACCGCAACCATTAACTACTCTTATTGCACTGCATTGCGTCATTTCTACTGAGAACTTGCCAGAATGGCCTCAATGTTTGATTTAGCGCCCTCCTTACAGTGAGTGTTCACTTTCTTAAAAGCACCCTCCCCAACCCCCATCCAGTGAGTTTTGCCCATAGTTCCAATGAGCGCCCTTGCCAATAAGCGGTTTTTTATAACAACCCCGCCTTCAACCTCAACCCTATTATGTGTTGTCTATATTTCTAATAAGCGCCCCTTCCAATAGAGCGTCCCCGTAACGAAAGTGAAATTCAAGACATAAACACCAGGGCGCTTAAACGAACAATAACTGAACGTAAGCAGTTTCTTGCTATTATTAGGGTTAACATAAAACCGACAAACACACTGATCATAAATATAAATTTGTTATTATTATTTTTCACAGATCTGTCTTCTCCTACTCTAGAAATCAATACCTTGGAATTCCCGAACGAGAATATTCGACCATCTGGCTATAATGTTACAATTGTTTGTACCAGTAATTTCTCTAAGGATAACTGGGGCTGGCATTACTATGCTCAGCCATATTGGATACAGATGTTTTTCAACGGTGATTACGATGGGAGAGACTGTGGTGGCAGCGATGGGGACAGTGAAGATTCAAAAGTATGCACGTATGTCATCCAAAATGCTACAGAGAGCGATTCCGGAAATTATAGCTGCATATCACGTAATCAAATCAGTTGTACAATCGCTGAAATTTACCTGGAATTTCAAGGTACATAACAAAATTTCCCTTTATTGCTAACGAAATTTATTTTCCTCTTTTATTTATGTTCCTCTTTTATTTACTTGTCTGTGGATTCTTTTGTTTTGTCTAAATTAATCATGATTCAGCGTATTATTTCTAGCTTTCGGGTACCCTGCAGTGCACGCGCATTTTAGGCGCGCGGTTGCACATTTTCGAATTAGGTAGCCATCTTGAGTTTGGTAACTGCGGAGGGTTGGGTCACCTGTCACAAAGTTAGTTACTACCGGCAACTGGTCATTCAGCCATGAAAGCAATTTGATCGATACTTTGCTCATTTACGTGACAACGTTCTGTTTCCATCTGTTACAATTTCATATTTAATCGCAGAACCATCATCGCCACGTTTCAAAATGGAACTTCCACTACAGCTAAAAGCTTCTGCTGGACATAAAGCCAATCTGACATGCAGTGTCTCAGGTATTCCCCGGCCAGTCATCACGTGGTTTAAGGATGGTTCTCAAGTACCACCTTCGTTAATCAGGGAATTCAAAGGTTATTCGATGTTAGCTTTTCACTCCGTCAGCCTAAAGAACCAGGGAAGGTACTGGTGCGAGGCAAGCAACTCTGAAGGGTGGAACAGATCATCTCCTGTGAATTTGACAGGTACTTCAAGGTTGCAATTCTTTTTTTTTTTCTCAGCTAATTAACTTATGTTTCCCAGTTGTTGTTTGTAGATTCTTTTCATCCATTTTATGTGGACTGTCGTTGTTGCCATTGTCGTTGTATATGAAATCGCCTCCTCACAATGCCAAGTTTTGGAGGTACCCAAATAAACCCTTTGACATAGGATAAAATTGAAGCCTGTTTAAGATCCTCTGCATGTCAGAGTTTCAAGAAAAAATAGAGGAGAGCTTATATCCGCGGGGGATGGTGAATGGGAGTGCTTATACAAGGAATCTTGCATATATTTGCATTTTAGTACTTTGGAGACCAAGGTCCGTCTCAATCTATCCGGAGAGGGCTTCTGAAGTCATTGATGATGGCATTGCCGTGATTACTCTGTTTTGTGAAGCTAATGGATTTCCACGTCCTGTGATTAGTTGGTTAAAAAACAATACGCCCGTCACCAATGGCACTGTTTCCCAGAATGGAAGTATTTCCTCGCTGGTCCTTGTTTTCAATAAAACAACAGAAAAGCCAATAAGATATCGTTGCATTGCAAGAAATTCACAGGGCAGCACACTCTCCAAACAAGCAACAATAATTGTAACAAGAAGTGAAGCGACAGGTAGGTTTCGACACGTTAAGTAGTTCTTGATTCTCGCAGCAAACAATACTAGTACACCTACATAAACCAAAAGTTTTCTTACCTTGTATACGTTATCGTGTTCCCTTTGGAATACATCTACGTACTACACTAAGCTTTTCAGAACAATACACTATTAATTAATTATTGTTGAGACGTGGTGCTAAACAAAAGGGGCCTCAATTAGCGTGCAATCATCTTCTCTTGTTACTGTCGACTTAAAAAGCTGCCCTACATTTCACACCAGCCTTAACTTCTGTATTTTGTTTTTTCAGACCAGTCTAAAATTACTACTCTGTCAACAAACGACGAAATATTTCAATCAAAGCTCTTTTTCTGTTCGTTTTCTTTAACCGTGTGAAAACTGCCATACTAACTAAGAATAACAGTAGCAAAATACCGATGTGCTCAGTCATATTCACACACAAATGGGCATTGGTTCTGTACTACAGAGTAGGTAAAGATTTTCAGAACAATGCACTATTAAACAATTAGATTATGAGCTCGAGATTTCTATCACGCATGGAAATCGAGAGCGAATAATCTAATTGTTTTAGTATAAATCTACTAGTCGTTCAAAGCTTCATCTTAATCCTCTTCATAAACACTGCAAAACACCAAGAAGCGGCCGTAATTTTGTTAACAATGGTACATTGCTACGCTACTCACTATCTATCACAGAATAGATAGTCGGTAGCGTAGCCAATCAGCGCGCGGCATTTGTGATAGAACACTAGTAGATTTAAACTAATAACTATTCGTGGGTAGGCTTTGTACATATGGCTATAAGAATAACTTATATCCTCCATAGATTACTTTACACATAGATTATTGTTTTGTTTGGTGTTATTATTTTTGTCATCAATGTATGTTATATAATGTTGTTAAGTGTGTGTGTGTGTGTGTGTGTTGTTTGTGCGTGGTGGCTTAGCTAGAATGTATTTTTTGTATAACTATCTCACCTCTGTCGTTAATATTTAATTTACATTATTTAAACTAGCTCCCTGACATTTTTCGCTTTTTAGGGTTTTCGCTTTTTATTTCAGGGACCTGGTAACCCTTTCAACTTTTCAAAATCATTTTCTCTTTAAACAAATTGCAAAGTTCTAGATTATAATAAATTGTGTTGTTGTTGTTGGTAAATGTCATCTGGACAAAATTCATAAGAAACGTCAAACGATTTTGAAGCAAGTATTCTAATAAATATTGCATGCAGACAACGCAATAAAACCATTTTTAAGGTGGACCATCTTTTAAGTGGTTTCTGGTGACATTTTGCGTTAGAATTAATTGAATTTGATCTTTAACTAGGTTTCACCAGTCCAGCTTTTTTCATTGATCCTGAAAGTATAACTGCGTCACTTGGTGAGACAGTGGTTTTCAGCTGTGGTACTCGTGGACCTTCCTACCCTAATATAACGTGGTTAAAAGACGGAATGGTTCTTAGAAACACCAGTGCAAAAGTGATTCACGAAAACACGCAAAACATTTCTGAGCTTCGAATAATCTCTGTAAGTGAATCGGATATCGGAAAGTACTCTTGTCAGGCAACTATTGGAAACGTCCAGGCTTTTTCCAGGGTAGCAGAACTTTCATTGAAGGGTAAGACAGTTGTGAAATGATGTTGAGTTTCCCAACAGCTGTACAGTCCAAAAGCACCCGTTTGGCTCATAACCTCTATAAGACGAGCCTATGTAACGATTCTTCATCTTGGACTGAATATCTGTTTTGGTGAATAAAATATGATCCTGTGTATTCCTCATCCATAGGGAGAATTGGCCATTGCATTGTAAGAAAGTTACGTATTGACATGAATGCTTGACAGTTTATTCTGCAGATCTGGATGGCACGCCCACTTCAGCTAAAATAATCTGGTCCTCTGTGGGTATTGGCTTGCTTCTTATAATCATTACGGCCCTGGCTATTGTAAAGTGGCAAAAAGGAAAGAAAAGAAAAAGCAACTACCTTGTTAATAGTGAAGTAAGTAGAGATCTCAGCTGTTTTGCTTGTTTCCCGGCTGTTCTTTCTTTCTTCCTCTCTTTCATTTAGAATTTTCTCTCTTTCATGTATGTTTTCTTTGTCGTCCAGTTAAAGTTGTGAAGTCTCGTGCTGAGGTCTATTGTTTTTGGCTGAATTTTAATATTTCGAAATTGGTCCATTATCTTAGCTAAATACTCAGTTACCAAGAAAAGCAATTTAAAGGAAGCAATTCTACAGAGTGGCATCCAACCAAAGCTGAAGAGTTCTATTGACGGAATTTTTTCGCGTCATGCGCGTCTAGCTTCTGATATCCCAATTTGTTGGCCCAATAATTGTCAGACCGCAATAAGCCATTTCCGAGTTGCCTCCGTTTCAAAACATTTGTTCGTGCTAAACCATTCGTATGACAATGTGGTTGCGCTTACAGGTTCATTTTCACGCGAGACAAAAAAATCGTTTTCATGTAAAGAATTTGCACGAGGGCTCGCTTTGAAACAGAGGCCCAAGATAACTCAGAAATAACCTAGTTTGCGCAAAGGGTGTTGTCCTCATGATAATTCACTATAACTACCAGGCCGGTAACTTTTGCACTTTTGAACGCAGCAACAATTTATCCAGCTACAAATAAAACATCTAGAGAACAGTGGAACAATCAATCGGCTAAGAAACAGCCTATCAACTGCAAGTCACAGCACTGTAGACGGCGCACATTCCACTGCAGAGGAAAATCAGCTCGTCGATCACGAAATGTACTTGCAAGCCATGGCAGTTGATAGAAATTGGCAAATTTCTCGAGACAGGTTGGTGATAACCGAAGAAAAACTTGGCGGAGGAGAGTTTGGAATTGTAAATAAAGGAATATACCTAAGAACAAATGGAAGTGAACTCCCCGTGGCTGTGAAAAGACCTAAAGGTTAGTGTTTGTCACTACTTTATTTCAGCAGGCGCCCATCACTAGCTGCGTGCAACTATACCATATTCCTGTCACGGCGTTTTCACAGAACGCTCTATTTTTAGTTAAAATTTACCAAGAGTTCAGACCTCCGCAGGAACCTAGTGACCAACAACAAGCACGGACTTTTAACTGACTTCATCATTTGACTGGAAGATTGAAGAGAAAAACAAAATACCCTCTTTTGATCCGGAACTGACTTGTTTTGCGGAAAAGAAGCTTAAAAATAGACCAGTCCGTATACATGTCGTGACATTAGCTTTGTTTGGGCGTTGCACGCTTCTAGAGATGGGCCTCTGATTTGAATATGGAAATGGAGGAAACATGAGAAATTTGTCGACACTACGCACGATTTTCGTTTCTTCTTTCATTCCCGACTGTCCAGTTTAAAGAGCGTAAAACAATGTCAGGCCCGATTTTGTTTTAATTTGAATTTGTACAGGCTTATTTAAGAAACGTACCGCCACTTTTTTTAGTGGTACCTTGAGCCCTGTTCAGGTACAGTAGTTTTGACAGAATCTTCTCTGATTTTACGTGTAAAATTCTCTTTTCGCCTCGTCTTCACCAACAACTTGTTTTCAACAGATGCGAAAGACCAACAACAGCGGCTTGCACTAATCATGGAGTTAGAGACACTTATCCAAGTCGGCCGCCATCCGAACATCGTGAGCTTGGTGGGAGCATGCACATTCGAAGGTATGTTACTACGGTCCCTAAAACTCGCAGTAAGCTGGCGTAAGTGTACCTCATCAGTGGCAGAGGATTTATGAAGCACGCACGACAACATGTCATCATTTGTTATTACTCCTTTGGTGGCCCAAATGTTTGAAATTTTGCTATCGTCTGTTGAAGTCTAGAATAAAAGTTTTTTTATATATATATTTCCTAAACTAGAGTTTTGAGTCTTGTCCACGAATTTGCACATTTTAGGTTTTTCTGGTCCCTACAAAAGTATCATTTTTATCACCTTTAGAACCCTTGTGCGTCATCATTGAATTTGTTTCTGGTGGAAGTCTTGATAACCTACTTCGAAGTAGTCGTGTTCAGAATTGGAACCCCGATATATCCTACACGAACATTTGGTCAACACTGACGGAGAGAGAACTGTTAAAAATAGCTTCAGACGTTGCGAATGGTATGAAGCACTTGGAAAGTAAACAGGTAACTTTATTTTATAACATATTTTTTATCACTTCCTAGTTCACACAAAGCTAAGGTACATGAAGTTTTAATTTTCCGAGATTTCTGAGTACAAGTAGTGTTGATTGTCCCATGTTGTTGACTGAACATTCGTTATTTAGCTTGCATCACACCAGCACAAATTACATGCACCTGTTGGTGTCTAAAGTTGTAGACAATTACTGGAGTTATCATTAAGGAAGTGACGAATTTTCTTGTCTTTTTGCACAAAGTGCGTTCATCGAGACTTGGCTTGTAGGAATATTTTGGTAGGAAGTGGCCTGGTAGCAAAGGTGGCTGATTTTGGAATGGCACGTGATATATCTTCCGATGGACAGTACGTCAAAACAACCGGGGTACGTTTTCTTTATTTTTTCCGACTTTTTTTTTTTCTCTGTGTGTAATTGTTTTTATTTCATTAGTAGCGTTCATTTCGTAGCATCAGTAGGGCATAAATTACTAGCTTCTACAGAGGCAAGAGTGGAGCTTTGCTTTTCTCTCTGTTTTTTTATTCTGTTTTTTGTTCTGTTTTTTGTTTTTTTGTTTGTTTTTTTGTTTTTTTTTTCCTTCTGTTTCAGTTGTTTGCTTCTTTTAATCTAAACTCTCCAACATGGTACGAGTTTTTATACTACGAGTTACGTTTTCGCTCTTTCTTTTTTATATTTATATCCTCGCCTAGCTCTGAATGGTTGTTTGTGCTTTATATCTATTGCGTAATATGGTTAAATCCCGATAAGTCAGGTGACACATTTACTAAAATAACATTTATTTTGCTTGAATAACCAGGGACGAATTCCTTGGCTCTGGATGTCAATGGAGGCTTTAAGAGGAACTTTTACAACCAAAGGAGATGTGTAAGTAGTAAACAGCATCATTATAATCCTCATAATCGTCATCACCATCATTTTTATTATTTGACAAACCGTAAAAAAAATAATGACAATAGTGAAAGAGGGTGAGGAGACCTCTAAAAACCGCCAGGCTTATTAGTTTATTATTTTATTTATTTATTTATTTATGTATTTATTTTTTTGGTGAAATTTATATTCGTAAGCAGGATAAGTTTACAATTAAAAGATTGTCTACAGTTTAAAATGACTGAAGATACCTAAGATGAATTTAAATCGAAATTTGCCATTAGTTTCATGTTTTTGCCCTTGACTAGTTATACAACCTGGCTAGGTCCATTGGCTAGCAAGCTAACTAGAGAAGGCAGTATGGGGTGTGGTGTGGCTGTAAGTATTTCGGCTTATAAGCTATGTTGAGCCCCTGGATAGGATTATAGTGAATGTGTCTCAACAAACGTTATAAGAATGAAATTTCATCGATGAAGTTTCTTTATTCATCTTTAGCAACAATTGAACTTCAGAAACAATTGAGAAAAATTCGTTCGTTCCCATGCAGTTGAGCATTCAATTTCTTTTAACTTCGTGAACTCAACTCTTATAAAATTTTAGCTAATTGGGAGAAGTACTTTATTGTTAATTGTTGTTGGAAGTGAGCAAAAGTAAAAGTGCATTTGTATTTCTCCTTCTTTTCTTTCTATCTTTGTGATTGAAAGTGTTTTAAAGGAAAGAAGCAGTTTTGACTGTTCTGTACTTTTCTCGTGCGCATGTTAAATAATATTCACTCACACTTGTCTTGGCAGGTGGTCATTTGGAGTTGTTCTTTGGGAAATAGTCACTCTTGGTAAGTACAGCTGATATAAATTTTTATTCAGTTAACTATCCGAAGGAGTAACGGCTCAAGGACGAAAGGACAGGTGTTTTTGGTTCAGATGCGCCGCCAAGAAACACCTCGTCCACGCGTCTCGTTACAAGTATACCAAATATATGAACAGACGTCTATTCCAATATTATAGTTTTAAGAAAGGATTGCTTGGCTCTTACCCCCGATTTTGTAGCAGGAGCCACTTAAAGTATTTTAATCCGTCTGATTTGGATGCTAGTCAAGTTTATTTAAGTCCTACTATGATAGTCGCTGCCAGACTTTCCCATCTACTTGCTTCGTTACTGTTATGTTTCTGGCTGGAGAGACACAATGTGTCGAAGATCCCGAAACGTTCTCAGCTAGCACGCGCGCTGTGATTGGTCAATTTACCGTCCATATTCTCTTGTACAGTCCGCTAAAATTTAAAGTTGTTTTGTTGCCAAACTATTTCGTGATTAATCGCCAAGTGTTCTTAACTTTTATAGTAACAGTTAAAAACTTTTTTTTGCTCTAAAAAACTATTGCAAATTGACTTATTTTGATTTTGAGGTGCGTCAGAAATTTGAAACTGTTTCTCGTGAACAGTAGTCGTTCCCGAACGCTTCAGGCACAGTAGAGATATAAATCTCTTACCAATCTCGCCTTCTCAGTCCTTACTGTAAGTTACGGTCCTCGTTTTTTCCTATTCGATTAAAGGCCCGTGCGCTTCGCTCTTGCGCCATACATTAATAGGCAAAAAACGCGGTCCGTAACTTATAGCACGGATCGCGAACACGGTTAGTAAGAGGTATATGATTTTATGCCCAGCTTTTCCACATATTCTTAAAACGTATAGAGTTTCTTTTCATGCCAGGGCCCCGGTTTCCCTATGACGCGGACGTGTAATATTGCCTTCTTCCTGACAGTCTGGCTATACTCGGACGGCGTGTGTTTGCCAAATGGTTGTTTCATGTTAAAACTTCATTGACTTTATTATCAATAGGTGAACCACCGTACAAGGGTGTGAACGGCGTGATTGAACTTCATGAATGGCTGCTGGATGGTGTTAGATTGCAGAAACCACCTCATTGTTCTGAAGAGCTGTAAGTACAATCAACTCACTTTTTTAAACCTGTGGTGACCCGGACCCCCTTAACGATCAGCCTGAATAAACGAGAAAGGTTACCAGTACGTTCAGAAATAAGCATTGAAAAACTAAAATGTTTCACTCGACTGGTCCAATTCCATCAATTTCGAACAGTCCAATCCCCCGTATAGAGCGTTAGCCCTTGGCCATTCACTCTGACGAAGGGCTAACACATGTGCTAACGCTCGAAACGTCAGCTTTATAACTCGTTACGGTGGCCAATTTACATTTTCAACTTAGTTGATATAACCA
>OMLO01003365.1_pt1 | contig 13198 bp, 3 predicted proteins | sample 1674811 | NCBI WGS metagenome assembly OMLO01 (sample SAMN06265003, study PRJEB25207) | coral metagenome | isolation source: Coral host | place: Mexico:La Bocana,Puerto Morelos, Mexico | collected 2008-11-13
TAAAGTCGCCTAAAGTCGCCTTAAATCGCACAAAGTCGCCAAAAGTTACGGCGACTTAAGGTCCCAGAGTAGGCCTTACCGCACTATGCCGTCAATCAAACTGGCCTGACATTTCGCCGAAGCTTACCAATAAAAGGTACAAATAGATACAAGGGTAAAAATGCGAATACTGTTGCAAGGATTCCAAGGATCCAAGGAAGATCTGATGTTAACCAATAGGATTTCCTCAAACTCCTGGATCCGATAGTCCGCCGCTTAGACTTACATTATCCAGCAACTGGAATAATTGTTCTTATTGATTCAAGGGTGAAATTATTTTTCCATATGGAAATCCAGTATAATTTAATATTTTAGAATAGGGTAAACCAAACGCATCCGTTGTCAAAGTTAAATACAATATTTATTTTTTCCTATTTTTATTTATGATACATATATCTATCTCTCAGCGAATGGCATATCGCGAAATACGTTACAACATGGGCCAAAGCTTGAAATTCCTGCTCCAGCAGTAAATCCAGTAGCAAGAAATGGACAAGAGTGGTCAGGTACTGAACTAGAAAGTGAACATCTATAGGGGGGATCTTTGCTGACGTCATTGTTTACATTTTTGCTTATTTGCATACGGCTTTATGTACAGAAGGAAACATGTTAGATATAAATTGACGCCAGGCAGCTAAAGAGCTAGTGGAATTTATACATGATGAAATTTTTTAGGTCTTTGTGTATAATATTCAGGAGAAAATTGTCTTTCAAAAGCTGCAAAATCTCTTGGTGGCAAAAGCGGTAATGAGCTCATACATTCTTTGTAAATTTTTTGTTTTTTTAACCCGTGTTGTGCAAAAAGTATTCAATACGCCTGGCTCATATTCATTGGCAGAGTTGATCACACAATGAACTTTCAATATTTAGAACTGATTTATTTGTAGCTCCACCAGAAACTGAATTGCTTATGCTAATGAGGCAAATTATTGTAAAGAAAGATTCCCCTATACCTTGGCTGAAAAACTATTTCATGTAGTCTATTTTCCGCATTTCATAAAACGAGTACTCTTACAAATGCATTCAAATGCTATATGTAAAAGAGACCTGTCATGTTACTTTGGAGAGGAATAGGATAGACAATTTCGTAGTTTTGTATAGGTAGTTACCAATAATTGTTTTGCTTAAGGACTTTTTAGCAGGTAATTCATTATCAGTATTTCAAAACTGTTGAAATAAAGCGTGCACTGAAAAAAATTGTGACTAGAAGTCTTGTTAACGTTTACTTATTAAGAGCGTAGAAGCAAAATGGTTAACAAATATTTAACACTTCTTTAAATCGGTAAAAAAAATGTTGTAACCCTGAGCACTGAGCACAGAAAAAAGAAAAAAAAATTAAGAAATAACGAATAATGAATACGATCCTTCTTTGGAGATTTAACACTCGTCAATCTTCTTCATGGGCAACCCATAAAAATAAGATTTGCTTCCGTAATTTTCCCCGCTTTGCGTTTTAGTCTTTTGTTCATTAAATATATATATTTTTCTTTCCGGAGCAGAAGACATCATAGTCACAGAATACCGTAGCTTGGGGTGCTGGTCTGATACAACTGACTGGCGAGACCCTTCAAAACGAGCAATGATGGTCATGGAAGGTTTAGATCCACTCCTGGCTGATAATTACCACGAACGAAAGCAACCAATCAGCAAGTGCGCTGACGTGGCGAAAAGGCTTGGCCTTCGAGTGTTTGCCATACAGAATGGAGGACAGTGTTTTGGTGGCGCAGACGAAAATACTTATAAAACGTATGGGCCTTCAGAGAAGTGCGCTGACGGAGTTGGAGGATCCTTAGCTAACGATGTGTACAAGCTTTGAAAAATTATATACCTCGAGTCGATCGTTGATGAATATACTGAATTGTCGTTCCTCCTAGGCGCGTCTCTAAGAATGGTGAATCGCACAGTAACAAGCACTACATCTTTAAAAGATGGACGACGCGTGTGTGCTTCGTAGATAATTTTTGACGTATATCTCACAATTTGCAATGCAAAGTCGAGACCCGAATTTTAAAACATTAGAAATCACCAGTGTGCATGCTAACTTGTGTGTCCCTTTTTAATCGCAATTTCGATAATCTAAACATGCTCTCGTTTCTCTCCTGCCATTGATGAATTTGAGCCAGCGAGAGTGCCAAAACGTCTGCAATTATTGTGAGGTAGACTTATTGTACGTGCTAATCGGCACAGGTAAACCTCTTTGATATACACACATTTCTACTGCTATACTGTGACTGTGTAGAGCGTCCAGGGGAGAGAATCTGTGTGTAGACACCAGGACTGGAAGGGTCAAAATGGCGGCCCATTCATGCCAATATCATGAACCTTGTTATAAATGTAAAATCTCGATTGGATCTTAAGCTCCACAAATGTTTAGAGTACAAAAGAGATGCTAGGACTTAACTAAGATTAATAAAGAAGTTGTGCATTATCATGAGTTATGTTTTATGACAAAAGAAGGTGAAAAGCAAAAATGAAGTAAAAAGAAATTTCCTAACTATAAAACGCCACGAGCTGATGTAACAGAAACGACCTTTAAAAAAGGATGGGTAGGTGGGAAAGATTGAGGTGTACTACAGTTCAAAAATTGATAGATAAAGGTGTATTAAAATTTTATTTTCAGAAAGGACGCGGTCAAAGCTCGAATATACGGCAAAATTGGGGAAGTGAACTGTGCTCTTTAATGGCACTGCGGGGATTGTGTGACTTCTCAATACAGCATTAGCGGCGATAGATCTTGACAGCCGTTTAAGATTGGCATTTATTGCTACAGTGTTTCCTATGAGATAGATTCAATGCTCATTATGCGAAAGCGGGAAAAAAGAAAAAAATCCAAGTCATGGGGATGACTTTTCAAACATCGAGCGGATTCACTCTCTACTAAGCTTCAGAAAAAGCTCACGGCGAGGAACCCTAGGCTCACTCACAAAAACGTGCCCTGCGCTTTATGAATTTTGCGGCTAGGAACGAACACGTAGTGCCACTTTTTGTTAAATCGCATATTTTGCCTTACCTTCTCTATTTCCAATCCATATGTTGCCTTATGTATGACGTCCAAAACAAAATTGCGCCACACAACATACTAGAACTTTTCACAAACATGAAATATATCCATCGATATGGTAACTACTCGCTCAATTTCTACATAACAAAATCTAGACTAGAAGCCCAGCAAAAAGCTTTTTCGAGGGTTGGTGCATTGGTGTGGAACGACTTACCAGTCTCCTAGAGATAGCTTCCAAAAAAGAATTCAAAACAAAACTGCATATTTCTCTAATTGACATATTATCCAAGAAAGACGATTACTATTATCTCTCAATTAAGAAATGATTTGAAAATCAGTTGTTAGAGATAGATGTACTGTTCAATTTGTTAATATTATGCCAATGTAGGTATGTTTTTCCTTTTCCTTTTCTCTTCCTCAATGAATCAAATAACCAATAGTTCTTAAACTAATGATAATTTTCCTTGTTTTCTCTTCTTACTTTAATGTAAAAAAATAAGTCTAAATCAAGACATTTATGTAAAAAGAATAAATAAAAATCCTGATAATGCTGATCCGCCTCGATTAGTTTTGCTATTAGCGTGATCAGCCACTCCTTGTAATTATCAGAAATAAATGCTATTAAAGTCAAGTGAAGTCAAGTCAAACTCTGACGCGAGACATCGTTGTTGCCAAGACTTGCAACTGTGCTATTTCAAAGCATGCAGGAAGCGGCAGAGCACAAAAAAGTGTAGGGGAAATCACGAAGCTTAGTCGAGTGTTTCCTCCTATTTCTTCAGTGTTCTACCGCTTCCTAAGTGCTTTACAACAGAACAGAGCACAATCGGGGCTTTTATATTTGTTCTATAATAAAAAAAAAGAACGAATTATTTTTTTTAATTTTCAAACCAAAGTTTATTATCCAAACGGGCAAAAAGGTGGCGTCAGCTTGCATCTGTTCTCTGATAAAATACGCTAAAATAAGCCAAACACGATCCTTGTTGGAATTGTTCAATTAATTTGATTGGCTAACGAGACTGTCAATAACACACTTTACTTCTACTGGGCTAACTATTCGGTTTCGAGTGGCTTTCGACAAAAGAACGGTTACTTCAAGACTCACTAAATTTTATTAAATAAGGATGTAAAACTTTCTAGTCCAAAGGAATCCGGCCGCGTTGTGGGTCATGAAAGCGAACACTTTTCCATTTGAAATTACGGAAGCAAGTAGCTCAAAGCTTGCGGATAAAAATGCGAGACGTTGAGTTGTATTTAAAAAGAGCTACAGTTATTTATTGCCCGAACTAGCGCTAAAGTTGGAAAGGAAAGAGTATCACAGCAAGCTTTCAACTGATCACTCGTAGGGTCAGCGTTGATACGAAATTGTTCAGGTGCATAACGCTGAGATGACGGGAGATCGCTAGTAAGCAAACAAGCAACAAGCAAAACTTGTTTTTTTTTATAGTATTTTGGTTATGAATGGTCTCCGTGCATCCATAATTTACTGCGGACGAATACCACGTTTTTACTGCGTTTGTCTGAGCCACAGGGTATGTTTAATTTGGGTCAAATTTGTCAAGCCAGCTTACCGTAATTAACCCGTGCATCTGCTCTTTACTGATTTTTCAGCCAATCAGAGCGCGCGTTATATATGGAAACTGATAAATATGGAATGATAAAAGCGGCTTAATATAGCCAGGAACTGAAACGCCAAGGATACAACGTTCACAATTGGCAAGCGTGGGGAAAAGGCAAAATCTGAGTCCCATGTCGGTATAAACGCATTTAAATGGTAAGCTGATAAACTTTGTGAAGAGGGCCCACTCATAATATCGGTTACAATGATCAGGTGACATTGCATCTATTAATATAAACCACTCCTTGAGATGAGTTAACGTGATTTGTGGTTCTTTGTTTGTGTTTATGTCTGAAATTTATCCCCTTTTGTAATTAACGGCTGAATATCAAAGTACCACTAGTTCGTGTATTTGGTTCTAGTTAGCTTGGTTTAAACCAAATACCTGTAGTTTCCATACTTGTTATGACAATGGGCACCAAATTTATTATGTTCAGCGAAAATTTACCTGCACTCTAAAATAACACTTCTGGTGAGTAGGCACTGGACCACGAAAAGGAAACCAGCTCTACGCTCTCCAGACGTTCGCTGGGCCAATCAGAAGCTAAATATTTAACTGCTCAGCAGGTAGAGCGCTGAACTTGGCATGTGATTAATGAAAAACAAACAAGAACCACCGGGCATCGAATTGTTTTCGTGTTACCTATATTTCTCGCTTGAAAGACACAATTGTTTGTATTATTAATTGTAGAGTTGTGTTTTCACTATAACAGGGAGAAAGATATGTAGTCAAAATATGAAAGTTTTTAGGTATTTTGAGCCAGTTTTGCTGTCATGTATTTTACAATTGTTTTTTAAGTTCCCTTGTCAAGGAGAAACTCATCTTGGACAAAGCAATGTAAAATCGTCAGCGAATTTGCTTTCAGGAAAGAGTGGAAGGAAGAACGTTGTAGAAAAGGAGCTAAATCGAGTAAAGACTTCAGAAGATATCACGGGAGAAAATGCTTCTTTGCGAAAAAAGCAAATTGATTCTTCAGGTTCCTCAGAAAATGATCATCACCGAAGAGGTTTAAGCAAAGAGCACAACATCAGCCACAAGGAAGATGTACCTTTACACATGGTTGCTAAAGCTGATGGCAAATTTCCGAAGCCATCTGCACGGGCTCATCACGCTGAAAAATCAAGAAAACTTAAAGATAAAACTGTTCTCATTGGGACGAGCCGGTTAGCACACTCTAAGAAGTCAAAACTGATTCCAGTAAAGCCTGATGATTTCCATCAAAAGGAAAATATTAAGAAGAAAAAGAAAAAGTTATTTAAAAAGTATGCTTTGGTTCAATCATTTTCTCCACTTCAGACCCAATCTGTAGATTACCAACCGATTGCTACTGGTGGCCAAGAAGCTTTAGCGGCAGGGTATTCTCCACTAACAGAAGGAGACCAAACGGGAGATGTAAAAGACCAAGATCCATCTCAACAGCAACAACAAATCGGTGATGGCAACTCAATATCGCAGTACGATAGCGCAGGGTACCAACAAGACAGCAGCCAGTCACCTACTACAAATTTTGCGAGTAATAATGGCGAGGACGCTGGTCAAAGTGATGGTAGGCAGCAGCCTACCAGTCTAGAACAGGCCATTCAGTTACAGCAACAGGCTTACACTCAACAGCCTCAGGAGCAAGAACAAGAACAGGATATTACGAGACCAGGGACTGAAGGTGCGGATCTGGGAGGACAGGAAAGTCAGATGATTGACGAAGGGCAATTACAATACCAGAGCGACGAAGCAGGTCAAAGTCAAGAGCAAGGTGGCCAAGAAGGTAGTCAGGAACAAGGTGGAAGTCAAACTGGTTTTGATCAAGGCGGATTTCAACAAGGTCAAACACAGGAGCTTAGTCAAGAGCAGTCACAAGGCTTTGATGAGCAATCGCAGCAGCAGCAGCAGCAACAGCAGGATCGAGCACAGGAATACCAGCAGCAACAGCAACCGCCATCCGAGGAGTCACAAGAGTCGGAGGGTGCGTCCCCTGAAACACAGAGTTTCACGACCTCCACCAATTCCCTTGGTAGTCTGTTCGGAACAGAAGGTCAACAGACAACCGCTGAGCAACAGGGACAGGGAACAGTAACATATGCAAACGAACAACCCAATGAAGGCGGAGATAAGAGCGCACCACCCGGTGTTCAATACGCTTCCTCCATCGAGGAAGCGCTTAAAGAACCTTCGGTGTCCCCACAAGAAAGCAGCAGCGAAGAAGATGGTCAAGGAAGCCTCGGGGCAAACTATGGTGCTAATGTTATAAATATGGGCGGGGGCTCAGATTCCAGAGAAAGCACCAGCAACGGTTTTATAGGAGCAGGAACTGTAAGTGCCCCATCTGGGTATCAGACTGCCGCTATAGATGAGAACGGAAACACTGACCAAGCTGTGACTGGTACTGAAGTCAATGGATATGCTCCATTGAATGACCAAGGTTCGAATAGTGACGCGACCGCATCAGAGGAAAATCAACAATCGCAAGGTACTACTTCTGTAGACAGTCAGAACGCATTCAACTTTGCTGGGCAACAGTTTCAACAAGCAGGTATCGGGGAGAAGATGCCGTCGCTCGATGAAGATTTCAACAAGATTGTTGATATAGCAAACAAGAACGGCCCAATGGCAGGTAAATTGCAACATTTATGATCCTACTCCACTTTATACACTACAAGTCACGTTTATAAAACCCCAAAGGAATATTTGCAAGTGCATTGTGATAAAGCTGTTTTGCAAGTCAGTCCAGTCCATTCCATTCTAGTTCTCTGACTATGCGCGCGCGGCACAAAACACAGTTTGAGGTTCACAACCTCTTTCCTTGATGAAGAAACATCGGATGCGTAATAAATTACAAAATGTTTTAACATGTAGTATCGCTGCGCATTTTCTCGCGTCATTTTCTTTTAACTCGTCTCGTGGGATCGCCAAAATTTACCAATATTTTTAAATCACTACTTCTCCTCCAAAGGTGTAATAAGATGCATCTATTTCACCTTATGGTGTATAAAATAACTCACAGAGCACTCAAACTCTGCAAATAGCGCACGTTTAAATGCCATCCTACGGATGTGATGCCCGTGGTGACAGAGGTAAAGAACTAAGTGCATGGATTGGTCTCTCAACCGAAGGCTCGATTGGATTGAAGATAGTTTATCTAATCTTTCTTAAGCATTAACGCAGGCTTTAGAATAGCTAACTAATGTAAAAAATACATGAAATAATTTAAGGTCAATTAAAACCTAACACTCTCAACAGTTAACGATATATGACAATAAATGCAGTCGTGAATTTAGTGTTGTTTTGTGCATGCGCAGTTAAAGGATGTAAAGGATGCCCTCCCCATGCAAGATGCATAGACAAAGTGTGCATCATCAACGATGACCAGCCGTTGGCCCATATACTGAACGCTCTTTCTGGTCCGGAACCAGGTATGCATGAACTATGGTTGAGATTAACTTTATGATTTTCATTTCGTGCACAATACACAACGGGTTTTGGCTTTTGAAACACACGTTACAAACCCGACTAACGTTGCAAGCAGCCACGTAGTCTTGTGTTATTAAATGAAAAGCGATTATAGATCATTCCCATTTTTCATAAAAAGCTACCTGTAAAATGAACGTTAATTTCATTATTTTTCGTAATGTAGCCTAACTACTAATTATTGCTTTAAATGGCATAACATGCAAAGTCACTTCTGATAACATTATACGTAATTACTCTCTTTTCCGAGCGTACATCTGATCGTAATTTATTGCATCTTCTTCCTCTTTCGTGTAGCAAATCATTATATTTTCCTATTATCAGGATGCCAGTTATGATCAGCTACATCACAGTTTTTTATACCTTTAAAACGCAAAGTGATTATAGGCTTATAGCCACGTAACGCGTTCCTGGTTACTTCGATGTATTTATAACAACATGACTAGGGAAATTACTTTATTGCCAGTAGCCGTGAGTAAGCAAATTTATCGCTAATATTTAATTTGCATTGCATTTCATTGCAAATTCATGTAGGATGCATATTCTTTAAGTAATCATTTATTTTTTCTCTCGCATGACGCATCTGATGGTTCTTACGAATATCAAAGCAATTTAAACTGCATGTAACTAAGACAATTAAAACAACAGGTAAAAACAATGAAAAGAATAATAATAAAGAAAGTATCAAATTAATAAAGTTTAAAAAATAATATTTTTCAACTCGTTTTCGTCAGTGGTGCTCGTATGAATCAAGTACTATACGTTTCTATGTCAGGTGAAGAGTCACCACCAAGTGAATGTAAAGAATGCCATTACAATGCTAAGTGCATCCAAAGAGAATGCGTCTGTAAGGCGGGTTACACTGGCGATGGATTCGACTGCCGCCGTAAGTATTTGCACGCTACTCATGATTACTAACGGCCTTTCCGATTTAACCTCAAACACGTCAATTCCAATGATAAATGTTTTAACCGGCGCGCGAGTAGAAGCAGAAAATGTTTGTAATTAGCACCTTTTTTATTTTTAGAGAAATTAACGCCTTAATGCGTATGCGTTTGCTACTTTTGCTTATGCTTGTGCGCTGGTGAAAACTGGCCGTTTTTTTTTGTAAGTTTTAGTATTAGTTTTCTGCTGGTTTTCAAATTTATTTTATTTACTTTGTCACAACCAGGAAGTTCAACTTCAATGCATTGTTAATATCATACTATTGCTTTCTATTACCAAGAGGAATGGTAAAGTGATGAAAATAAAAGGATAACTAAAATAGTAATTCCCTTAGCATTCAAGGTAACAGTGATTTTCTTTTCGATCGTTTTACTAATTCAACAGCTGACACTTGTCTACCGGGCTGCAAGCAACATGGAAAATGCATCAAAGGGTTCTGTGTGTGTGATCATCATCATTACTTCAACGGATATGAATGTGCACGTAAGTCCGCCTGTTTATTTATGTCTTTCTCGTCTACATGAATCAGAAATCTAGCTTTTATTGATTGAGCTCCCTTTAAGTCGTGGACTCCGTATAATTAAACAAGTTATAGAAGTGCATTTGACGAAAACAAACACTGTCATCTGAGTATCGGAAATATGGCACTCAAAAGTTTCCCTTCTTTCCTATCGAAGTTGTTTCTCTACACCCACGTCGGTGCCCGTTCTTTGTTATGGCAGAAAACACACTGTATTTTCCTCATTTTTATATGCAGCATACAAGATAACACACAGAAACTGTCCTCTTCAATGTGCCACGAGATGCCACGCCGGATGTCCACCAAACTGTTGCAAACATCATCCGGTTCTTAAAATTCACTACAACGACGGAAATCTTCAGGAGATAAATGTACCACCTAATGCACCACCCCAGAAAAATGTCACTACTCCTCGACCAACAGTAGTTGTTCTTAAACCAGAAGGCAAAATCAATGAACACGTTGCAAACTTTGCACCTGACTTCCAACAGCGCCCTACTGACTCTGAAACCACCAGCCTGGAAGCTGTGAACTTAAAAAATCCTGCTGGAGGATTTGCAGTTTCAGAAGTGGCAGCACGACCTCTAGTTGAAGACGATGCAGAATGTCCAGCTCAATGCAAGACAGAGTGTCGTGATTCCTGCCCTGTTCGATGTTGTCTAGGAAAATGCCCATTAAGTTGCCTGGAAAACTGTCAACCATCCTGTCCAAAAACGTGCTGCTATCTTCCTGGGGCAAAGCACCCGATTCCAATGATGGACCCTCAAGTTCAAGAGAACTTTATGAAAACTATGGCAGAAAAGTTTTGCCCTAGAGCGTGTAAAACAAAGTGTAATCCAAACTGCCCGCCAATCTGCTGTGATGGTAATTCCACTCGTCTTGCAACTTTGGAAAGTGCCGACATTCAGAAAATAAAAGGCGAGAGCAAGAACGGTGCAGATTTCTTCCGAAATGCAATGAGCTGGTTTGGTATGATGAACTTTTTGAATATGATGTACAACATGTATGGTAGTCTGTATGGTGCCAAACACTTCGCAAAATTTCCTGTCAAAGCAAACGAACATAAACTAAAAACATTAAGTCATACAAAGCAGAAGACCGTGAGTACAGAGAACCACTTAAATAACATCAAGGAAGTTGGTGTGGCGGAAAGTCAAAAAGCAAACGATCTTTGTCCAGATTATTGCAACAAGACATGTCTGCATATTTGTCCAACGAAATGTTGTCGTGACAAATCCGAGGGAAAGACGATAATCAAAGTAGGAAATCCGTTAAAATGCCAACCATCATGTGCGTTGTACTGCTCTAACAACTGTCCTCCGCTTTGTTGCTCAAAAAATACTACTTTATCATTAGCCGATCACCATCCAACAGAGCAAATCAAAATTGCAAAGTCTTCACCAGTATCTCCACCACCTAGAACTCAGGCTCCAGCTTCCTCTTTACCTAAGCCTCCTGCTGCCTGCACACCCATTTGTCCAGCCTACTGCTATCCAAAATGCTTGGAAAGCTGTTGCCAGAGAGGCGAAGTGACTTTTAAAAAACTATCACAGCAACCAGTAGCAAACTACAAGGCCAAACAGTCATATAACAATTTCTTTGCTAAGGAACCTCCTCCTACCAGCCAAGATTGCTCATCCGTTTGCCGACACGACTGCGGGCCATCGTGTCCTTTGCGATGTTGTGGTCGAACGGTGCCGTCTCTGACACCAACACGTTTGGTAGCTACTCGTCCTTCGATTAATACGCCACTTTGCCCGGGTGGTTGTGCTTCTGAATGCTTCCCTGCATGCACGATTAGTTGCTGTAGAGCTGGCTACAAAAAGGAAGATTCGAACGCAAACTTTCCAGCCGTTAGTCCCACAAGAAGAGAACAACAACCTGGTCCAAATCGTCCTCCGTTTCCTCTTCCTCCTCCAGCGGCCGTTTGCCACTCTGGTTGCTCACGATCTTGTTATCCAAATTGCGACGAGACGTGCTGCAGAGCTTATTCAGAGCGTACGTCTGGGTTATCTGATATAAACAAGTTGGCTCAATCTTCGCATTTTACCATTAAAGTACCTTGTCCGTCTGAATGTAGGCCATTTAACTGTCTTTACTATTGTCATCACGACTGTTGTTTACCAAGAAGTGGTACGACAGAAATGAAAAAACGCCGCTACCAAGACCAAAAGAAATACTTTAGTGACATGCGAAAGGTAAAAGCACCAACAAAACCAATGCTGGACAAAAGGGCTGGTAGTCGAATTAGTAACAGGAGAACAGTGATTCATAAAAGACCGACACACTAGATTTTGCTTGTTTGTAGTTGTTGTGTTAAGTAAAAAGTTCAGCCCCCGTATACAACGATTCTGTGGGTATTTGTTGATAACCCCAGTAATCCAAAAGATAATTAATATCGTCGGAGTCAAAAGAAAATTACCAAGGAAATTTCCAAACTTGGAATTACCACATGTAGCGACCACATGTTTTACGAACGAGAGAATGTTATTGACCGGTTGCAATCAATACGAGAAACGCAAGTGAAAATTTACTAATTCCTTTGCTCTCCTTTGCGGCGAATCTAGAAAATAATTATATGATATATCCTTTTACATACCAATCTCCACCTAAATGTTTTGGTTAAAAAAAAATTATTAATACAAATTCCGAGATTTTTTTTCATGGCAAATACCTAGCCAAATCGATTTCATCGAATAGAAACTTGCGATGCGTATTCCAGATGACTCATGCAGTTCAGAAAGCGGAAAATTTCCTTGCACTTTTTAGAGACTAAAAATGCTCGCGGCAAGCAGGGTGCAATCAAAAAGCGTAGTTCGTATGCCATTAGCTGTAGTTCTTTAATAAGCTACATACATGTAAGCTATGTATTAATGCCAATTATGAAATATGAATCAGACAGACAGAGAAAGTTATTAAATGGTAATTTATTTTTAAACTTCCTTACAAGTTCTTTAAAATATTTCAATCTCTCTTACAATTTAACGTCGCCAATCCTTTCTGACCCTGATTAGGAATGTGTCTACTACAATGTAATTGCATGTGCTGCAAATAATTGTACAGAAACCTTTCGCACCGGCACTACGAACTTACCAAATTCGCCTATTGTAAGCCAGCATCTCATCCTCCGGGACAATGTTCCAATCGTCAGAAAAAAGTCCTTGCTCTGTTGAGCGAGTCCAATTCTTCATCCTTCCTGCTTGTCAATTTAGGATGTATCCTGATATCATCGCAGAGCTCAAATTAGCTATTTTGTCTTCTAGTGTTAATTGTCAGGTTTTCGTGTCTCCTTTTTTCTTACTAAAACTAATAACGAATTGAAAGCTTAATTGTTGATTTTCTGAACGTACTTACAGTGGCTTCTGGAATATTACAAACCAGAATAAAATTCCAAACGGAAGTGTGTGTCATTGCAAGGAACTTGAAATTCAAGAGCCCCTGGAGTTTTTCTGGCATGTGTTAACTCCAACAACACCTGTGGAGGACTTTCCGACATTAGGGACCTTAAGCAAACCACGAAGGCGACGGCAACGAGAACGCCAACCTCGTTCCCAGGGTCCTCTCTCTTCCTACCTCGAGAAAGTACCCTGGTTGCGGCTGGTCACGTGTCTGCTA
>OMLO01003366.1_pt1 | contig 13197 bp, 17 predicted proteins | sample 1674811 | NCBI WGS metagenome assembly OMLO01 (sample SAMN06265003, study PRJEB25207) | coral metagenome | isolation source: Coral host | place: Mexico:La Bocana,Puerto Morelos, Mexico | collected 2008-11-13
GTAACCCTGCGATGGACTAGCATCCCATCCAGGGGGGAGTAGAAATATTCCTAGTCGCTTAATGCTACAGAAACCGGTATAAGTTCCGGCCTGGTGAGCCACTTGGCTCATATGCAGACGTAACGTTATACTAATGAAATAGTTGATGGTCTTCCTCCAGTCGTGCTCTTCCTATAGCCTATCGAGTTAGTCTAAATTTTAGATTGTGTAGGTTTCCTAGTAATCTGAGTTTCCTCTACCTTTCGGAGATTATTTTGAGCGAATCTTAGTCGTAGGACAAACCTTGAACAGCGCATTTGCACACTGGGTCTTGAGAGCCACATCTCCTTTCTTCAGGTGCTTGACAATTCCTTCCACCATCCCCTCCCTGCGGATATCCTCACGAAACGCAGGCTGTAAAATAAAACATAGCAGCTTATGTTAAAATGCTTTCGAAGATTACTGCTATCGTAGGATATCGTACAGAGCACTGTAGAGAACATTTGTACTCCAAGTGCTGCGATTTTTCTATCATTGACCATTTCTTCGTTAAAAAAATGTTTTTTCCACTGATACAGTTGGCGGGGGGGGGGGGGGGGGGGGGGGGGGCAGCACATATATGCTCTCAATCCGGGTCCTCATACCTCGCTCGCGCATTCCTGAATAATTCCCATAGCGGGTAAAATGACGTCATCCGTTCCCCTGACCAATAAGGAAGCGAGTATTGGCACAGCACCAGCGGCGCGTATGGCCTGGATATTCTTTTGGTTCTTGCTGCAGCTCCATAATGCCTTGCAAGCATTGCAAGTAAGCTGAAAGTCGTCATCATCTTTGGGGGGAGGTTTGCCGCGTTTTCTGTTCTCGGGTTGAACAATGTTTACCTGAAATACGTTTCAGCTACAGTATTAGTATCGTAAAAATAACCTCTGTCTGCTGTCTCCAAAAAGCGCAGAAACACATTAGAGCTCGATTTAAAACTGAAAAACGGAAAAGAAACAAGTTGTATTCGTGGGAAAACATGACCGATGATGCCATTATTACCAAAGTTTTTGGGAAACAATTATCAATAGGCCATATTTATATTATAGGTAATGGACTGGAACTAGCTTTTTAACAGAGGCGCATGCGTATCATTAAAAAGAGATTTACGTTATTTGCATTTGAAACGACATCTAGTATTAGCCTCGGTAGCAAGCTAGTTCCAGTCCAATTGACCGAGAATACAAAAATGGATTTGGTTTTGTGAATGTTTCCGTCTGTTGAGCGAGATTCTTGGAGAACGAGAAGCTAATCTTTTAGCATTGCGACACGTAGAGACGCAAGCTAGACCGTTATTCTTCTACAAAGTTTCTCACCAAGTGTTTGATGCCTCCACCTCGCCTGAAAGCACTGTAAGCCAGACGGAATGTCACCAGGTGACTGAGAGTTTCCGCCGCGAGGGACTGAACCTCTTTCATTTTGTGTTGAAGGCACTCAATAAGTTGTTGAATACCTGTAACAGTAGAATGTCAGGCCTTAAAGGCAAACATTTTTCTTTTGTTCATGGATTAATGTAGCATTTAGCTTGCAATGTCTGAAAAAGGCAAACGTTACATAAAACGGTTTTGAGGGTAGTTGTTCACTTACCTCCCAAGCGATAAATCTCCGTATTTATCCTTTTTGTGTTCGTTATTACCCTCAGAATTTTAAGAGAACCAACCTTAAAGTAAAATCATCCAAAGCGTAACGTTGAAATGTACAACAACAGGTAACGAAAAACTCTCAATAATAGGCCCACGGGATTACATTTTGTAAAAATATAAGTAAAATTTAAAGAAAAGAATCTCACCACGCAAGGCCAGTGATCTGTTTTGAGAATGTTGAGGAGAACGCCAATGCCACCAAGCTCCAGAATCGCCAGCTGACTCGACTCCAGTTCTATGCTGACGTCACGGAGAGCACAAAGTGCTATAACTGTAGCAGTGGGATTGCCCACCTGGAAGTAACACACATGATTAAAAACTAGATCATTGGATAATACGATCATAGTATTTAAGCCATTATACCCTACAAATATGGTGGCCTTACGTGTAATATTTGGGAAGTTTTTAATTTTATTTTACTTTAGTTTTATATATTTTGAGGACGTTTTAAATAAAGCATTTATTCTCCTCTCGCTTATTGGATATGAGATGATTATTATATCCTCATCGCGCGCTCGTGAAATATTTGTTAACTAGGTCAGCATTATTTGAAAACTATTAGTTTTCTCAAACTCATTAATCATTCATCGAGTGAAATCACAACCGTGAAAGAGGTTTGGATACCCGGTCTTAATTACAATAGATTTTGACGATTTCCCTTTTCCGTTTACACCATAGAGTTTTTTTTTCGATTTAGAAGATATATCAAACATTCGAAATACTTAGTGTTTGGATATTCCGATTAAACACTATCTCTCGTGTTTGATATATCACAATAAACACACCCACGAGAACAGGGAACCCAACAATAATGGTGGGATCTTGTAGAACAGTAACTGAGAAATGACAGGATGAGTAACGATAGCGGCAAGGATAGAAAAGGATTGTAGAATTTAGAAAAAGTTCAACATGCAAAGTCTTCTCGAAGTCCTCTCTTGAGTTACCGGTTGCAGAAATATCCCTACTGGTACATGAAGGGCCTTTCGAGCACTTGAACTATGAAGCCTGACTCTCACCTTCAGAAATTTAATCATTTTGTGTATGTCCCAGTACTCAGATGTCAGCTCTGGTTTAACCTTCAAAAAAACAAGAAAGCGAAACGTTTTAAAGGAATTATATTAAAATCAATAGTGTCAAGGAGATGCCGTTCTGATTTACCACCAAATTCTCACAACTTACAACAGAAGGTGGGAGAATTACTATTTAGAGCTTAACACTGAGAATTGTAAAACTTAACTTATATTACCTTCCTCGTCAAATCCTCGTCTTCTTCACTGTCACAGCTGCTTAACGACGATTCACTTTGATGCTTGTCAGCGGCATTCTTGTTTGAGGCTCTGAGGTGGGCTTCTTTCGATTTGTTCCTAAAGCAGGTTTTTAAAAAAACACCCCACCCCAAAAAGGTAAAAAAATCCCCCAAAACCCCCCCCCCCCCCACACACACACACACACATACACATGAAGAAAACCTTTGTAGAAATAACACCGCCATCGTTTTATATTGTTTTTCACCGGCATTGGGCATCGACCTCCGATAAAACATCGTTTCATCGGGGGTCGCTCTATATTTGATTTTAGAATTGGTTATTTCTTGATGAAAGAGGAAAATCACATGATTTTAAACTTACCCAGCGAGTGTTTTGTCTTTCGCTCGATTTTTGGCGTTGTTCTTCCGTTCCCTTGCACTAGTGAAAGCAATTATACAAAGAAAGAATGAAAAAATTGCTGCATAAAGAGATAACTGGTCATTTCCGAGTTGCCTTTTACGTCTGGGTCAAAACGAGTCTTCGTGCGAACCATTCATATGAGTCATGCAAACTCGTGTTCATAAAAAACGTTTTGCACGAGGACTCGTTTTGAAACAGAGGTACAACTGAGGTAACTCGGAAATAGCCTATTCCAAAAGTTTGTTGTCTGTAAAGCACAAAAATAGAAAAACTTATAAATCTATGAAGAGACTATTTAAAAGTGATTTGTGTAAGTGAAATTAAAATTTCTAAGATTTAAAACCATTCAAGATACACATGAAGATATAAAACTCGTCATTCATTAAAAAATGCTTCACCTCCGATTGTCGTCAAAAAGATTCATCTGGTTTGTTTTCCACAGTGTCTTGTATGTTTTTTCCTTTGTCGGTATGTTGTATTTTCCTCCATTCTTTTGGGCCGACTGATCACGTGCCGCAGATATTTTCTTTCGGTCTTGTCTTTTACCACTGGATACTTCCGCCTTGCTGGACTGTGCGGAGGTCTGGGGAGTGGTCTTTGCGCCCGCGCTTTTCTGTTGTGAAGCGCTAAAAGCAATAAAGGAAAATGCAGCCGAAATAGATGCCTGAATTTTTTTCAAAACCTCAACACAAAGTCGGCTATGCAGGTTAGAACACTGCAGATGCTAATCATTAAAGGGAGTCTTGGCTGAACTAAGTTCCAAAGTAAAATGGAACCCCCATTAATCTGAGGCCAATGGGCTACAAAATCTGGTCGTATTAACGAGCTGACCATTAAACGGGGTGGCCGTAAGGCGGGGTTACACTTTAGGAGCATTTTCATATCTCTAGAATCACGCAATGCTGTGAGAACGTCCAATCGCACAAGGACGTCATAATTCCCTATCAAACTTTGCAAAACGAAACGTAGCGTAGTCATCGATATACGTAAAATTTATGAAGCATTGCGATTACGCGATAAATAAACCACTTTTCTTTACTAAAAAATTAACTATTGGAGGCTAGCTGTGCAAATACAAATTTTACTATCTATTTTTAATCAGCTTAAATTTATCGATTTGTAAGTAATTGTATTGTATTGTAGTATTAGTACTGTTTCAAGTAGTTTAAGCATCTTTTGTTAGTAATATCGTCTTGGAATTCTTTATTACTGTTACATAGTCTAAATGTTACTTTGTAAGTAACATAGTCAGTGTATTGTAGCGAGTTGCTGTGCATCATAATAATAAAATTCTTGATAAAACCCAAATCCTTCATTTTAATTACCGCTCCTTTTTCGCGCCATTGTCCTTTGCTGCAATTCGTTTTTGATCAGCGTCGTGTTCATCTGATCCTTTGACACTCCTTTCATTTGTTCGTTGTTGACGTTCGTCTCCATCAATGTTCTCTTCGTCGGAAGAATACTCATCGTCTTTTTCACGGGAGGGTTTGTCCTTTAAGTTAATCAATAATAATGAATTCACCTAGTTACCAGAAGTAGATTGAGCCATCTTCTTTAATTCACAGTTTCTAAAAAAGCTCAATACTCACCACATCAATCGCCTTTTCTTTTAGTTCTTGATTGGTCAGATTTTCTCGTTTTTCTACAGGTGACGTCATGTCCGAGAGCTCTGGGAACAACAACGGGCTAGTGGACCGGGTACAAGTAGAAGTACCAGTTCTTTCCGGCCATTCATACCATGGATCTGTGCCCCTGTGACACAGTGCAGTGCCTCGTCCTGATGAAGGAGTGTTAGAAACAAGAGGCGCGAACGACGAATCTTGAGCGTTTTCGGGGGTTAATGAGCCTCGTCCTGATGTCGAGGCGGTATTGGCTGAGCCGGTTTGCTGACGAAGTTTAATGAGTTCGGCTCCTTGCTTTTCAACCAAATCTTCCAATCTATACAAAAACAGTAATGGAAATCAATAATAATAATAATAATAATAATAATAATAATAGTAAGCTTTTGTTCACAGAAGCCAAACACGTTGATGATATTTTCTTAATAGGGAGTTTAAGTAACCACGACAGCGGCACCGAGAATAACTTCGATTGAAAATGATTTTACATTTTAACTACGAATCTCGTGCTACTCTTGTACAAGATGATGATGATTACAATTATAATTTAAGCGATAGAGAACGTTTGCCGTATTTACATCTTAACACAAGAGGTGTTGGGAGAATTCGAAACAGTTATTCAAACCCGAGATACAGTCGATGGTTTGCATAACTTTCGTGTTTACACACACCTATCGACCAATGAGAGCGCGCGTAGTATCTCAGTTATTTTATAATACCCAATATACAACTATAAAGATTTCCGCTTTATCAGGAAAAGATGTCGTCCACCTTAGCTTGCCATACTATATCTTGTAAAGGAGTCGAACAATATTCTGGTCCGTAAAATGCTCTCTAATAGCAAACTAGACCAAGAGGGCGAAACTAAATCGACCAGGCTCCATTATTTGCACGGGTGTTCCTATTAGACAGCCCTGTAGGCTATTAAACTTCACACGCGCTTTAATTTGCAAAACAGTAGGTGCTAATGTTCCTGCTTTTAATATGAATCCTTCTTATCTCAACACTTCACAGCAAAGGACCGCTGAAAATCCCAGTTAAATAATTTAATCTCGAACACGCTAATGTACGATCGCTTATTATTTATCTTATTTTTGAAAACCGAATTCTATAATCTCATTCTTTCCACATTTTGTAATGATCACAACTTCCTCCCTGGATTCAATATCACAACAGACATAAACAATGAATTCCTGATTATAACCTGTCTTGTCTTGTGCATTGAAAAGCTGTCAGTGCAGATATCGTAGGAACCATTAACGAATCTCCAGGAAATGCACAATTTCTCCTTTCAAAAACAGATAAGCGAATTTTCGCTAAGGTAATCGAAAAGCGAGAAAATAAAGATGATAAATAAATTCGAGAATTTACAACAGGCAGACTGATCACCTCCATCTTGTGTGATTATGAAACATAAACGATAATAGAAATGAGCCGGAAATTATTTTGATCCTCCTTACGTTCGATAGAAAAATTTGGGCTTAGAATCGAGTCTTTTATGAACAGAACGGTATTAATACGTTGTCTTGGAGCTAAACGATTTATTTGTCCCTTTATGCGTGGAATATTTTAAGCAAGAGAGCATTTTATCAGCACTCAATTTGGTGCCAAGCGACCTCACAAAAAATTTATTTTTTAGCAACAAAATTATCACTTAGAATGGCATAGATCATAGATTGCTTTAAGCTGTGTTCAGTTTTAATCTCGTTGCCCTCGCGAAATCATGGCAAAAGATCACCCAAATATTAAAAATTACATGAATTCATACTTAAAATTATATTACTCCAAAACAAATAGTTCTCGTTCTGTTTTACCCACCGCTTGCTGAGACTTTCTCGTTCTGTACACCAAAGCGATTGAAAGTTTTGTTTTGAATTCCGCAGTAATTATCGGCCGCTTTTCGCGAAAGACTGAACGAAATTTTCTCCGTGAAACGGTTTTTCAAAACTCTGTAAATAAAGCCTGCGTTCCCTATGGCAACACTCGGAGCTGCTAAGCTGTGTTTTACAGGTTAATTTCTTCCAACCACAGTCCCTCTGAATGAAGAGTGGTTTTTATTGACATTTTCATGAGTTCCTTTGACCACTTAGATGACAGCTCAGATCGGGCATGCGTATTTTAACAGCACCTGTTGGCGTTCGTCAAGCGACCGTTTCCAATTACGAATTTTCGAAAGTTATACAGAAAGTCCTCAATCCTGGCTTCTCTCGTGTTTCGTATAATCGTTGCGTTAGTTAGACAAATCGAATAATAGAGTATTTATATCGTTTATCGAAATATGACTTGTTTCTCGCGAAGACATGTGTAAAGAATTCAGAAAATAGTCAAAAGGTATATCGTTTTGATGCCACTGAATTCTCAGAACTTGGTAGAGAGTAAGGAATCTTGTAAGGCACGACTCGGCCTGTGTTTGCCCTCTAATGCCGAAGCAAAGTATGGACCTGCATAGACCAGTATTAAATGATTCGGATTAAGATATTAGTTTTTTTAATTCAAGGATTGTTAGATGAAACTGAGTCTTCACGAATAATGAGGAAAAAGGACAGCTGCTACAGTTTGAAAAAAAAAACATAAAAGCTAAATATTCCCATTATCCTGTCAAGCGACCACGCACCAATAATTGCTTCTTTCCATTTAAGTGCTAACAAAATAACGACAGCTCGTTTCGACGTGCAAATTAAAAAGACGATCTCTGAAATTTGCATATAAATGAGCACTTCCTTCAATATTTACTCTTCGGTAAACCATTTTTGTGCTCAAGGTGTTCAATTAGACTTACATCACGCAGACAAAAAATATAGGCCAATAAAATGGAAGAATTAGGAAGCACGTGTGCCTCTAAGCCAATCAGAATCGATCTATTGCCTCAGCTTTCCCGCCCTTCCGCTTTGCGCGCGCGTTTTCGTTCAGGTTTTTCGCATCTATCTGTTTGATTTTTCATAAACCAAAAAGAGAATCGATTTTCCTAAAATAAAAACTCCGAACTCGTTTGGACTCATAAACTTAACCTGCAACGCTTTGTTAAGTGGCTACCAGTTCCAGAGCAAACATGCTTGAGAATATATCTTTCTCGTATTTGAGAAGTTGTCTGGACTATATCGAATGTCAGGAGGACTGTAATCACGAATCCTTACAGAAATATACAAACGTGTCAAAAATAAAATGAACAGTTTACAACTTTGTTCTCATTCCCCAAATCTACAGTGTCAGAAATAAAATATACGATTGTTTTAATTAATAAAACTAGATTATACCGTTCGTTAAATCGTTGAAGATTTGAAAAGCGAACTGTATAATAATGCTTCAGTTTTTTTTTTTTTTTTTGCCATCTCTACTTCGCAGAAAATGACAAACTCACCTTCGTTTTGCATCAAGTATTCCAGCAATGTCAGTACATAACTCAATAATCTTCTTCTGACGTTCGTCTTTGTCCTTTGCCATGTTAAATCTCCTCACGATACGAACAGCTTCTTCTGCCACCTGTAAGCGGACTCCCCCGTCTTCCTCGGTTTCACTCATTTTTCGTCGTTTTTAAAACTACATCGTATGAAAAGCTTGTTCGTTAGTATTTTAGACTTTGACAAAACTCATATCTTCAAGCCTGTAAGAACTTTTAAACCTTCCTGATAATTCGGACATATATATACGACCCTTATCTTTATTTAATACTGAACTGCTTTCTTATGCAACTGAAGACATTATTGCCAGCAGCATAGAATTCAAGTAAATGACACGTTTTTAAGCATAGCAACACGTACAGCGTCAAAGCTCACCGACTTAAACGTTCAATATTTACCTTCGTTCTACCTCCCATTATATTTTCGGCTACGCCGTTGGCAAATGCAGAACTGAAGCCGTTACAGCAGCGACCAGCTCATTGTTAACCATATACTTAATGTTATTTTTACAACTGAGTTTCAAATGCGTGGGGGTGGGGGGTAGGGTTCATTCTAACGACAACTTATCCAATATTTGACTGTGAGTATAAAACGTTTGTATGATTCCATGAAATGAATCTGTGAGCATAAAGAATTTCTTGTTTGAAATAAAACGTTTGAATCTCATTGTCTTTTGCAATAAAATTCCACTTTAAAGGGGTAGTGATTTTACGATTAACGAAATTTCATAATAGATCGAAATAATGAAAGCTTTTTGACTAAATTGTTGCTAATTGTTTGAAACATATGCTAATTTCCTTTAATATAATTTGGAATACACTTAAAAAAAATGAAAGTTACGAACGAATTGGACCAGATTGTAGGGTATTTTTACCAGATTAAAGAATTAAAAAGGCAAGAAAAAGTCTCCTACTTATTTCAGATAAATATGGAGTTGAAATGATGATATTACTTAAGAGAACCAAACTACTTTGATAAACGTATTTCATTAGTGTAGTTTACTTGTCACTGTGTGAAAGTGCATGTTAAAAAAATGCTCGGAATAATTTTTCCTTTTTCAACAAATAGACAATCACGACAAAAAAGAGTTTTGACATTTCATTTCGACTACTTACTGATGTTATTGTTTCTAAGTTTAAGGGCGTTTTTTTAAAATGAAAGATGAGAGAGGAAAATATTCAACTGACAACATTACCCAGTAGCCTTGACAACAGCTAGCTGCTGATTGGTTCTCTCAAATATGAAAATTAATTTCCTTTTTTGGTGAGGATTTACAATTTTGTGTTTTGAGGATCAGTTGAGATTTGATATGCTATTTGATATGTCATGTCACGTCACGCTATGTCATGCCATTCTACGTCACCTTACGTCATCTCACACACTGTCATGTTATGTCGTGTCATGCACGTCATGTCACCTAATACCGTGCCACGTTGTCACATCAAGTCACGCACGACACGTTACGTTATGCCATGTCATGTCATGTCATGTCATACAAGTAATACTGTCATACCATTTGTCATGTCATTTATGAATTATAGCATATAATAATCAAATACCTAATTAAGGAAGATCTCTAATTGAACAGCGAAGGACAGATTTTCACCTGTAATTTATAGTGATACGCAGACATGCCGTTTAGTATAAGAATGCATCCAGTTAAAACAAATCGGTTGTTATAAATAGTCCAGAAGCAAGTACGATTACTTAAATTAATTCAATTGGCTTGGAAAAGCAAAATTCACGTTTCTTTAAAGAGCATCCGGCAATATAAATTATAGAGGATTAAAAAATTATCATTAGAAATCCAAATTTAAACAACAATGCTCCCGAATCGAAATTTGTAGGTAAATATGTAACGGTTTCTATGGCAGCAGATTTTTCGAAACATACCGGGGGTACCGTATATAATATATAATACTATTGCGTCTGAAATTGCACTAGCGGAAAATTGGTAATGTTCTGATTTAAGATAACGGAGATTATAGCGTATTATTAATATATAATTCTTGATATTGACAGTTAGGCTAGCAGAGCAACATGTAAGGGAAGCGAATTGTTTGAATGCAAGGGAAGTGCTAAATAAAAACCAAGATGATTTACAGGATAATGCAATGTTGCTTTCTTCAATTCTTTGTGTAGCCTGAATACATACATAAATAAATCTTGTTACCGATGGCACAGATCCGTTGTTAGCGCTTAATACAATTTTACTTATTCGCGAACTTTTAAAAGCAAAATCCGTTTCCAAAAACGTTGAAATTTTAGTCGTTTCCCTCTGACCCAGAACACTGGTGCGATTGAAATGAAATTGCCTATTTTTTGAAGAGCAAAATAAAGTGAATCCATGTGCTTTTCTTCATAGACGTACTCCGTGAATAAAAATAAAACCAACGTAAAGTAGTTTTAATTACTCGCTTGTATAATATACTCTTTAACACCACATGTTCAAAACGATCGTAGAATTATATTTTAAATATCGATTTTGCCCACAGTATTAAATCAAATTTAGTATTACGTACCTTGAAAATTATAGAACTGAAATTGTAAGTGTGATATGTTGGGCCTCAAACGAGCTGACATCAACGTCGCGCACGCTTTGTGATGACAAAAAAAAAGCGCCAGCTGCATCGCCGTCTTAAACTTCCATTGTAAATTACTTTTAATTTAATATTTCTATCCAATTACTCTAAAGACATTGACAACCGCAAGTACAAAACTTACACCCAATTGTCTCGCATAGATGATGAATAAAAGGGTGCTAAAGGTGGCAGAGGCGTCGAAAAATAAAACATCTACTGGTGTGGCTTAATGAAATTCGGTTGAAACATTTATCGCCAAATAGAACAATCGAAATTCACAATAATTAACCTTTTTGTTTATTTTCTTTGTTTTTAAAGAAAAGACATAGCACGGATAAAAATCAGTTTTGTTAATTAGATCCATTTTAGCATCAAAAACTATAAACATAATTTAAAATATATACTTTTATACCGTTTGTTCCTGCATGAATTTCACCAAAAAGAACAGAATTTGAAATGGCTTCCAATACAGAATCAATGTCGCTTATCATATCGTTTGACAATGGCAATTTATTCCAAAACTGAAAGTAAGAAATATAAATTTCTTCACAAAGCCGCATCAAATATTCAGTGTCTTGACGAAAAGTGCGTCAGAGTCGAATTTTTCCCGTTTAATAAAGCAGCGTCCAGATTACGGTGAAGAAATTTGAAAACGCAGCTTTATTGCTACGCGGTCAGGCCTACCGTCCACACTAATCCCTCACGAGAATTTAAAGACGCTGGCCAGTTTTCGTTTTCATGTGGAAGAAAAACATTTTCAGTAAAAATGGAACTTTTCGAAACCAAAAGAGTCATGATAATAATGTGATTTCATTCACCGAGTTTTCCTCTAAATCCAAAATGACCGGTGATATTGTTGTGTTTTAAATTCCTCTTTCGTAGTGTGGATGGAAAACATTTTTTTGAGTTTTCAGTGTGAAACCTGCGTTTTTAAATCCCTCCGACGTATAGTGTGGACGGGGCTTAAGTAAGTTTGCAAAGTAATAGCATCATTGCTGTTGTGTCAGTCTTATTGTGAACACATTTTTAGATCTTGCCTGAGAACAACAGTGGCGCAGAAAGAGCCATACGGTTATGACCGAGTGTCCGAGTCAATGTTTTCCATTGACAACTCTCTAACGGAAAATTATGCTGACAACTGTGATTTGAAAAATATAACCCAACAAACACAGAACTGCTCGGTAAATAAAACCTTATCAGATACATTCAGTAATAGAGAAAAAACAAAACTTACAAAAACTGTAACAAATACAGTTAAAATTTTTGGGTAGAAGCAATTCCGCTTAAACCTCCGCTTTTGAATCGGATTATGTAACGTTACTAGTGATCGGTATAAATTACTTTCTGCTTAGACTAAATATATAAGGGGTTTGCTCACAGGAATCCCAAACAACTAGCAACTCGAACTAAAGAACGCTTGAAAATCCTGAAGATTCTCCATATTGAAATTTTGGTGGCTGTTTACAGCTCTTCTTTACTACTAACTATATGACATCCTGTTTTCGTATTTTTTAAACTTTTTTATTTGTAATCCTGCTTAATCTTCCTCAGCTGTGTGAGCCTATTTACAGTTTGTTATTTATTCTTATTTTTTCTTCTGTTTCAGTGCTTTTGTACTTCAGGAAAATGAATGTCATGAATAGCTGTTTTCCGTTGATCTGGTCGTTCGCTACCGTGAAGGTCCTGGAGTTCGATATGCACAAAAATGTGCTTAGAACAATTTAATGTCAACTTCGAAATGAATGCAGTTGAACTGTGTTTTTGCCTACATATAATTACATTCGGTCTGGCTTATTAGCGAATTATTTATTTCAACTTTTCAGATTTGCATAACAACATAGAGGGATATAACAGACAGACAATTTCAGGTAAAACCGCAAAATGTCATGATTTATCCGAATCTGACTCGCTTCTATGTTTAACTGTAACGCTACGAAACCACAAGAAGCTTATCACGGCATTAGGAAAGTGGTATGGTTAACTCGCAAATGAGCGAGTTAAAAAACTATATGTATGCCTGTTGCCATGTCATTTTAAATTAAATGTGAACTTATTTGAATTAGCAAAAAGAACCCTTCGGATGATGACACTTTTTTTAAATTTTACCACTGGGAACTGTAGGAAATAAGATTCTCGCGCGAATAGAACAAACTCATTTTGATTTTAAACCACTCTGGCCCTGACCCTGTTCTGTTTCTTCGAAATATTCTCTTATTTCTTCGAAATATTCTCTTATTTCTCTCTTTTATTTTGAGTGATATTTCCTGACC
>OMLO01003367.1_pt1 | contig 13194 bp, 9 predicted proteins | sample 1674811 | NCBI WGS metagenome assembly OMLO01 (sample SAMN06265003, study PRJEB25207) | coral metagenome | isolation source: Coral host | place: Mexico:La Bocana,Puerto Morelos, Mexico | collected 2008-11-13
ATTAAGTTATTCCACATTAGTGCGGTAATGAATTGCCAGATTCGACAGACCGCAGGTTTATTTAGAGAAACATTTTTGAAAGGAATCCGCAGAAAATTGTCGGTTATGACAGGGAGTGGGAAATATTTCCGTGTAAATCTGAAGTGTTCTTGATCCGATTTAGACCGATATACGTGTCTGCACTGCAGCTTAATTTAGAAATAAGCACTTTTAATTCACAAACTCGTGTTTGTTGGGTTTGTATTTCAGAATACCTACACAAACGCGGCGAAGCTCCTGGAAGCCGCCCGTCATTTGGCTAACACGGGTGAATGCAACGCGGACGAGATTCAAAAGCGAGTGGACTACTTCGAAAAGCGCGTCCAAGAGTTTATAAATCGTGTAAACAGACGGAAAAGCCTGCTGAAATTAGCTGTCAACTTCTATTCTCGGACACAAAAGGTAAGGCAGCGTAATTGCGCATATTAAATTCAGAGTCATTATCGATCTTGCTTGCAGGAGGTCATGACAGTTCGACATACTGCGCACTGAGATTGCTCAAACCGTTCATGGCTTCATTCTTTCATCGTAACGTTTTGGGCTCGCTGTGAGCCCGTCTGTAAAACGACTCGAATTTGTGCTGCTTTGTAAACATGTTTCCCTCGGCTCTGGTGCGGCCTTTGACGGTATGCAATACGTGTATACTCCAGGCAAGTTACGCATCTGTCACTGTGTTTTTGTTGTGCTTACGTGCTGTAAATGTCAAATCACGTTAACATAAGTTATGCGATCTTGTCCAAATCGCTTTCATGACTGTTTAGTTCTTATCCAATGTGAAAAATCCTGCCAGTTAAAATCTGTCGCAATGTGGAACGATCTTCAGCTCGTTACGTTTGTCGAGAACAACTCTGTGTGTTCAAAACAGGAAGCCGAGTGCGCTGGGTTTGCTTTTCTCTGTGACATCACTGATGCTGTTGTTCTTTTTATATTGACCTATTATTTTACGTTCATCTCAACCATGTCAGTCATGAAGATTCTAGAATTAATTGACATGGCCGATCTTGAACACTGATACACAATTCATTTGTGATTGCATTGTGTTCTCGCCGCCGCGCCGCGATTCATTTGCAGGCCTGGCAGTCAGCGCTGTCTCCCGGCTTCTTCTTAGGGGACACCCGAAGACACGCTGTACGTTATTGGACTCACCCGCGCGCTGTCCGACTTGGACCGTGCATGCAAATCATGAGCGTAGTAGAGCTTGAAACGGACGATGACTCCACGGTGGTTTTTGTTATAACTCTATCGTCCCTGTTTTTTCAGCTGTCAGAGCTTGTGGAACAATTGAAAGCTCAGCTAGAACTTGAAGAGGTGTCCGATAATCCGGACAACATCGCTACCGTGCTTACGAATTTGAAACACCAAGGCGAAGCGACGTTGGACTCGATCCACACCGCCATCGACGAAGGCGAAACGATTATCGAGGAATTAAAGCTTGCAAGCTCCGAAGGTGTAGATTCAAGCTCGCTTCAACATGTCGAGAAAGTTATCAAGGAGCTCGACCGGGTGCGGCGAGCGATTGAACATTCGTGGACAAGACGACGGCAGCAGTTAGAGTGTTGGCTTCAACTGCGGGAATTTGAACGATCAGCGAAGATGGTGGGTATTTAATGCCTCCTTAATTCTATATAATGTTAATCACATGAAACGATGCGCATTGGCATGTCTGTGGCTGATAAATCGATCGCGGCTGAAATTCCAGCGGAAATTCTGTCGCGATCCTAAAACGCTGAGGTACAAGTTAAGAGGGAGCAAGTATTACTTTAAAGGCCCTGTGTGAAAATACGTCAGCATGTTTCGTCTTTCCCTGTTGAAACTGAAGGCGACTTCGAGAAAGTGGCTACGTGATTTTAGATCGCAGGGTTGAAGATTGGTATATGTACAAGGCAAATAGAATTTTTGGAAGTGGAAGCCTTGCTGTGTGTCTTGTAAGATGATTAAACGCTGCCAAGGGTCACATTAATGAAATTGCTTGTTGGAATATTTCTGTTGTTTGCCTTTGTTTCTCGCCCCATGTTTTCCTTTGCTAAGCGCTTTCGCGGCTTATTAGTTAGAATACACAAACATTTTTCGTGTGACTAGCAGATAGCTGCATCCATTTCATTTATGAGATCATTCTCGCGGATATGTCGGTGCGATAGTCGATAATAACAAAATGCTTAGTTGGAATGTTTTGGCAGAATATTTCGAACTCAAACATCCATTACGCATTAAAATTCTTATCTTTGTCCCAATGCACCAAAATAAATAAACACAGTAGTCGGCAATTCATACTTGGACGCTCTGATATTTGTGTACTTTGAAATATGATCTGTATCACAAGACACATGCTGATGATGACCTGTTTGTCCATAACCTCGCATGTGATCCTCTTGAAGTTTTTTTACTTTTCTTTCCTTCGCGGTCTTGCTCGGATTTTTACATTTTCACACAGGATCTTTGCAAGACTGCTCATGTTAAGTGAAGGAATCTTAAATGCCTGGTTGTGCGGCTGTTTTTCACACCAGTTTGTACAACACATTATCGTTTCTTAAATTCCTGTAGTCGAAGTTGTACCCTCTGGGAGAAGAACTTCGAGATTTACTTAGCACGTACAGAGAATTGCTAATTTAGAAAATCCACTGCGTATTGAAAGTGAATATGCTATGCTTCGATGCGGTCTGTTTCATGTAAGCTGTCCTTTGTGCAATTAAGATGTTCATTGTTTGGAGCCATTAGTAGGAGAGGGTAACAGTTTGACCCCTCTTTTAATTTAGTTGCTGAAACACTCATGACAAACTGCTAATAGCAATGAAAGAGAGGAAGCAGGATCACAAGACGTTTTGCGTTGATTATAATGCTGTTCAGGCTCCTAGTTTTGTTCTTGTTTTGAAAATTGGAATAGATAAATATTGCTTTTGTAATCATTCCGTTTCAATGCATTTCCGTTTCAATGGTCATAGCGCAAGGTTTGCTTTCAGTGGGATGAATATTTTAAAAAAATCCTTCAGTATAATATAGCTTATCCTTAAAAAAATGTTCAGTTCAGTAGCTTTCACTTTAGTAGTCGCACTTCGAGTTTGTATCTTCAAACATGTTTGAAGAACTTTGAAAAGTTATTTACAAGTAACCTTCACCACAAGAATGTACAGATAAACAGCTTTTATTTAAATGGTCCCACTTTAATTGACAGGCGTAAAACTTTGTGGGAGTAATTTACCGTACCACAAGAATGTCATTATCAACAATTTTCATTTCAATAGTCGCCCTTGAAGTACTTACATAAACTAAACGGCTCATCCTCGGTGTAAGAACCTGCAGCACTCACCAGTGACCTAAAACAAAGAAAACAAAAAATCAGCATAATAAACACTAACCCTAACATTAGCTACAAAACAAAGAGAAACTTCACGGGTTCTTACACCGAGGTAAACCCAACTAAACAGTTATCTGTCAATAGTAAATAACATCATTTGACACTTGTTCACTTGAAGTTTCGTAAAGCTACGTAGCTTGGCAAAATAGCGCTATATCTCTAATGAAAACGAAACCCGAAACACATATTTTTCACTTGTCAATCGTCGATTATTTACAGAAGAATTTTATCAGATAGGTTACAAAATTGCGACTGTGGCCTTGTCTGACATTTCAGAAAATGGCGTGCTAATATTCTAGCGCACTTGAAATTAATACGTTGTTGTTTACATAGGGGCGCAGATTTAACATCAGTTTGTTTCCAAATGAGTTTTCTGTATGGGCAAGAATTGTCGTCGATTCCGTCTCAGAAACGAGAAAATGGAGTATTCCAGAGAGCTCAAAGATGGTCCAAACTAATTCTACTGAGTTGTGTGGGTAAAAGTTGTGCCATTTGAATGCGCTATTCGACAGCTCCCCTCAACAGACTTTGGTTGCACACAAGACGTAAAACTTGGGATACTGCTTGGAGATCAGGAAAAGTACTGCTCAATAGCTTTCATTGGAATGGTCGCACACTAGCGTTTTACTCACAGACTTAAAAGTTAGAAGCAACTTTTACAGCATAATAAACAGTACCACATGAAAGTACTGCTCAATAGCTTTCATTTGAATGGTCACACACTAGGGTTTCATCCACAGATTTAAAAGTTAGAACCATCTTGTACAGCATAATAAACAGTACCACATGATAGTGCTGTTTAATAGCTTTCATCTGAATGGTCACACACTAGGGTTTTATCCGCGAGTTTGAACGTTAGATTCGTCTTGTACGGCATCTACAAGAGTACCATATAACCATATAAAAGTACTGCTAACAGCTTTCAATTATCACAATTAGTTTTTCATGGACACACGCAGACAATCAGTACAACATTTGTTTACAAATATGAATTTATTCGACATTTTTTTTTGACTGGCGCTTAAACTGTTAGGTTTTTCACCCTAAACGTAGTTAAAGTGTTAAAGTTAAAATGCTTACGTTCCACTAGAGAAGGGTTAAGTCGACCACCACTAAGGCGTTCTTTCCGTATAACCTGTTCGCGTCAAGTGGCCAGATTAACGGGTTCTTAAAACGTGAAAACCCATCCCCAGACGTTGTCAGGTGGTGGATCTAACAGTCTGATCGCCAGCTGAACTCTGCATTCACTGGGCATTCAGTATGAATGTTAGAACTTTGGAACCGGTGAACTTGATGTATGGTTTATAAATGAGTATGAGAAGTGGATGAAAACAAAATCAACCACATCGTTTAATTAAAGAAATTGCACAGACACGGGCAGTCGCAATGCTATAGAGCAGTTAACGGCCTGCACGTGTACTATACATATTGGTAATTTTTTTACTGTCTATGCGAAACGACGATGTGCTTGTAAAATGATCAAATTTAGCAGTAATTAAAGGAGACGGTTAAATTCCACTTAAGACATTTTACTGTCTGGACTCGAGTGCCACTGGCTAAAGATTAGTTTTAACACCGGAAGACAAGATGTCTGATTTCTAATCGCAAATTAAGTAAGGCAAAGCAATGTTTGAAAATCGAGACATAATCGTCGTTGCTTATTTAACGCTTTCTCTCTTGAAACGTCTCGAAAACGACCACCCCTGCGACAGATACCCTGCTGATGTGTAGGATTTTGATAGGTTCAACTGAATTTGATGAAAACTCTGCTAAAGAGGAAATCAGATCCAGTTTCGAAACATCTGTAAAAATATTTAGTTAGTTAAAGAAACCATCCGTCTCTCTTCAGAGTTATCTTTCGAGATAACATAAGGAGCCATCTTTCTGTGCGTAAATGTTTATTTTCTTGTTTTAGCTCCTACATCTCAAATTACATTTTTTTTATTTTTCTTTGTTCGCAGCTCAAGGACCGTCTGGAAAGTTGCGAGGGCCATTTAGAAAAGGGTGGCTTAGCTCCGGATCTTCCTCGAGCTAAACATTCTCTAAACCATCATGAAGAACAAATGAAGGATCTTGAAAACGCTGCCATGAGAACGTTTTGTCGAGGCGAAGAACTTATAGACTATTTAAAACAATCCGAGATTGAGTTGCGTGTGAAGGACCCTTTAAGTATGGAGAATATTGATGCACAGACACATATTCATAATTTACTAGAGGTTTTACATCGAAAGAGAAGAGATCTTCGGGATTTAGCCGAGGAGAGGAAAATTAAACTAGAACAGAATTTACTTTTGCGTCAACTAGAAAGTGATGCTAAGCAGGTGAGGAACAACAAATTTTAGTTTATTGATCAATAATGGTTTAAAAAGGGCAACGAGGATGTGAGAATTTGTAACTTGACTTTTTGGAGTAGAGTACCAGGGCCAAACAAAAACGATAATCACCTAAAGTAAAGGTCCATCGTCATACGATAATTTTTTCTTAGCGAGCGTGCGACAAACGAGGAATTGAGGAAGTGAGCACGAGAGTTGACGAAATTCGCCGAGTGCACGAGAATCGACGAGAGTCACCGAAAGTATAAGGAAGTTTCAGTATATTGTTCATGAACTCGGTTTTTTTCGGTAGGTGATCGGATGGGTTCGGAATGGCGAGGCCATGCTCTATGCCAGTACCGAACTTGGAACATCACTGGTGGAAGCGGAAGCTCTCTTGAGAGAACATGAGGAATTCCAGAGGGCTATTGAGGTATTTGTACGTTTTCTGGTAGCTTTTTATGGTTAGAATTTTATTTGGTGGGACAACAAGTACAAGAAAATACTCCCGGACAAAATTTCACGTTTATAAGCGATCTGGTACGAACGCGTGCGGATTTCGAATGGGTATACAGGCTTTCTTCCTTTTTCATTAGTCTCCTCATCTGTTTGCCTAGTAACGTATCGGTATTGTATTGAGAAATTAGAGTTTGACCACTCCTGGGATTTTAAGGGCTGAACTGGTTGTATGCGATTTTAAGAATAATTTGTCTGTGACAGAATCACGTAATGCAGCGTGACAAAGTGTTGTGTTTCAGACAAACTCTCACGTTGGAATTGCTTCTATTTACAGAAAACGTGTCAGAGTGCGAATGAAGTCCGGCAACGCGCAGAGAAATTGATGAAAGATGGCCACTTCGACCCTGAGGCCATCTGGAACTGTGCGGATAACATGAGCCGGCGATGGCAACATCTGATGACCAAGTCTGAGGAAAGGAGAAAAGTCGTGACCGCCTCGTACAGCTTCTTCAAATCTGCTGAACAGGTAACAACTGCAGTCAGTCGAGTGGCCAATAGCTGTTGTTATCCACCCACAGATACATTTTCATACAAGTCAAACTCAGTTTTATATGAAAGGTTTTGTATGAGAATTCGTTTTGAAACAGAAGCACGAGGTAACTCGGAAATGGCCTATGTTCTGTTTCATGGCAAGTCTTGGTTAACAATCTCTTATAATAAACAGTTGTACTAAAGATTTTGATCCCATTGTCTAGCTCCTTTTCAAGTAAAAGCGGTCGTAGAAGTTAGTCCATCCTTAGTCAATCAGTTACGCATTCGGTTACAGTAGCTGGTTAGATCTGGATGCACTGAAAGAAAGGACAACGGTTTGTCTAATTTATCAAGACAAAATTGATTCGATTTTGTGGTCATTCTTATCGTGGTGAATTTTCATCCAACGAAAGGTTTATCTACTGATGGAGCGTCTGACCCGCGAGTACAAACTTGAAGAAGGAGACCCATGCAGTAAACTCATCGAAACTGAGTCAGTGAAACGCTTAGATGCCATGAAAGCCATTGTACAAAGCTATGACGAAGACAAGGACTCCATCGCCTCGGGCCTGCTGGAAGTGAAGCGGAACGCTGACTCGTTCCTGTCTACGATCGCACCTTCAAGTGCTGAGCGTGTGGACGTCACGATAGAGCGAGTGGAATGCCAAGTGAAGGAAGTCCAAGAACAGCTTCGCGCGCAGGAGCAGCAAGTGTTGGATGTGTGGAATGGTAGACGAACGCTAGCAGAGTACTGTCTGCAGTATCTTGAGCTGGAACAGTGTGCTAAAGAGGTGGGCTAGTCAAAAAATATAGATGTCCAATTTGTTTAGTCTTTCCTTGTAAAAAATAAGAAGGGATTCCTTAAGCGAGAAAGCCAGGGAAATGCTCTATTTCCGCCAATCAGAAACCGTCTCACAATAGTTTTGCCGTTACAACCGATAGTGCGTGCGCTCTGGCCTCTGTATTCAAAAGTCACTAATCCTTTCGTCAGTTCGTAATTTTTGAGGAAATTGGGCATGGCGCGCGTTAGGAAATCATTTTTGCATTGTCAGCACTGGTGCCACCTTAAACATTTCTGCCTAATGAATCTAAGCGATTCTCCTATATTTCACTTCGCACGCTCCCCTCCCCAACTCATACCACAATTATAGATGTTTCTACTTTTGCATTGGTTGTTCACCATTTCCTCGGAGAAACCGGTTCGTCAACGGTTTGTGCAAATGATAAGAACAATTGCCTGATGGTAAGTTTCTTTCGGATTAACCATTCATCGATTTACTCAACTGCCCCTAATATACCGAAAGAGACTAGGGAGTGTTGAACCTGATCGTAATTCCAAGATGGCGGTGAAGAATTGCAATGGTGAGCACATTTTCTACTCCCAAATTTAGGTTGGAAATTTTTGGACTACCATCTGAGACGTTCCGTGTATTTAGAAAATTTCCCGGTCGGTCGTGCCAAAGTTAAAGCATCGTTTACATTCTGACCGAAATTTCCGGAGTTTTTGTGTAAATAGTAAAAAAACCATTGAATGTCAGACAAATTTTCATATTTTTTTAAGGCGCTGGACTGGATCCATGAGAATGGCGAGTTTTACCTGTCTTCGCGGACTGGCGAGGGAGACACGGATGCACAGACTAAAGAGTTGTTAGATGAACATCAAGAATTCAAGGAAGCTTCAGAGGTATATGAAGTGGTGTGTGGAACTTTTTTGGTTCACTTTCTGCTTTGACTGTGATGTTTCTTTATTTTAACCTGTTTTGTGCATTGGCAAAAGTTAACGCTTCAACTTTGAAAGTAGCTAATTTTTTTTTGCTATTGTGTTGCTGGTAGTTTTTATACACCAGGTAATCACTAGATACATTGGAATCCCTATTTCGGGAACTTCTCAATAATTCGAGCCAAATTCCCACTGTGTATTTTGGTCGTTTTAGTTTAGGAAACTTGAAGGTTAACGTATCTTCAGCAAATTCCACAAAGTTCTTGAACTGCCCTGATCACGTTTCTGCAGCCACAATTTCTGCTATCCGGGAGTGTTTTTTATCTTAACCATGTTTTACAATTTTACAGCAAATCAGAGAAAGAGTGAAGTCAATGCTTCACCAAGCAGAGACACTGATCACCAAATCCTGTTACCATGGCGACGGTATCCGACAATGGGCGACAGCAGTGGAGAAGAGATACAAAGATTTCGCTCGACGGATGCAAAAATACCGCGCTAAACTGGAAAACAAGTTGGGCTATACTGTCTCAGAACACGAGGTATGACATGCTCTCTGGTATTTCTTATTGTTAACTCGACCTCCCCTCCCTTAGTACAGTATGTCCTTTGGACTTTTCATCATCTATCCCATGGGTCTAGTTAAGTTAACTGCCCATCTCTCTCACACCTCTCGGAAAAATCTGAGGGATTGAACAAGAGAGATTTAAAAGTCCATAGGTCGTATTAAGCACAGGAAATGCTCTCCCCAATCCCCTTCCTCTTTTGGCGCCCGCTGCCTTTTTCGCGCAGTCTCTCGCAAGTTTTCAGCATTTTTTTTCGATTTATCAGAAATGTTGTATCTTTGAATTGGTATTTTGTCGTGTGAAGTCAAAACATTCTAAAGGCATTCACGGAAACTTAACTCAAAAGTCAGAGAAAGCGGACTTGAAAAAAAATTTCAGCCCATTTATCAGTGTCCATCTAAAAACATAGATGTACATTACAAAAACTCCTTTCTATGTACTGTTTTTAATTCATATTGCTAATAGCCTGCGGTTTGTGGTTATTACAACTCACTTCTTATTCATACTGGAAATGTATGTGCTTTGCATTGCGGAAAATCAACAGCTTGATTGAAGCGATATTCTTTATTCATAACATCAGTCTCGCGCAAAGTGCGATGATGGAATTTACATTGTGTATAAAAACGTTGACTTAGGAGAAGCTCTAGTCAGATTACTTTAATGCTTTAATCATTCTCTCTGTGGTATTCTCCGAAATTATTTCCGAAAGCATCTGAAAGTAGTAAAATTGGAATTGGAAAAAATTCTGCGGAGTGCGTTGACGTATTTCCGCGTAACTTGACACTGATGCAGATGTATGGCAGCCAGGAGCCTTGCTGTACACTATTAGTTGTAAAAGATACTCGCTTAATACACAAAGGCTTTCAACCTATTGAACGTGATGAACAAAGGCAAAAATTAAAAATTAAAATTCATTTGGCAGTGATAACATCCACGAAACGAGTATTGAATATTAGTTAAATTGTTTCCTTGATCTTATTTGCTTATAATAAAGCTGTGTTTCTTTTTTGATTCGAAATACCGCGGCCCAACAGCAGGTGGAAAGTGTTTTGAAAAACCGCGTGTGGCATTTTTTTCCTGTCATTGTATTTGGTCTCGGCGCTGCCCCCTTCTAGCGGATGAATAAGTAACACAAAAAGAAACACCGGTCATTCCATTACTAATTAATATCCGAATTCAGTTTCTCTTTTGTATTTCTGCTAATCACCTTGTTGTTATGCGCGAGCGAGCGAGCGAGCGAGCGGAGAGACTCAGTCGCCATATTGCCGGTCTGTCGACGCGCGCTTATAAAATTGAGTCGCTTAGATTTAAAGTAAGGCGATTTTCCTAAAAGCCTCTTAACTCGCGAGAATCCGCAATACAACGTGTGTGTTTGCCATGCGGAATTGCTGCGGCTTCGTGTCGAATCCAATCGGAGGATTTCTGACGTTGGAAATTTGACTCGGCTGTTTCCGAAAGCGACAGATTGATTGTTTGTACGTAGCGAAACTCGAGAATCTTTTGTGGACTATTCAACAGGAACAGCGCTGCTAATAAGCAGGCGAAAATAGCGATTTAATTGCAGAAGTTCTATTTGCACACATAGGAGTGTCTGGAACACTGTTTAGAATTTACAAGGATCTTGAACTCGTGGCGTAAACTGGCGTCATTTTCACACCAGAAATGTGGATTTACGTGCTAAAACGATCGCTTACAAAGCTGTTGTGATATTTCCTGTGCATATTTCTACCTTTGCTTTGCGACCGCGTTGAGACAAAGCGGTCTGCGTTGTTGTCAGTTGAAGCGGGTAGGATCGAGTCATGGCGGACGAATTCGCCGGGGACTTTTCCGACGAAGATTCGGATTTTTCAAGTTACAGTTCCCTGACGCTTTTCTCCTCATTGCTTTGTATTGATTGTCAGGATGAGGTGGAGTGGCCAAGTCTCCAGTCGCTCCACACTCAAGGACAGCAGCAGCAACAAGCATTCGCTCTCAGAGAGACCTCGAAAGACAGTGGTATCCATGAGATGACAGAGGAGAAGAGGCGTTCTGCTAAGAGAAAAGAGTGAGTGCAAAGAATGCGTTAAATTTTGTTGTGACTACTTGAAGGTAACAACCATAAAATCGTGACTAAACCTGCCTTTGTAAACCTGTGTTTTCTCGGTTGTAGACAACATGGTGATTATTTTGTGAAGGGTAGATGACAAAACAAAGAATTAATTTCTAGTCGCAAAACCCGTTTCCGGATCGCGGTTTTAATCCGTTTTAGCAGGTTGAAAGAAAGATATTTTTCGCTGCAAGGTGACTGTAACTTCTGGAAATAGCAGTTTTGCTTTGTATTTCAAAGTTGAGTTTTAGTAGACGGTAGCGGTCGTAAAGATTATCGTTAAATTTAGTGTTAATTTTTTGGTAATGAAGCTTATATCTACAATGTCAAATTGAAAAAAATAACCCTGTCAGTAATTCTTGAATTACGAGTATACGTACTTATTTTCGAGTTTTTCTTTTATGATCATGAAATGTAATCAAATTACAATTTCTCCTAATAGTATTAACATAATATAAAGCAGGTGGTGAAACTTAAAAAAATTCATGTATAGTCTTGATGTAATGCCAAATTCTCTAAACTAGCATCAGAAGAAATGGTTCCGCGTTCGAGGTCCGTACAGTAAGTTATGAACCTACTTTCGCTTCCCGCCTGGGCCATAAATCGAAGGAGAAAAACGAAAACGAAGATCTGTAACTTACTGTACGGACCGAGAACACGAGGGTTGTAAGATAGATTTCCAGTCAGCGAGCGGAACGACTTCAAATTTTTGTCGCACGACGAAAGCAAAACGAGTTAATTCCAAACCGTTGTTAAGTTGTTAGCTCGTTTTACTTTATTATTTAAAGGCAACGAAAAGTTTTCAATTCATATTCGGCCTGAAAGTTAACTTGGCGATGAATCACTTGACGTTTTAGTAACAACCACAGTTTCAAATTGTAGCGCGTCGCGTAGTAGAATGTGGCCCGCTAATTGACCAATCGCAGTGTTGTAACTGAGAGATACAATAAATTATCTTTTGGGGGCTTTTCTCTCTTAGATTCATCATGAACGAGCTGCTACAGACAGAGAGGACTTACGTGGCCGATTTGAATTGTGTTATAGAGGTAAGAATGTACTGTTTCTTCTTGTTTTCTTATTTGGAAGAATAATACTTGTCTTAGCTTTAGTAACAACCAATCAGAAGTCAAAGACAATTTTTGAGCGTCACAAGCGCGGTAGACCAAGAACCAGTGGCCAGGCGGGAGAAGATGTAACCGCTGTCAAGCGCGGGAAAACATGAACCAGTGCCAAGCGCGGGAGAACATGTATCTACTGTCAAGCGCGGGAAAACATGAAACTTATGCTAAACGCGGGAAAACTTCCGTCAGCCAAATCATAGAGATTTTTGATTGCTTGAAACGTGAACGAGGTATTTGTGTTAAAACCATAATACCCAGCCAAAATACGGCCTTCGTGTGTACCCCCCTAAAGTTTGGCTCTCTTATCAAATAATTACAAAGGTTATTTATCAATCGTTGAAAAGCTAGTCAAACATGAACATCATTGTAGCTGGACAAAACTGTTCGGTAAAATCACAAGAAAGCGTAAATTTGTTAAAAAATATCTTCCATGTACTTTTTATAGATATTTACATTAGATAATTTATATTTTGTTTGTGCGTTCTTTTTTGTAGAGCTATGTTAACGCCATGTCGAACAACTCTGATGTTCCACCAGGTCTTGTAGGAAAGGAGAGCATTATTTTCGGCAATATTGAGGATATTTACAGCTTCCACAACGAGTAAGTACCAGGAATGGGCCGGGTTTTTTAATACGATTTTACTACTCTGTTGTACTTAGCTGTACCCTCTTTGGTTTGAGCCGAAGAGGTCCGATATCGTTCCGAAGCGTCTTCGTCTAAACGGTCTTCGTTCGTTTGTGGTCTTCGTTCGTTTGTGGTCTTCGTTCGGTCGAGTCCCCTCTTTGTTCGTTTTAAGGATGGAGCTCGGGAAACTGCGGCTGGTAATCAAGACTACGAAACGGAAAAAAAGACGAAGTTTGCAACAGTTTAATGAATGTTTCTTTTTTGCAGCACTTTCCTCCAAGCTTTGGAAAAATTCGAGACAAACCCGGAAGACGTGGGTGAAGCGTTTCAAGAATGGGTGAGTTAACAGAACAGTCGCCTGTTATATAAAGCACCTTTCCATA
>OMLO01003368.1_pt1 | contig 13193 bp, 7 predicted proteins | sample 1674811 | NCBI WGS metagenome assembly OMLO01 (sample SAMN06265003, study PRJEB25207) | coral metagenome | isolation source: Coral host | place: Mexico:La Bocana,Puerto Morelos, Mexico | collected 2008-11-13
TTAAGCCTTCTCAGCCCTTCATGATGAGCTCAGGCACCAGCAAATAAACCAAAACACAGCAATTTAGCTATAGTTTTCCCCATCTTTGAGGTAATGTGGCAAACGATTCTTCCGATCACAAAAAGAATGCAAACGAACTGATTGCAGTCACGTGAGCAGCTGCCATGTGACAAAATATATGCATGCTGTACCGAGTCCTTCATCACGACTTTTGTTCAGAAAGGTGTGTTTAAAATACCCCCCCCCCCCTCTCAAGTAAACAAAACTGTGTTTGTGTTCGCTTGGAATTTCTTAGCAACCTTTATCCTTATACTGGTGTAGCATTCAGGACTAAAGTAACAATTTATAACACTATTTCTGATTTTTATTTTCTTGCTCGGTTTGCTATGCACCTCTCTTATGCCCAGCCTAGCCATAATCGCTATCGGGATACCTTTTTGTGCATGAATACTTGATACTGTATTTCCGAGCTTGTCAGAAGGATATCAGTACTGGAATGGTGGGTAGGGTCTAAGTGCTACATACAAAGGATCTTTTCCAGGAGTATATGCAATAAGGAAAAGCTAGTACGCTCTGTGTCTAAGATGGACCTGCTAATTGTTATGTTCTCTTATCTTTTAGATCTCGTCTCTAGATTTTTCCATTAAGTGCTTTGTACTAATCTCTGTACTCTAGCTAGCCATTGCTTTTTTCTTGCTTCCTTTCCTCTTCGGTTTCTTTCCTTCTTGGCTTGAGGCTAAAATGAAATGGTAAGAATTCATGTAGTCACCGTCTTTCCAGAGGGTGTTTTTCTTATGACGATAACTGAGAAAAAGCACCAATGCACTCAGGAAAGAAACCATTTTTTGCAGATCATGTTTATATTGGTCTCCGAGTATGGTCACGTGATCTGCTGCCATGAGACATAAAATATGCATGCCAGACCCAGTCCCTCAATCAAAACATATCCGGAAAACAGCGCTTTTAAATAGCCCGCGCCCCCCTCTAGTTTTAAGCAAAACTGCTGGTACCCATACATTCCCTTCAGGGTACCATTCCACTTAAATCTTATTAGAAAAGTTTGCAACCGCAAAACGATTCAAAAAAAATTCGTGATAAAGAAGACGACAAAAGACTGCGAATCAAGATTCGCAAAAAACTTCCGCAACGAATAATCGACTTTATCAATAATACTGCATTAACAAATTAAGAGTCAATCGTTGCACATCCAACATCGATTTGAAATGTAAGATCCTTTGCTACAATTCTTGAGTTTCCAATTAAAATAGCGTCTTTTTTCGAATTCTTAAAGCATCTGCTGGTTTATCCTTGAGACGTTTTCATCAATCTATCTTGCAAACCACGTTTGCTCGAAACTTACTGGCCAGCCTGATTTGAATCTAGTGAGGGAAATTCTTGTTGTAAGCGGCTCTGTCGCAGGGGTTTCCAATAAGTCTTTTGAGTTGAGATTCACCCGAAATAAATTGATAAAGCGACATGCCGAAGACAATATTTGCAGAATAAAGGAGTAAAGTTCGAGCAAAGTCCAAATTGGTCTTCTCTAGGGGTTACGTTCTACTGAATTTTTCAAAGAGCATCCCTGACATTTTAATATGGGAGTTCTCCCCCCCCCCCCCCGCCCCCGTCTTCATCGAGCTAAAAAAATTCTTTTTTGGATTTTTTGGGCTTGCCTATGTATATAGAAAGCTCAATAGTTGCTACCTTTGACCAAGAAGCTTAGCAATCGAAATGTTTTGGTCTGCTAATGCAAGCATAGTCTATATACGCAAAACAAACTATTACCATTTCCCTCTGTTAATTATGCCGCTTATTATAATATACTTCACATAGCATTTTTACTTTACTAGCAACAAAACAGTCCCAAACCTGGCTTTCTTCATACATTTTTAATCAACCTTACCTTCCTGCGGTTGATTGGTCAGTTCCTTGACTGGGGCAGCTTCCAAACTGGTGTCCTTACGGCCTTCTTTTTTACGATTTTCAACCGAAATTTCATCATTAACTTCCTTCAGTAGTTTGGCTACTTCCTTTTGTTCATCTTCATCTTCTTCTGCAAAATAGAAATGTGACCAGACCGGATATTTCAAAAAATTTCGATGTGTTTTATAAATACACGAAATTCTTGGTTCAAAAAAATATAACCTCGTCAGCAATAATAACAACAACATCGTTTTCATGACTGCAGTAAATTAAACAAGTCCTTAAGCTATTTTTCTAGTCATTTGTAACTACTGGCCCTAATTATTTAATCACACACTTTCTATTTATGGTATTTAATTTGTGCCAGGAGCATTTTCTACGATTGACACATGGTTATGCCAAGGACTATTTTACCTTCTGGCAACTGAATGTCTAGTTCCTTTAACACAGCTTCCGCACTGCTTTCCCTAGTGGCTTCTTTTTTACGATTCTCAACTGAAATTTCATCCTTAGTTTTCTTCAAAAGAATGTTTACTTCCACTTCTTCATCGACTATTTCTTCTGACCCTGCGAAACAAAGCATGTTCACAACATGGTCATACATACTATCACGACAGGAAATTTTTTGCTCTAAAAAATAACAAGGTAAATTAAACGAAGCGCTCCTGTATTCTACTTGAATCCAAGAGTAAACATTGTCTCATTTTTATAACCAAATGCCAATTTAAAATTTGAGAGGACCTAATATTAGGGAACTTAAGCACCAGACGTTTTCTACGGGGAGACGGCAACCGGAAGTCAAATCTACTTCCGATCCACGTTTCCCGCCGACAGGGTCAGCCGTCGCGACTCTGCGCCGACTTTGTTTCGCTTATTTTGACGTCGCCTGTAAAACGTAAGTTTCGCTTTTATGATTTTCGTGCTTTTATATCATTTTCCCTGCAATGTTTAGTACTTAGTGATACTTCAAGTATTATTCTATCGTTTTGGCGATTGTACGAGCGATTGTCAAGAATTACATTCGTTTTTTCATTCATTGAAAATGTTGTCCATGACTTCGTTCGTAATCTTGCATACCGGTAACTCTGGAACTGGTCTTCCGAATCGACTGATGATATCTGAATAACGATAAGGATAGGAAAACCTTCTCAGTAGCATTACGGATTGTTCTTTGTGGGCAACGGACTTTCACTGGTAGTTGACGAACGTTTGCCAGCACAGGGATGTCTTGTTTTTGGACTCTGAACTCTGCCAAACATTCGGTTTCATTAATGTTTTCAAGATAAAATCTTACATACGAACTGTGCGGAAAATCAGGGTTCTTGGAACGGCAACTCTCCTACAAGACCAAGAATTCTTTATCAGAAATTATTTTACATTCCTACGCTAGTAACAGCATCTCTCTTGTTTCACAAGGGTTGACGTCAAAAAAATACCTCTTTGCTTAAGTTTGGATTTTGGCGGGAACGACGGGATACTCTTACCCAGGCTCGCTCGTTTGTAGACGTCGCCGTCGCCCGAAAAACGTCTAGTGCTTAAACTCCCTTATGACGTGACCCAACGGCGGCGTCGTGCGAAAGTCGTCGATTCATAAGCTGCTTATTAAGTAATGACGACGGCGACCCCGAAGAGAACGCCTAGAAAAAAACAGTGATTTATATTTTAGCTTCGATTTGATTAGTGCGCCTATTGGTCTCAAAACTTGCTCAATCTAAATTATGTTAACACCAACATTTATCCACATAAAAAGACGAAAAATTAGCCGGCGTCCATCGCGTTCGCAGAACTTAATTACTTCAAGTGGTTGTTTTGTAAAGGACGGCCAGGAAATATACAAAGATTTATAACAACGCACGTGCACAGCTATTTTTTTGCCCATTAAGTCTTTTGTTTTGCGGCGTTCTCGTTCCCGTTGCCGTCGTGGTTTGCTTAAGCTCCCTCTTTAACCAGAAACAATAGAGGGTGGTCTCTTGCCAAAGTTGTAACAACAGCAACAACAACAACAACAATCTTTATTTGTACTCTCTCGCATTATAATACTAATTGTAAAAAAATATCGATGATAAAAATTAAAGTCCTGACTGCCTGAATGCAGCTACTTGGCATCAGAGCTAAATGAAAATAAATTGCAGGTCAGGTAAGATAGCACAAATGCACACATATAAAGAAAGAAAAAGAAGAGAAAGATAAAACGTTATTACATCGCTATTAGAAAAGTCTAAAATAATAAATTTATATATTATGTATCAAACATGTTGTTTATAAGTTATGTAGCTAACATGCGAATTAGGAAGGAAGGATAGATAGGGACTTAAGATTGTTACCTCAATCTTCACATTTACATACCAGGCATTTTTTCCACAGGGCGACTTTTTGCTATTTTCTCTAGGGTATCTATAAGACGTTCCACTGTTGCGTCTTCTCCTTCCTTGTCTGTCCACATTGTGAGGACACCATAGGCTTTCTCGCGGTCTGTTTTGTTTTCTTTCCTTATCTTACGAAGGTTTGCTTCTCCAAGCTCAAGTGCTGTTGCAAGTTTTTTCCAACTACTTTCCAAGTCTGCCATCATTCCAGCAATTTCCACTAAGGTGACAGCTTTCTTTCGCGGCACTGAGTTTTTTTCTATACACGAAGAACAGATGTAAGTGCAGTGTTCTAGTCGTCCAGTGAAAGGTTTTCATTCGAGTGTCGAAAGGTAATCGGTTGCATTCATTCGATTCGCTACACGATTGGCTTGAAAACTCACGCCACTTTTTTATCCAATCAGAAGTAACACTAAAATCAATGTTGACTCCTGTTCGTTTTCCCGCGCTTTTCGTCGGTTTTAATTGGTTCCCTGTATTGTCTGTGTTCTTTGTGATTGCCTAGAATGATTGCTTTGGTTTTGGTTTAACGACACTCAATTGAACACCGCTCTAAAAGGAACAATAGAAATGACAGCAATACATATATTAAGACTCCTTAGAAAATGTCATCTCTTCCTTTTCTGCTGCAGATCACTGAGTTGTCAGCTTCCTAGAGATTTGACGAGCTAAAAAACTGATATTGGACTCCTCTACCGCTTCTTATAGTATGAATTGTTTTTTTAACGATTTTCTCTACATAACTGCCATTCACCAGTGGAGAAAAGAGCAAGGTGGTTACTTTCAAGTTCAAAATCCTCACTCAATCGTTGCGCAGATGTGAACTCCAAAGTCTTTCTATCTAAATCTTACATGTGATGGTTAAAATCATCCTCTCAAGGCTAGAAACTGTGAATGGAAAGCTTGAGAACATTGGTTCAGCAGTGTCGAACCTGAAGAGTAAATTTAACACGTTGGAAACAAGAAGAAAATTCTAAACCGGTCACGAGGAACACTAGTCTGTTAAAGTTATGCAAGATGGCGTCCGGGAGCTTAACACGCATCCCTCGTGGGTTTACTGAACTGCTAAACGATTGGAAAGGGCGGTCTACTGTTTAAATAGTACATTTAGATATCGTGTAAGTCTTACCTTTCTCCAGCTGGGCCTTTAACATTTTGTTCTCGCTAGCAGCAAGCAATAAATCACTCGTTGTTTCACTCAGTAGCCATTCTCTTTCTCTCACTTCATAGAGTAAATTTTCTTTTTCTGCCAAATAAACAAACGCAGGCCACATTACTTCTTTCTTCCCATACCAACTGAATAATTTAACTCTTAACGGAAAATAGTCTTATAACGGGAAGAAGATTACGAAAGCTACAATGTTTAATGCGAAAAAAATTCCGGTTATAATCCTTCATAATTTACGACACGGACTTGAAATCCTGACCCTTTCATAGCAAACCGTTACCGCACCCCACCACCGCGAATGTAAGCCACTTGAAAATTTGACACAGAAACGGTTTCATGTCGGCCTGCAAAAATACTTGAAAATTCTTAAAAAAATACTTGAAAATTTGACACAGAAACGGTTTCATGTCGGCCCGCACTATACGCACCCTCTTTTAAGAGCTGGCAAGCCAAAAAACATTGGTTCTTTTCCAAGGCTTTCACGAATTCCTTATACGCTTTCGGTCCTTTCGTGGCTAATATCATCAACAGCTCTTCACTCTTTTCTCTTTGTGAAGGTTTTTCTTCTACTTTCTCTATATCGCCAGGGGTCAATACACCCGCCGTCAGCAGTTGAACCGAAACCTCATTTGGATCAAGCTTTTCCAGGAGCAGGACATAGAACTTCAAGAGAATGTTCTTGTACTTGATGTGTTCCATAGCAACATTTTCGTCGTCGGTTAAAGTTTCGAGACCTGTTTAAATCAAAGTACACGCATGTCATTTGCTGGGCACAAGCCGTATTCAAGACCAAGGGTACAGTTTCTTTGTTATATGGACAGACCTAGGCCGAATTTTAACGCTTTCTGTTATCAGTTACTGAACAGACACATGACAACATGGAATCTATCTGTTTAGTACAATAAAGAAGCCAAGAGGCGTGATAAGGTCATCAATACGTCTGTCCTCTAATTCATCATAAGAAAGAACCAATTAAATAATTTAATTTGTTATATAATATACATCAAGATGATCAATTGAAAGTCTGATCATTTCAGTATTGAAAGAAGATCTTGATTGGTCACTAATTAATTGGCCATTTCATGTGTAAAACATCATTGAAGAAGATTGTATGTAGACGGAATGATCGGTTACCTTCTCTTGAAGCTCGAAGCAGGCGAGAAAGGACTTCGACCATGCCATTTTTTTTACGAAATCCAAAATTGTATACAAGAGAGCCATTCTGTTGACGATGCTCTTATCTATTTTCACATAACTTTCAAGCTGTTTCTTCTTTATAAACCATGCTCTAATTTATTCCTTTTAAAAAGAGAATCGTTGTTTCACTTGGCCAGTTTTTCTATTTTCGATACGCTTTTTCCATTTCTAGTGGTCTTTAATTTATAGCCCAAAGTTTTATATAAAAAAAGAGTAGGTCACGTGATGGCGTAGCTGCAAAGGGCCCATTACAGGAGGTATCTCATGAGATAAATCTCAAAATGTAAGGAAAGAGTTTTGTTCAACAGTGATGCAATAGATATGAACCTTCCAATCACCTACCAAAGTGATTGATTTCAAATCATAAGCCTAGAAAATTTTGTTGTAACTGAAAAACATGTCAACTTCTTGCAAATGAGATTGTATTCAGTATTAATTTTTTTGGTTTCTTTGTACGTTTGCTTTTCCTTTTTCGGGTTTCTTTCTTTAAAAGGACTTCCTGCACTATTTTCATTCATTTTCTTCTTCATTTTGTTGACATGTTTTATTCCTAAGGATCAGTTTTTTCTTAAGAACACCCCGGACTTATTTCAGGACTTATACAGCCAATAACACCTGGGAACACAGCTTACCAGAAATTTCGGTTAAGAACGTTTTGCACCTCAAGTACTCCTTTTCCGAGATAGTTGTTTCCAAACCGATGGTTGTCTCGTCTGTAAGAAAGCACTCCTCAACTACTGAGTCTAGGTGACCAGAGGAATAGTCTTGCCACAGCTGTTCAAGAATCTCCAGAGTACGACAATGAACTGTCAGTATTAAACTGCCTGCTTGTTTCCCTGTTAAATGTATATTAAGAGTGTTTGCTAAATAATAACAAAACCTCTCCAGGCTTTCGTCTTCCGAGAGTGGAAACAATTCCAATCCCAGTGTTGCAAAACTTGTTATGCGCTCTAGAAGTGAGTTTTGTTCCTGCTCATTTTGTTTTGTAGTAACACCAGAAGTAGTCACTTTTATTTTCATAGCGGCTAAAGATAAAAGACAAAGAAAGAATATATTACTTATCCTCATGATAAGAGATCAGCAACGGACTAAGCGGCCAAGATAACTCTGAGTAATTTCTTAGGTTGGGGACCGTTTATGTCATTTATCTTACGGCTCTTATAAGAAACTGAAGAAACTTTCTCATCGCACGAATCGCATGACCCCAAGCTAACATTATCCAATATCTCTTAATGATCATGCAAAGTCCTAAGTCTAGTTGTATTCTGGGTTTTTGAACAGTTTGTTAGGTATAACCACTTAGTCCAATATATTCTCGCTAAAATTAAAGAAGAAAATGGCTGTTGACTCGTATTGAGCTCGAGTTCTCGGAAGTAATGGAGTATATGAATTGTAACGGTACGTGGTGGTGAAGTGTAATTCTCCCGTAGGAAAAGATCTAACTTATCACATCAAACTCCTCCTGTAAAAATGTACAGTTCACACTTTGCTTTCTAGCGTAGCTGTTACATATACAGCCTTGAAAAAGATCAGCTGGTCATCCTTTGTACTATTTTGATTATCTGCTGCAATTTCATCCATATTTAACGAATAATTTCAATTTCCGGTGCTATCTTCTCCAAATTTCCAAACAATAGTACCCACTATGCATGAATTCAGCTACATTACTAGTGACTTAACATTGTCGTAACGATACAATTCTTACCATCCAGCCAGTTGGTATTTTATACTATTTTGCGTTAACATGTGTGTGTTTCATGTACATCGCGAAGACTGAATATAAAATGAGTTACCCGGTGTGTTTTTCTTCGTCTTCTTGGTGTACTTTGACTTCTTCCCGCGATTATATTTGTGTTTGGATTCGTTCAAAGCTATGGAAAAGGAACAAAGATAAACTGACACACATGCTTGTCTTCATGAGTCATCTATATCGAATAGACTCGCTGAGTAAATCACTATCAGAAATTTGAGAACATCGTTGATGAGCAGCAAGCACATTTTATTCCTAAATTTATCTACCAAAGAACTGGCACAAATCCGTTGTACAAAGCACTATACTTACGAAGGTACGAACTGATCTCGTGTGACATAGATTAAGGGGGTCAGTGCTGTGACTGTGTGTTGTATTTACGCAGCAGTAGGGAAAAGTGAGTCAGTTCGCATCTTGTTCTCGATGTAACTCGTCTCTCTGGCATTTTTTTTTTACGGATCTGGGGCAGATTCAGAGCCACTTTCATTTTTTGAAAATTGAAGAAAAGTACAATGAATATACATATCTAATGAATATCTTTTTCATTGAGCTCGATTAGGCTAGATCAAAAGCGTTATTACTTTCCACGCTTGCCTCACAAACGTCTTTAAACTGAACATAGCAGTACGAGGCATGTTCGCCACAAGCATCGTTATCATGGCTTAAATTGAACAAGAACGATTTCAAATAAATAAATCATTCTAGCCTTACCTTCCTGATTTTCCTGCAACCTTTTTCTTGCTTCCTTGCTCGCAGCCTCAGCAGCTAGGAATTCTAGTGACAAAGTTAAGCAACATTGTTAGGAGAAGTTCTATTGTTTTTCAGCCATTCTTCGTTTAACCATATTTTAAAGTTTTCAAACCTTTTCTAAAAGACAAGAGTAAAAATTAAGCGGGGCTACTTCGCGCTAAAAGAGCTCGAGCGGAGGTCCACACCTTAGAAAATCCGGTAACTCATCGATCTAAACAGATTTGGTTGTCACATAACTGACTGTACGTCCATTCACCAATACCTGGAAAATTAGGGAATAGCCCCATTACCATAGCCGCATTTTTTATCCGTGTTATAATTCACATCTGTCAAAACAAGCTATCCGCTGACCAGTATCGCGTGACCATATCGTGGTTTCAGGTTTTGAGCTCTTTAGATTAAAATTTTCTCGATTGGATCGCGTGGTCAAGCCAGGTTATTACTCTGGGGGAGAAGGAGGGAATACGTGCAAAGGCGCGTTGTTGACTTTTCTTCCGACATATTCCCTCAGTTGCACTTAAAGGAACCACAGGCGAAACATTTACATACACCCATAATTGATCATTTTTCGAGTTTCTGATCCAAGAAAAACAAATCCCCTTTTCTTCTTTATGGTTAGTTAGTGCAATCAGTTGCTCCGCTTTTAGCCTTTGCTAAATCTATATATTACCGTACAACGTAGTCGAATTTTCCTCTTCTCACTCAGATTTTATTGAAACAGAAATTTGAACTTTTCGAACTTTTTGCTTAATACTGCGCTACTATTATTTCCTTTGTTACATATTCATTTTAGTTTGAACCGTGCACCTTTGTACAAGCTGTTCCCCTTATTTTCCTTCTCTGATATTGGTTTAAATGTATACGATTGTATTGAACTTCGTAATGCCACGTACTAGTACCACGTACACTCCCCTCAAGGCGAGGTTCCGCCTGCTGTCAGTCACTTAGTGTATCGGTAACCAAAGAAATCACGGTAGTGAGTAGAACTTTTAAGTAAGATTCACGAATTTTGAAAAGAATAATCTAAGCATTTTCTGTTTCCACGCGCGAGTGTATTTACTGAGCTAGAAACATAACGTGTTCTTTGTAACTATGTACCTCATACAAGCAAGCTACATTGTATTTTTTTTTATTACATTGTTGAGTACATCCTCGACAAGTGCAGAGTAAACTACTGGTGAACCAATTTATGTCTCTTTCTTGACGTTCGTAGAGAAGAACGGCAATCCAAGTAGATCCTCGTGTATCAGGAAATAGTGACGAGTTTCCCTTTCCGCAGGTAAAGCAGTGCTCTCCAGAGTAGGATTCCCCAAGTTTTTAGTTTAAGTGTCCTTTAGCCGAAATTATAAAGTTCCAAGCGAAATCTCTATCGTCATAACATGTTGTGCAATATATCAAGATTTTGAACGAGAAAGCGTGTTTTACCAAACTCTCAAAAAACAAGGGAGAGTATATTTGACAAAATAAATATCCAACTAACGGAAAATAATTCAATCCAAGAAAAAACAACGTATCCATCGAATTCGAAAAGTTACGAATAGACAGCGTTCGTAAACAATCAAAGTGTTGTTTGATATTGATATTTTTAAGTTAAATTATTTTAAGACCGGCTAACTTCTGTCTTTCCTTGCCAAGGTCATCAGTTGACATGACCTTAAGCACGCTTTTGGGAGGCGTGGCTTAATGAGCTAATGAATATGTTCTTATTGTGCTCGATTAATTTTGACTTAAACCCTACTTCCTCCTAACACATATCTCACAAAACGCCTACAAGCCGAACACGATAGTACGAGGCATGTTGGCCACATGCATCGTTATGCTTGCCAGAACAATATTATATTATAAATAACTCTAGCCTCACCTTCTTGTTTTCTTTTCAAACGATTTTCTACTTCCTTGCACTGAGCCTCAACAGCCTTAAGTTCTAGTAAGTAATCCAAAGCCATAAGTTAATAGTGATTTTTCTTATATTCCCACTCTACAGTTCAAGTTGATAACAATGGGTTTCAAAGTTCCACTTGAGAGTGTGCACTAGCCCAATGTGGTACATCTACTGACATACACGTGTAGTACTTACCTTCTGTTTTCTAGATACAATGTACCCGTTAAACTAAAGTTAAAACCTACTACGGTTGAGATCCATTGTGTGTAAAGTTTTTGTATGTAAAGCTTGAGTGAAAAGAAGCTATAACCAGTTTCAAACAGGGGAAGCAAATTACACGTATGTTGATTGAATAAATTTCCATTGAACTAAATGATTTTTCTAAATAGAGCAATAGTGTATTTAAAACCTGTTTTTAGGATTTACATACTCACATTGCTGTTATTATTTAAAACTACTATTTAAATAGTATACGCAGCCAATTGAAACTTAAAAATATGTTTAAAACAGACTGGTTTGGTTGTATTTTAAAACTTGATATGAATTGCCATTTCAAATAGGTTTTAAACTTCATATTTAAAACATATTTTGCGCTAGTGACATCTCAACTACATTTTAAATATCCTATTTAAAGACTATTTTTACACTGATACTTTGTTGTAAAATACTTTTTAACCTACAGCCATTACCATCATAACATTCAAAACAGTGTTTAACTAGTATATTTAGAAGGTTTGAACAAAATTTTTGTGGCCCTAGTGTTAAAATATATTTTAAATCCCCTATTTCAACCCTGTTTTCAGCTAAAACTACATTAAAAACAGAGGGAAAATCATTCCACTCTCATGAAATACGTTTAGAAATACATTACAAACAAGAAGCAAAATTTTGAATTTGTTACAAAGTAGCATAAAAATACCCTATAGTGACTTCAAAATACTGTTTAAATCGTTAAAATACATTCAAAGCAGTTTAAAATCAGTTTTAAAATACAGCTGGTTTGGTAAGGGAGCACTTGTACTAGCTTGTCCAGCCAGCGAATCAGTGGGATTAGAAGAGTAGAGTAGAGTGCGCAGTGAACACAGTACTATTGTAATTAAATGAAGAGAGTAAAAGGCATGAATTAAATAACTATACGATATTTATCCTCAGGGCGCAGCGTATGTAGGCCTTCTTCGTTATCCATTTAGGAACTTCAATATTCTTTCATTTGTTATCAAGATAGGCCTGATTTTACAATTGAGATCCGGCTTCCGCTGCGAAGAATTTATTAAATTGAACTCCTTTAGTATATTTTCCACAGGTGAATATAAGAATTGGACATTCTCATTGGTGGAAAAGCTTGGCTTACGACGCTATATTCACCTCGCTAGGCGGCCAATATGACATTTTTGAGGCATGGTTAATTTCCCACCTTTGCCATCTTCGCAAGTAAACATGACGAACAGTTGTTGAATAAAAGTTTCAATTATTCGGAAGACATCTCTCCAAGTCCAGGAATTTTGAAAGGATAGAGAATTTTCAAGATGACCGCTCTCGCCCTTCGTCCAAAAATCTTGTATTCAAGACATTTAAAGTGCCTATGACATGAAAAATAATTCCAGCTTATTTGACAAGCTTTTCAAAAAAAGAATAATGACATTTTCCTTTTTGGAATATCTTTTTTCGTTTTAAAGATATTGACGTTTTTCTATTATGCAAATTAGGAAAGTGATGACAAGGTGTGCAACTAAAATTGTAAAATACTGAATAAAGAATATCTCTGGAAATATAAAGGCAGTGTTCTTCAAACTTGACACCAGAAATGTTCATCACAAAAGAAACTAAATAATAACCATAATGTCGTTGTCATGGAAACTCTCTTGGCCCCAGTCTCTTTCTGCCAAAAACCAAATGTCCTTATTTTTAACCCTTTAAAGTAGGACAGAGGCTCCTGTTTGTGACAGACATGGTAACCATATTGTCTTAACTCTCACCATTAGATTGACTGGAGTAGTTGGTCCTTGGTTAAGACAAAAACTGGAAATTGTTGTTTTAATTAAGACAGTGGTTCAATTTTGGTCCTCCATTCGCACCAGTCTTCCTAGGTTTGAAGTGAGTCGTGACGTAGATTCAGGAACACGTGATTTGGGTCGTGACTTACCTGACGTGAAAACAAGTGGG
>OMLO01003369.1_pt1 | contig 13192 bp, 5 predicted proteins | sample 1674811 | NCBI WGS metagenome assembly OMLO01 (sample SAMN06265003, study PRJEB25207) | coral metagenome | isolation source: Coral host | place: Mexico:La Bocana,Puerto Morelos, Mexico | collected 2008-11-13
AATAATTTTCTTCCTTCTATCCCTTCTTTAAACTTCTTAAAATTTCACTCAAATTCAGGTGAAACCCCACCTTAAGCGTTACTTTGAAAAGCAATATGTCTGTCTGTTCCACAGAGTGATACGAGTCAGGAATATAAGTAGCAAGTGATCAAGATCATTAAAATACTGATTCAAATGTGTCACATACCTTCATGGGGCGGGGGAACTGCAATAAAAACGGAATAGTTAATAAAAAATGGAAATCTAGTATTTTTATCTTGATCAAGCCGTGCATAAGATATGGTTTTGATATGTATTACCAGATTGGTCAGCAGGTTAATAGTCTAGTTAAGCAAAATTTGTGGTGCCATTCTTTGGAGCAGCCTTACTTGCGCTTAAGGAAAGCAGAGTCCCTGGCGCAATTTAAACGTCTACTCAAAAGAAGGCACGGCATTTGTGGAAGACAGCTTTTTTATTTATTTTTTTCCAGGCAGGAAATGTATTAGGTAGTTTAAGGCTGACGAATTTTATACCATGCGTAAATAAAGTGTCTGTGAAGAGGATTTAGATAAAGTTTTAAACGACTTGTAGATTTATACTAAGCCAATTGCATTATTTGCTCTCGGTCTCTATGCGTGGGGCGCACTGTCACGCGATAGCAATCTTATAATCGAATTGTTCAATAAAAATTCTGTTTTGAGTATATTGTAGATAAGGCTTCTTGATGAAAATCACAGTTGCCACATGTATTACCGATATTTGCCGCTATAGTTAAAGCATTTAGCAGAGAACCATTCCTTAAACCGTGGTAAAACCAAAACCAATGTAAAACTCCAGTGAAAGCCTGATTACTTTCGACAATCTGATTGAAAACCGGTCTATACTTTTATTGATTAACACTGAATCCGCATTGATTTTTTTTGTTGTGGACTCTCTTTATTTGACAAATAAGTATATACTTACGTGAGGGAGTTGGTGGTTTTGATGGAGTTGGTGGTTCTGCTGACCCATGATCATCTAAACAAGAGAAAAAGATGTGTAAGTAGATCGGATTGCGTATATATTACTGCACTGAGTGTGCTGTTATTGTTCACATCGTTGCCTGATCTGAGTATACTGATAAAACATCTCTAGGGTCAGAAACTTTTTGGAAATAAACCATGTGATCCATTTTCTCGGATTATACTAGAAGTGTCGCTTAGTATAATTATCTACCATCTTTGCGTTCCGGTAATCAAACTGGAAGAGTTATTCTTTGTAACAGCATTTCTAACCAACTTAGCAGCACTGGTGCAGCACTGGTGCGGTACTGCCGGGAATCGATGACTACCTGACTTGATAAATAGGTTGTATGATTTAGCTGTACAAGTAAATGGTGAACAAAGCATTACAATCAATTAATAATTACGATTCCATGTTTGAAGTCAATAAATAAACTCTTACTTTGTACCCAAACATGCACAGGGTAGGCTAGGTCATTCGTATTTGTGTAAGGCGTTATCTTTGACGTATCCGTACAAACGAAACATGCGTAGTTGTATGTCGTCCAGAATTCAATCGCTGTGCATCCTGCTCTTTGTTCACAGCGTCTCTGACATTCAAGGTGGTCTATTGGATTATTTCTGTCTTTTGATATTAGTTCTCTTCCATTAATTGTGCACCAACTAAATGGGTACTTTGTCCATCCTAGAAAAAAAAATTATGTATATTCATTTCCGAAAGCTTAAAGCCTACGAACGATCACTTGAAGGCGCTAGATTTTCATAGGGAATAAATATCAGCGTCAACGACAACAAAAAAGCGTGACAAAAAACAGTGCAAGCACCCAAACTAGAAACAACAACACGGGTGATTTCCTCCCTTTTTGACCATGTTTATGCTGTATTTTGATCAAGGTTCAAACGACTGAGTTTCTATGGATTGAGTTTTGTATTATCTACCTTTACATACACTAGAAAGTCTGAACCAGGACTGAACGGTAGAGCATCAAATTAAAAGAGCATCGAGGAAGCAGCGTACTCGGGAGTGAACCGTAACGGGAACGGGGGGTGGCACAAAAAAGTAAAACTTCCTTAGACCCCAATTGCTAGAGGAAAACCATAAACAAAAACTGATCAGTTAAATGTTTGATGAAACGGAAGATACTATTTCCCTACCATAATATGCTGGATCCTCTGCCGTGTCATGCACTTCATCTCCCTCACGTTCGCCATCAACAATCGGCCCCTCAGTACCTGGATCGTCGATATAATCAAACTCTACACTTTTCGGTCCAAAATCTTGACCATTAATCAGCGTCAACTTCTTCTTGTCTGAAAGAAAAAAGAGATATCGAGTTAAAATTATTTTTATCAGTGTGTTTTTTTCTGCACTGGATTTTCCCATTGATTAGTATAGGTCATCGAATGAATGCGTGCAACTGAAGATTTACACTTTGAGTAATATTTGACAATTCTCTCAAAATTTTACTAGCATTTAAGCGAGTGTAATTTCAAAGAATTTTCAAATAGCACGAGTATTGTTAATCCTTAACTGCTCGAGCTTTCTTAGGATTAGTGCTTTATTTTTTGTTTTGTTTTGTTTTGTTCTTTTTCAAAATTTTCTTTAATAATCAACTACATAACACCACATCATTACGGCACGTTCAGTTACAGTACTTACATAACATTGAACTATATCACATTAAATTTCCATATTTTCCTAACGGTTGTTAAAAGAAAGAAATGAAAAAAAAGGCACTACAATACATTAAACTCACACTTACATTAAAAGCCACACTGTACCTTACAAAAATTACATTAGATGTGCTTATGATACGCTACTTATGTTGAAAGAATAAATAAATAAAAAAGTAAAAACATCGAAATATGATTTGATAGTGAGATGAAAAATAGAGACACATGCATAGCTTTGTCAATATGATATTGGTTCTCAGTGTATCGTAATGAGAGAGGCAGAGAGGGGAATTTTCTATTTTCGGGAAAGGATTGCGTGTTTTGCATGCACAGAGAAAAAGTGTGGCGATCAAAAAGTAGCGGTCTAGTCTTTTATTCTTGTTTGGATTCAATCCTAATACTAAGTATGCCGTTAAATTAATAGCATTTGAACGTTCTCCACAATTAACTGTCCATTGCTTAAATTCTTGCAAAAAAGGAGTGGATATGTTGTAGTTAAAAATTAAATTCAGGTAATAATTAAATTTCTTTGTCTCTTAACCCTACTTATTCATTGATTATGAATAATTAGTGTTAGAAGACAAAGAAAATTGAGAATCAAACTAGGTAAAAAATTATGTTTACGTGAATTTAATTTTTCACTTCAACAGATACGTTACGTTAAGAGTCTCCGCATCATTTTGGCAAAAAGTGCACTGCTCATTATTCTTTAGGTTTATTTCTATTGAAAATACTGTTTTTCGCTAGTCTACTGTGTAGTAGTTTAAATTGGAAGACATTTAGGTTTAAGGTTTTTGTCCACAGAAAAGATGATCGATAAGCCATGCCCCAATCCTTTTGTTATATTACTGGATAAATTGCGAACGCGCGCACGTTGATTTGCATTACAGTGCAAACCACGATAAATTGACCCGTTCTCAGCCAGTTACAATGAAGTAATTTTTTCAGTCATACAATAAGCCTTGATGTAGTTGGATTTTAACATCCTAATTGTTAAATGATGTTTAAATGATTTCTGACTGCGCTCAACAAGTCTCACCATGAAGTAGTTCATCCTCCTCAGCCTTCAAATCACCCAGCATTTCATCTTCGATGCCGTCCACATAGCTTGGATCTTCAACAGAATAAAATTATTACTCTAGATTATTTCCACTTTGATTTATGCGTTCCTTCCCTCTTTCTTCCCTCCTCTCCGTCGTGCCCTACCGACACCACCCACCCACCCATGCGCATTCGCTCTCTTCTTCCTTTCCTCGATTAAAATATCATAAGAAATAGACGGGAACAAAATTATCATTAAACGTTATTAAGCGATTCTAATTATCTACTCTCCACATTGGTGGGACATCTGGAGTATTTTAATAAATAATTTCATAAAATAAGAGTGAGACTATAGGACGTTGTATTGTGCATGTATAGTTGGTGTCGGTTGTTAGTGACTTACGCTTGAACGGCTTTAAAAAATAAAGTTCAATTAAGTGTTGTTTTAGATACTAAGAAATTAAAGTATTTTATTACAATGGCTAGGAATTTTCCGCGTTCCACGATGGAGACCATGCCTTCAATTCAGCGAAGTAAAGTGTGAAGTAAAGTTAACAATCTCTGCCCAGATTAATTACCTCAATGAAAGTCACTATGAAATATTTAGTCTTTTGGGAAGGTCTTTTACTCAATTTTTAAATTCATGACTTGAGTATCTTTTACGGTTCTGGAAGGATTTCACGTATTAAGTTAAGCCCCCAAACAACTTTTACGCTTACAGTTTCTTCTAAACATGGGAACCGGTCGGACCTTTAACGACTTAAACAAACACCAAACACGCTATCAAAATCATACAAGGACTCACTAACAATGGAAAAATAATGTGTCATTTACCCATTCAGAGAAATAAAAAAAACGAAGTAATAATTCGCAGGGAATGGGCACAGAAATGCAGAAATATAAACTATGAACTTCAGATATTTTCGTCACGATCGAACTATACTTTCTTAGCAATCATAAAAGTCTCTGAACCAAGCCGTTATACGCGGCTGCAGCTGTTATTGCATACTGAAACATGATTAACTGCATAAGGTAAGGCTAACATATATCATGAGGTGCTGGATATTAGTGATCTGGAAATTTGCTTTGCAGTAAAAAATCTAATACTCTTATATCAGTCTTGAGTTAGGCTCCTCTGTAGCAACGTATTAATTGTCCGAATGCGAAATCTATTTCGGCCCTGACTTAAGAAATACACGAAGCGAAAAAAAGGCAAAACTGCAATCATTTATCGATTCCCTGGATCATTTACCTTGATTGGTCAGGTCTAGGATTCCACCAGTCACTGGACCCGACACAGCCAGAATAAGGCAAGAAAAAAGCAAGAAAAAATGCTCCATGGCTGAACACAACTTGCGAGTAAACTCAAGGCGCTACTCTGATGTACTGGTGTCGTACACCCAGCTATTTAAACTACCAAATTTAAATTCGGTCAAAGCGGAAAAAATATTTTCTTTTGTTCCGCGTTTCGTTAAAAGCAAGACTATTGTGACGGCAAAGTACTTTAAAAGTTATTGCCTAAATTCAAAACAAGGAATTTTCGAAGTAAGGCAGAGACGTTTGAAAAGAACCCAGTTTAGCAAGATATAACAGACTACTTACTTTAAGCATCCACAGGAAAACTTAGCGCTCTAACTTGAAAAAAGTTGTTAAAGTTAAGTTAATAAGTTAAAAAGCTTGCATGACAAAGGACGTCATGGCACTGGCCTGAGGCAATGTTCAGTCCCACGTATAACTAATACGTTATTGATAAAAGATGGTTTCTTAATATATCTAATGAATGAATGTTCGTATTCATGCACGTTTTTCCAGTCAGACTATCACCAGCCAAAACGCATCGTTAAAAACAGCTCATTTCTTGATGAATATAACGGCCTCCCGATGATTACTCAGTATGCTGATTTTTATTATTCGTTTGACCTCAAGCCATGATGGACAAACCTTTAAAATTATCCTAAATTTCTTTCTGAGTATTAAAATAAACTTTTACTACATAATAAAACAAGATCAAGTAAGAGCACATTTGGAGGTTAAATTATACTGTAAAGGAATCTTTTGCAGCTGAGAAACTGAAAACCTTTTGGAATGTTCAAGTTAATGACGTTTTTCCTTTGTTCCACCATTTTTCCTGTTTCAAGATGACTGCATTCACACCAGCAAAAGCTCTTAAATGTCCCATTTTCTCAAAATAAAAACTTTTACACAACTTAAAGCATGGAAGGACGAAATTTGGTGAATCGATGCTTTTTTGACTTAACGTACAACATGAACTGTGAGCTAATTAATATGTCTGAAGGGTTGCAGTATGTAAAACAGTTCATGCTGAAAAGGCGTGACCTCAATCATGCGGCTTTATGGAGCGTCAAACTAATTTCTTTTTTTGATTTCCTTTGTTTATGACTAGCCCTGACAGGACAGTCCGACTGCTTCAGTTAAACCCCGACCTTCTGGAATTTTTTGCCCTAAACTACACAAGAATGTGCGTTTCAAGCTGGTTTCAATAATCCACTCGACTTTGCTTACTGTAAAAGTACAAAATATGTGCATCATTTTGGTAGGAGATTAACCAGACCGGCCTTTCACTTTTTGTGATACATTTTGTGACAAATAATTCCGGAGAAGTTTATTCCATGGTTTTAATATAAACTATTTCTCGGACATATTACAGTGTTGAATTAATTTACAACGAACTAACGACAGGGCCCGCGACAGAGGTTAACCTTACTTTCGAGTAAAATAACTGAGCATCGGGAAAAAAGTAAGAACAATACGCCTTTTATATTCTTCTTTAAAAAAGAGAAACCTGTTTGTAATTCAGTACTGAACATTTTCCTTTCGCAACGCAATGACAATGACAAGTTTTGTTAACCTCTCTATTCATAAAAAAATACTTAAAAGCTTAAATATCAATAACGATATAGCTCGTGCATACATTCACGTCTCCAAACAGCTTTTCTTTGATCTACAACGGTCCAGCTTAGCTGCAAGCTATTAATTGACATTTTTTTGTAAAACAAAAACATTTTTTTTTTGGTAAAACAAAATAGTTTTACACGAATTCCGTTCAGTGGTGTGTCAAAGTGGAAAGTAAGGTGGCCCCTTAAGTGAAGAACGGTCTTTCCTTGCTTGAAGCAGAGAGGGGCAACTGCGATGTTTTTTTTCTCCATTAAATAGGATTTGTGGACTCTTCTCCACCCCTGATAAATCATTGTTGATTTTTGTGGGTTTTGTTTGTTGGTTTTTACCGCCAGGTTGGCTATGACAACTCAAAGATTGTAACCTAGCAAAAACCTTTGAAAAGATCTGGATTAACAATGGCTTACTTGACAAACTTTGAAACGTAACTGAGGCCAATAAAACCCCTAAGAATATCTTCTTCTCAATTCTTTCAAACAGCCTTATACTACGTTCGGGAAAAACTAACCATCATCGGGGGTTAGAAAGGCTAAGGGAAGCTGGAAAGAATTCACTTCGTGGGCACATTACGTCAAGAGCTCTGGGCTAATCCACACCCGATATTAATTAGGGTGCGCTTCTTTAAGAAATGCAAGATTGGATTGGATAGTGCATCAAAGGTACCAAAAAATCCACTCTGGGCAAGGATTCTTCGGTTGCTTTGTTGCACAATGATCCAAGTGATCTTAGATTAATCTGTTTAATAAAGAAACGCAAAAAGCGTTTTTTGGATTTTAGAATCCAATCTTGGATTTTCTTAAAGAAACATATTCTTAGTTTCCTGAATTAAGTTTTTATTTTTAATCAGGCCAAAATTGTCTTTTCGATATGTACACAGCACGACAAGTGTAGCGTACGTTTTATATTCCCGAACAAAACCCTTGATTTCCCAAGCTGTGATTACCGAACACCGAATGATGAGGAGGAGAGAGTTTTGTGGCGATCATATTCCGTGATGTAGGCTGCACGAAATTCCGTTTAATATTTTGCATAATGCCTAGCGACTTGTTGCCTAGTAACTTGAGATGGTTGTTATTGTTAGCACTGACTTCATTGACGAGACCGCGATAGAAGCGATATAAAGGATAAGTGTACTTGACGATAGGTTTTAAAAAAAGGATCCTATTCCTTTGATAAAAAAGAAAAAGCACTCAGAGCACCTTGTAGAGTTATTTTATAGACACTTTCAGGCAGTAGTCAAATGTTATGAAATTTATAACAAGTTAATTTTCTATATTTCCACTGAATAGAGTCTCGACTGATTTTCAGCCAAAGCTTGAGCACAAACCTTCAATGCGCCCATATTTACTCTGATTTACAGTAAGAAACCTAGCCAGTTATCCTTTGTGAAAATACGTGAAATCAAAACTGTAGATTTTTAGAATTCATAATACCGTAATTAAAATAGCTATACAATTTTGGTCGATAATGCCTAAGAGTGCCCGGGGCCTAATAAAGTTCCGCTTGCCTTGATAGTGATCTGTTCAGCAAAACAACTGTCTATTGTATTTTGCTTTTCTGTTCAGCTCAACTCACGGTATTCGTTATTCGTTCTCCTTTCTAAAAATCACTCTCGCTTAAACAATACTCTGAAAACGAATATTCAACAGTGATTGGAACAATGAACTAATCACCAATTTACGTCATTGTAAGAACAAAATTCACGTAGGCTGACTCTAGCTTGAATGGCGCTAAACAAAAAATAACATTTGTGTCTGTACCTCGGTCTTTTAAACAAAACTTAAGTGAACTATCTCCGTGATATAATTTATTTCTAAGCATTTATCACGGGCCTTGATCGGACGCAAATTTTCCGCATAGCGTTGTCGCCAACCAACAAGATGATGAAGCACAGATGCGAGAAATCGGAGCTTTTTGAATAAGTTGTCTTCACTGATTTAAACGTTTCAGTAAACTAAAAGTAATGCATTCGATTACAGTCACAGTCCATAATAAACAGTGTTTAAAACCAACAAGAGTAGCTTTTTTATCCGGGGGGGTACTATCTTATATGAGCTTTATAGGTAAATGTGGCCCAAAGGGTATGGTTTTGCACCCGTTTTGATCATAAATAGGGTATCGATTTTGGCCATTTTGTTCGCAAATAAGATATGGTTTTTGCTCTCTTGTCTTGAACTGGGTATGGTTTTAGAAAAAGCTACTTTTTCATCAGCTAAAGCCCTTCATAAATTACGTTTAGAGAAACTGTGTAGGTGCCGCAACGGTCATAAATTTTTGGTCAGGTCATAAATATGGTTGGAAAAGTCGCAGATTTAGTCACAAATAGGGTAAGGGTTTTGTGAAACGGGTTGCACACCCTAACTCAACTTTTTAGGGGGTACCCCCCTTTTTTGTACTTTAAATTCATAGCTGAAATGGATGTTTCCTATACCACCGATACCATGGACGACTGCACTCTAACGCACGCTAATATTTGATTTCCAACACGAAATTGTTTTTTAACCAAAACAAAATAATAAAATGTCAACAAAGACTTACTTATCTTTATTGGTCAGGTCTAGGGTTCCAGCTACTGCCAGACTCGAGACAGACAGGGCAAGACAAGAAATAAACAAGAAAAAAGTCTTCATGGCTTTGAGCGTACAACCAATTTACGTTTAACACTGATGCATTCGTACGATACACTCGAAATTCAAGAAAAGGCAAATTTAAATTTAGTCAACGCGGAAAAAAAATACTGCCTTTTGTTTTACTGTTTTGTCCCGCTTCATTAAAAACAACACTACTATAAAGTAAAAATTTAAGTGTTTTACACGATATTATATATTGCCTGACAAACCGGAAAGCCGGGAGATGTTTTTTTTTAAATACTGAGTTAATCAAGATCAGATGCAACAAATAAGTCACTTTGAGGTTTACAAGACTGCCCGATAATTAAATCAGTGGCATATTAAAATATCAAGGGGTTAACTCCATTGAGTGCCTATAAGTACATAAGACAATCAACGTATTGATCAAAACACATTTGTCCCTACATGTATTGGATGGAGTCTCCATTCAACCTATTAACAGTCAGAAAATAGTTCCCTAGTTCTTTTGTTTTGGTTGGCATACTAACAGCGGTTGTTCGCTTGATTTGGTTCGGGAAAAAACGTTTCGCTACTCGCCAGAGTTACTAACGATGGTTAGGTGTGAGTTGAATATTTTTAGCCTGTCAGTACCACATCAAATAAAATCTTGCATGATGTGAAATACAAATTAAAGAAAGAATGCATCTCGTGTTAAAATTGAGCAATAGCTGAGGTTAGCATTCTCCGATCAATAGAAACTGCACGTACACGAAATCTCTAGAGAATTTTAATGATAAATAGTTTGAACTACGTATATCCTTTGTTCCACCATTTTTCCTGCTTCATGCACTTGGCGAGGACGACTGTAATTGCGCAAACAAAGTTCTCAGATGTTCCGGTTCCCATAGAAACACTATCACAAAGCTAACTGTCTTGAAGTCAACAGGACAAAACAGGGAATTATTAAGTTTTTAATCTAATCCACAGCATAAGCTATAAGTGATTTTATCAGTAGCACGCTAGTCATCAGTATAGCAATTCCTATTTGCTAAAAGAAGCGAAGGATCTTAGTTTCAATCTTCTGCGGATAGCTATTCGTTACAAACAGGAAAAAGTATCGCATCACTGCACATTTCGAATTTCTAAAAAGGCCATACGAGCTATAAAGTAGTTCACAGTATCTAAGTAACTAGCTAGTACTGGTGTACTAGCGAGCTGAGCGTTCAAATATCTTAGCTTTGTGGGAAACATACTGACTCATCATAGTAAGGCTTGGATATAGGAGAATCTTTGGCCACAATATTTGCTTCATTAGCATAAGCGATACCGAGATACAAAATATTGAATATTGAATTGGCACAGATAACTGCCCCATTCAATTTGAGCCCGACGTATTAAATACTTTTTGTGCGACGCGGCTTTAAAAAATTAAAATGTTACAAAGAAAGTATGAGCTCATTAGCGCTTGTGCCACCGTGGAAATTTTGTACTTTTGTTTCTCCTCAAATATTACACCCAAGGAACCAAACAGTTACACAATCTCTTAAAATGTGTGTAGTCAATTCTTGTCTAGCGTGATGCGTTCTCTCTGTGCTTAACAAGTAAAGAAGCCTCGACTGTGCTCTGTTTTGTTGTAAAGCACACAGGAAGCGGTAGAGCACGAAAGACGTGTAGGTTAAAAGACGAGACGTTGTCGATTTTTCTCCCTACTTCTTGGTTGCACTACCGCTTCCTAACACCCTGCAAGCAGAACCTTTTCTTAGGGTACAGTGGCTTCCTAAGTGCTTTACAACAGAACAGAGCACAGTCGAGCCTTTTTCATTTGTTTTGTTTTTTTTTTTATAAAAAAAAGCTTTCTTTTAAAAGGCTTTCTTATTGGTTTTTTTTTTTTGAAAAAAAAGCAATAATTTCCTTATGCATTCGGCTGAATTTTCAAACCAAACTTTTTTCAAGGAAAAAGTTGCGTCAGTCGTGCTCCGGTTCTCTGATAAAACACGCTAAAGTAAGCCAATCATAATCCTTGATAAAATTGTTAAGCTTATTTGATTGGCGAACGCAACGACAGCTGTCAATCAGAAACTGGACTTCAACTGAGCTTTCAGTTTTGAGTGGCATTCGAGAGAAGAACGAGGCCTTCAAAGTTCGATTATTGTTAAAATAGTTTAATCACGGTCTAAAGGCAGGCAAAGGTTTCTTGTCCAGAGGAATCTTGCCACATTGGAGGTCATGAAAACGCACAATTTTCCAAGGAGCTTAAAGCTTACAGATGAAAATGCGAAATGCTGAGTTGTAATTGAAAGGAGGTACAGTTATTACGGCAAGAATTATTATTGCAATAAGATTGCCCGGACTAGCGTCAAAGTTGCTTTCAACAGATCACTTGTCGGGTGAGTGATGATACGAGCTGAATTGCTGAGGTTCATTTCGCTGAGATGACCGGAGATCATTTGAGCATTTTATCAAAAATAAAGCTCCTTATCATAAACAGAGGCAGTTCAAATGGTGTTTTCTGTCGTTGTTTAACTTCTTAAGTATAATTTCTGCCTTTCATCGAAGCTTTCGCCGGATTAAAATTTGTTTACGTGCTTTGTCGTAATCGAACAAAATGTGTTATTTTCGTACAGTTTTTCCACCACTGTTGACAACAATATAATGGTCTCAGTGATCATATTTACTGCTGACAAATAGCTCGTTTGCGTTGTGATGCGTTTGTCCGAGTCACAGAAGATGTTTAATTTGGGTAAAATTTGACAAAATTCCGATACACAAATTTGAAAGCTCAAGCTCAATGTCATCAACCCGTGCTCTGTTCTCTGGTAAAGCACGCTGTTTTAGCCAATTACAGTGCGCGTTCTATGGAAACTACATTATAACTAGACGCATATTTGCCGGCGTTCGCTCGGGCTTTTTGTTGAAAGAAACTTTGTTTTTCGTGCCTGCATTTGCCAAAGTTTTTTTATGGAACTATTGGTTTATCCTCTAACTATCTTGGTATGCGAGAGATAAAGGTTGGTCACAATGATCTAAACACAGGCGGCCCAGACGTTAAATGCGATTACTGTTTTAGCTGACGAGAATGCTTCGAAAATTGTTCTAAATGCTGTGTAGAAAATAATTTAAATACAGTTGGCTTACCTTATGTTTTCACTGCATAGTTTTGGTGTCTTTGTGTTCCTGGAGGCGGTTTAGAGCCGTTTAGGCGAGTTATACTTTCTGGCCGTTTATCTTTTTCTTTAGGACGGGCAACCTGCCAGAAAGTATAACTCGCCTAAACGGCTCTAAACCGCCTCCAGGAACACAGAGACACCAAAATAATGCAGTACAACATAGGTAAGCCACTTTTAATTATTATAAATACATTCTACACCTAGCATTTAAAACAATTTTTGAAGTATTCTCATACATTGTCTTATAAACGGCTGTGCTGATTTTCCAGCTCAAAACTTCTCTTTCCCGCCATTACACCATATTATATAATACCATGTGCTCATTGGAGTCAAAACGTCGCGCATGCGTGTTAAGGACTTAACAAAAAATCAATTCGGGTGTTTCCTTTGGAAAGCCCGAGTAAAAAGTCGTATGGTTGTGAAGAAAACTGTATACAATGACGCAGGAAAGATTCTCCTATTGACAACACCGTTGTGCGCTATTAGATCATCCCAGTGACTTGGTTCCACAAGAATCTCTGATCTATAACATAAAGCTTTTATCTAACGGCTCCCTTACTGTAACTGTGTCACGCAGTACCGCGCAGGTAATCATCAATGTGGTTTGTCCGTTTGTCGGTCTGTTCTTTTGTCTTTTATTTACGAGAACTTTCAACCTCCTTCCCAGTGCCTTCATCAGAGTACAGTTCCGAATTGTTAAGGTATATACGGCGGCAAACATTTCCGCGAAATTCTGTGCATTACAACAAACTGTGGCATTCGCAACATTTGAATTGTTGCCTTGTACGGGAATGGGGAATTACAATTGAACCTCCCGTTTCTCATTGTTATATTAATTCAAGAA
>OMLO01003370.1_pt1 | contig 13190 bp, 7 predicted proteins | sample 1674811 | NCBI WGS metagenome assembly OMLO01 (sample SAMN06265003, study PRJEB25207) | coral metagenome | isolation source: Coral host | place: Mexico:La Bocana,Puerto Morelos, Mexico | collected 2008-11-13
TAATAAACCAAACTAATTTTTAGGATCGCTAACTGTTAATTATTCCACGAGTTTGACCATAGGTATTCTTTGATTTCTAGCAGGCTTGAAAACAAAAACTGTAAGTCCACCTCTTTAACAAAGCAATTTTTTTTGCAGATTTACGGCATGTGTTGCAACTTCCGGGTGGATCGTAACAAGTGGAAGATTAATTTCGTTGCAATGGATGGCTTTCGAAAGCAGCGATTTGCCAGCTGTGGGCTTTACAAAGGTTCAAGACATTCCTTTGTGGACTACGGGTACGAAATGCGTCCTTGTGGATACCGGATCTAAGGTAAAGGCTGAGGTTTTATGCCATATGCTGATTGGATTATTTGTGATATGTTTTTTTTTCTAATCCTCCAGTTCTCTTCAGAAGCGAGTACTCCTTATGTTTTTTTGACTGTGATCCACACTTCATCGCCTCAAAACAAACATGATGCCACAAGTGTGTGGGCTGAAGATGTTACTAAATACAACTTCAAGGCCTGCGTCCGGGAATTGAAAAACTTTGATGGCGTGCACAGTGGCGTAAAAGTGGTAAGTAAATTTCGTTGAAATTCTGAAAACGCTTTCCCCTTACACCCACCCCCAGTCCTACGTCACTACCCTCACCCCCACTGCCAGATGTGATGAAATCTATAAATTCCTTTCATCCATCACTGTATAGCTGTATTGCACAACATTTTATGTTGTCTCAAAATACTCAGACACTTGGTTTTTTTATTTGACTTCAGCCTTGGCTTTTACTGGTATATTTCAAATCATTGTATTTTCAATGTTTGTATAATTTTTGAATACCTGAGTTTCTTAGAGATCAATTCACTGTGTTATTAGCGAAATTCCTCACTGAACTACTGTCTGTCTGTCTGTCTGTCTTTGTCTACCGTCAGAGAGTTTCACTACCTAAACTTGTTCACGCCTACGTTTTTACGAGACGCGATATCGTTTCTAAATATGACCCGCAAGTTTTCACACATAGCTCGACCATAAAGTTTGTCCCACATGCTACGAAAAAAGACAAACGAAGCGATCGAAGGACGTTCCCAAATTCAGCAACACTTCACTGGCTTGCATCATATTCATTCGACGAGCTTACAAGTGAGAAGTGTTAAACTTTATGTACGGCTTTTAGATTAATTAATTTACTTGTTTGTTGATTGTGTGTTCTCCAGGACGTACTGGCTTTGGCAAGCATACCGAGCGGATGGTCAATTCCTGATGGCCGCAAACTTGAATTCATCAACAACTATTCTCCTTCTGTAGAAACTGATTACAGCTTTTGCATGGTGAGTCTTGTACGTGTATTTATCTGAGTGATTTCGCAAAAACCTGCCCACTAGATTGGGCTAGTAGGACGAAGTGCCAAATAAGGTTGAGATTGACTGTGTGGCTGGGAGTTTGTATGTGCTGATATGGGACCCTGCTGGAGAGGCCCATGCCACGTGCATGCGTGACGGGCCAATCTCCTAGCCAGGGACAAGGTCAGTGAGCCTGTGGCCGCTGGTACTGTCTTTGAGGACTTTGCAAGTATTTTTTGCGAATACGCTCAAATATGTACCCGAGTTTCCATGCAAAATTTCAACAATCACTTCTGTAGTAAGATAGCTAAAGGATGGTAAAAGGGAAAAGTCCTGAGTGTGCATGGATTTCAGTCCACCACAGTCAGGCGACGCGTTGTTAAGTTCATGAGCCGTTCATAACCACAAAATCTGGGCGACAAAAATTTTTAGATTCAAATGCTATCTTTTGAGTGCCTTCGCTACACTACCCGATTCAGTTCCTCGATGAGGTCCACCCTCAAGACCGCTTTTCCACTTCATGCGCTGACAGCAGAAAATTAAGGCTTTGTCAGTTCTCCAGCCCGAGAGACTCATATAATCCTAAATGAAAAAACCTGCAGAGAGCATGCGCAACTTTCTTCCCACCAACACAGCTTTCCTGGTCACAAAGACACCGAAGCTTCTCTCCACAACACTAATCCAAAGCAACAGAGAAATTCCGAATCTCCTTGGCATCGTTTAAGATGTTGAGAATTGATCACCCTGATCCTTGTTGAATAAACTTGTACCCAGATCTCACTCTATTTGGCCGAGGAAGTCTGAGTTAGAGACTTCGTATTGAATATTCAGAGCTGAATTTTTCCCTTCTTCGACAGGATTTTACATTTGCTAAACAGTATTACGAAGCACCAGTTGTGATCACCACAGCAAGGCACCTAAAGGGAAGCGTAGATGCCGACAACAATGCCATCACTGAATAGGTGCATGTAAGAAAAACGCTTCAAAACCCTTCTGAATTAGTTTGCTTCTTACTTCTGTATTGTCACTTAACATTCTAATATCTCATATTTCTAGCAAACATCAACCACTGGCCTGGATATTTGTCTGAGGGACATTCAGCGCTATAATGCATTCCGCGACCCCATTACTGTTAACTTCTTGGTGATAGGAAGTAAGTACGCCGCACAAACCGGAAAAATAATAAATACATGAAGTCATGTTTGATCATCGCAGTTATATGGGATTCGAACCCAGGCCCTCTGCGATACCGGTGCAGTGCTCCAGCAACGGAGCTATCAAGCCAACTGGGAGCTGGTCACATTGTAAGTTCACAATGTAGCTGTAGAAAGTGAAGTATGGAAAAGAATAAACGTAAAGTACAGTTTGTACCCATTGCGGGTCTATCATTACTTACTCGGCGCTGGTTTGCATATCGCGGATCACTTTTGCGGACGCTAACGCGGAAAAATTGGTAAATGTCTTTGATGTTGCTGATGTCTTGTGGCTTATAGGACTGTATATTATGGAATTGCTTAAATCTTTGCAAATAGCTCGTCAAGCTTACTTCTTTTCATAGGATTAGAGCTATATTAGTCTCACCAAGTTACAAAAAATACCTACTCTAAATGTTAAAAGTTGCCCAATGTATGGAATACATACTGTGTTTAAGAAATCAAAACTCAACAAATCATTTATGAAGTCATAAGTGCTTTTTCCACCAAACAATTTTAAGGATTCAAAAATTGCACACTAAAAGCGCTTACAATGATGTCTTCTAGCAAAGTTGCACGCTAGTGAGACAAAATAAGTACGCTAACGTGAGATTGATGTTCATTACAGCCCTAGCCTTTACGGTATGTGAGTTGAAATATTCGCCAATAGATGATACTGGCTGGTTTTGCCGAAGTACAAGCATCGCAATTTGCTTGGTAATTTCCTGCGCAGAGAAGCATTGAGTTACAACCCTAATAACGGCTGGAAAGGAGACTCTCAGTTTGGCCTACAATGTTATTTCTGTAACGCAAGCGCATTAGCGTGTTATAAATTCTAGATATCGTTGTTCGCCCTGGACTACATTAGACTGGAAATGAAACTTCTTCAATTTCAAGCAATTTTTTAATGAGGAATTCAATCAAGTACTAATGTCAAACGCGAAAAACCGTGTTGAGACCACATTTTCAACCACCGAAAAGAGAGGTTAAGATAACACGCTTAGCGGAGTATTCACGCTGGCGAACTTTGAGGCATCTGTAAATGTGGTTAAATACTATCTTAAGTGTTTGATGTATCTCCTCAATCAAAACTAAAACTAAAGAGAAGCTCAAAGAAACAAAATAATTTAAAATCTTTTCTAGTTAAGATCACATATTCAAACACCGCCACGGTCATTATTTAAGCTTCATGAATTATTAATGATTTTAAGAGCTTCTTTTCTTTTTCCCCGCAGATGTGGACCCTTGCCTAGATTTCCCTTGCTACTACTTTGCAGTCTGCTTTGCCAGCACTCCGACAACTCCGACGTGCATCTGTAAGCCTTGTCCTGGACATCAGGTCGAGCCCATTTGTGACATGTATGGGGTCACCCATACATGTCGCTGTGAATATCAGCTTGCAGTTTGCAAGGCGCAGAAATCCATCCCAGCAAGACACCTGGGAGGATGCAAACGTAAGCTTCCCTGCAGTACCTGCATCAGTTGGTTATTTTATCCAAGTATTTCTCTGTCTTCCTAGATAAAGCAAAGCTTCTCGTGTTAGACATCTACAGCTGAATACAATAGAAGGCGCCGTTGACTCGTAGTTACTGCGCTCGTCTCCGGATCGAGCGGTCCGGGTTCGAGCCCTGACCGAAGTCATTGCGTTGCGCTCTGGGGCAAGACACTTTCTCTCACACTGCTTATCTCCACCCAGGTGTATAAATGAGTACCGACCAATTTAACTAATCCTAGGGTAAGCCTAGCATGAGGGATTTAAAATTAAGCCCGTTTTGTTATTTCCTAGCATTTGTTCTTGAACGCGGTCGCGTCACTCTCCGTTTGAACACAACCGACGTGCAATGCAAAACAGTTTCCTTCAAGAAAGCAGCATTCGAAATAAGCCGGGGAAATGTGTCCGTACAGACATCCATTAACTACTTTAACTATAGCGGCGACTTCATCCATGACGCTGCGGTGACTTGGGTCGAGAACGTGAATATCCACACTTTCGAGGTGTGCGCGCTTAAAGCAGGAAGGGCAGAACGCTTAACACCTGATGGCGGGCTCACGTTTGTGGACTTCGTGGCCTTTCAAGAATCTCCTGTTGGAGCGATCAGCGGCCGACTTCAAATGCCATCTGATTGGTGGGACGGAACAACTTGCAAAACAGTTGCATTTGAAAAGGTCCGTCACAAAGTGTCATCACTAACTTTCTTAACCTAATCTGAATTTATGCGATTTTGCGCTTGAGTGACGAAAGTAATTCGAATTTGCTTTGGTTTTGCGTTACCACACTGGGCGATTGGCTCAAACTGAAAAATCGTGCCACTTTGTCATCCAATCACAAGTAAAATCCAAAAGCAATCGTTACACGCTCGCTTACGTTTCCCGCGTTTTGCGACGGTTGCTTTACTTAGAGTTTTAATTGGTTTACTAAATTGCCAAGGTCATGTGTGATTGGCCAGAGTGATTAATTTTAATTTAAGATCGCTCAATATCACAAAAAGTACAGTTGGTTTAATGGAGGCTTTATTAAAAAGAGTTTAAAATTACAAACAGGGAAGATTATTAGCATAATTACATGCGAAGCTATCACGGTTAAATCTACTTCAAGGCTGTTAAAGTAAAACGGGCCAGAGAACAAATGATATCCCGTAGTTGTTAAACGAGCTTATAAAAGCAAAGATTTCAGCCTGGTGTCAGGTTGTTTTTAATTACCTCAACTCCCCCTACCCCATACACACACATTCTTCTTCCCCCCTGAACTTGTTCACTCTCGTGTTCTAGACGCTAATATATTGCTACACCACTAATAGTTAACTGGCTGTGTATAATTTGGATGTGAGATTGGTTTTGTGATTTCAACAGTCATTCAACGAGGTCCCATACATCATGCTGACCGCTGAACACAAAGTACTGGGTCAAAGACATGACGCGGCCTCAGTCTGGGTCGAGAATGTCGGAAGAAACGGTTTTACTGGATGTTCAAGGGAAATGCAAAACTTTGATGGTCTTCACGAGTATATCACATTGGTAAATCAACTGAAATTATGCTGTCATACATGCATAAGGAATCACTGTCTGTCACTAGCATTCGTTCACTTCTCGCTCTAGGATGCGTGCAGTTGCAAAAGAAAATATCTTGGAAAATTGTTTTCCAACTGACACGAAAAGGGCTACCTATTTCCTTACCAATCGAAAATCCGTGTATGGATTTTCGCCAGCATTATTTATGAGAATGCATCTGGAATTATCGAGCAAATTTGGCCAGGGTTTTATCAAACAAGCTAGTAAGCTTTAAACATCCAGCCTCTCCCATCGAAAAAAAATCGGAGAGGGGAGGCGCCGGATGTGCTAGCTAGCTATTCAAACAATTTTCACGGCAACCGAAAACTTCTGTCAGTTATTTATTTTACATTTTTATCATGATCTACTGGCCTTTGTTACTTTGAGCTTAACAAACCTAGCGCTGTTAAAATTTCTCGTAACCCTTTCAACAGAACTGGATTGCGTTTCATTCTCTTCGACCAGAACTCTTTGTCAAATCAAAAGTCGTGGATTTTCCAAACAGCGATCTGCCTAAAGCCGGCCAACACAATGCATACTGCGAGGTAAGTCTCTTCAAGCCCTTGTTAGTTTGGCGCGTCACTTAAATCAGAAATTACGTGCGAGTGCTAGTGAAATTAGAGTTACTTGTCCTAGTATTCAGGCCAATATTTTCTTTCATTTCTAGAGCGTGAAGTTAGGCAAGACATACTCTTCCGCGCCCACGGTCATAGTGTCAGCGAGTCACAGCTCAGGAGTAGGATCTGAGCAGAACATGAAACCAGAATACAACAGCATCGCACCGTGGGTAGAGGTAATAAAATTTCACCAAATACAGGTTTTGATTCAAGATCGATATCACCCACAGAAGTGATATCCGAATTAATCGCCAGTGTAAACACTGGAAAAACCTTCGGAAAATCGTCGGAAAATCTTCGGAAATCTTGAAATCTCTTCAGGTATCCGATCAGTAATTTTTGTTTATTCATCTGAATAGGCTGAGAGTACGAGTTTGTAACCGCAACGCTTAAGATTGCTCAGGCAAGACGACTGCGGCGGCAGATCGACTCGAACCCAGTCGCTATTACGATTGTTACAAAACTGAAAGTGATCTGTTTCTAGTGGAGCGTGCGGGGATTTATACCCTAGTATCCAATCTTCTTTTCCCAAAACCACGTAACTAGCGACTGGGTACGAGTGAGGGGTTGCTTAGGTTCAATTTTCCACCCTCTCTCGGGTTCGGCAAAACCAGCGGCTAGTTTAATCGAGCGAAACAGCGGCTGGTGAACTGCGTCCAATTAAAAAAAAATGCAAATTGGTTTCAAATATAAATTGATTATTATTTGCGTAGATTTACTTTTCGCAATGCGTAATCCTTATGAAATCTAATCGTAAGTGGATAGGCCGCAGAAGTCGGAGCGTTGGAAAAAATAATGCTGTTTTTCTTGCTTCGGACCGACTGATTTCGATGTTTACATGTATCAAAATGGCCAATACGAGGGGGGCGCTTGGACTGCCGGCCTACATTGCCGGTTTAACCTAAAAAATAACAAAAAATAACATTTTCTGTTTCCGTAAAACGTGTTTCTTTTAATCTCTTGCAGCATATCAACACCACTGACTGCCGCGTGTGTATCAAAGAAATTCACAAACCAAATGGTTACGATCCAGTTAAAGTAACAATGATGATCATTGGAGACTAAATAAAGTTGAAAAGCACTAGAGTTAGATACTGAATTGAGGAAAATTGTTATCAGAAAAATAAGTCAAGTATCTTCATGTTTTCTCCGTCGTTTTTTTTTTTTGTTTTTAGTCCTTCCTTTGCAATACATGCATAAAAAAAATCAGTCCAAAAAATGAAGCCTTGTCCAAAACCTTTCATACTGTTGCTTCTAGTTCCCTGTTACACGTAGCACGTCCATCTTATTCTGGCTGAAACAAAAGTTCAGTCAGCCGTTTTCTTGTTTGAAGAACCCCATTAACTGACAGCCACGCCCGCTGTTTGTGGTGCGTTGGTGCGTTGGTGACCGAATTAACGGGGTCCCACTGCGCTACACCACAAAAATAAATTATCTCTTGATATCCGGTACTGAAATCTCATGAAAATAGGTCGCAAAGACAGAGTTGTAAGAATTTAGGATTCGCATTTGAATCCTTATACATAAAGTAAGAGTAAGAGTAACATTCCCAAATACAGTTTCCTCCTCCCCACAAGCCTTGTCTACACGAAACTTTTCTCAGATCTCTGGCACATTGATGCTGTTTTCACACTGAAGTTCGCGTAAGGTGCTACTGGCCATTGTAGCAGCTGTTTTTGTTTAAGGGCAAGGAGCATTATTTCCGTTGTTTGTTGTGTTGTTCCCTTAAGGGTATGGAGTTACTGGTTAGACTGTACGAGAGCTGCTAAATCACCCTTTTCGCATGGGTGTTATTTTCTACTTTTGGAATTCGTTCATAATGGCATTTTCACTTCAAAGCGGGGGTTAGGAGCGAAATTAGCTACATGTACAATCATTGCCATAAGTCGCTGAAACACCCCTCCCCCCTATCTATTTTGCAACGGTTGAAGAGTGGAAAGCATTAATTTCTCAATAACACTGAAAGCCTGGGTAGGACGTTCAGATAAAAAGTATGGGGTTACTCGTTGGAAATTTTGAACAGAACACCTAAGACAGTTAAAGATCATGTTTTGTGGGCGAACTTTTTTCAGCTCAATACCCAAAAAGGTATCGCAAAACGCCTGCTGTAGATCGTTGAGACTGTACACTCTAGGAGGTACCATAACCCCTTTTTAACTCCTGAAAGGTAAAACTAGCACGCCTGTTCCTAGTTTTCTCCACAGTCGTTATTTGGGTCGTCACGCAACGCTTCTCCCTCCTGGCACTAACTAAGATGGGAGGAAGAGGGTTGATGCTTGATGAAGATTTGTGTTATCCACCATGTGTAATTGAGTGTAGTCAGCATTTCCACTCTACGAAGTGATGCATAATAAGGACGTTCTTCCCGCCAATTATTTGTTGGTTCTTTTGTGGCCTAAAGAAGGCTGAAAAACTGGTTCATTGAGTGCGCCTCCCGTTTGACGCTGATCAGAATGATCTCGATATAGGCACGCAAAGCATACAAATTTAACTGAAAACTTAATATTAGAAAGGGTACTACGATTTATCAGTTGAGAAAGGCGAAACGAAGGTTTAGTTACCAGGTTTTAGCGTTCAACTTGCGTTGTTGACACGGGCTCCGTTTTCAGTGGCAATTTGACGTCATTGGGAGCTAAGCGCAGGAAATTGCAGGCGACGATATAGACCATTGGAAACGAGTCAAGAAATTGTCGCTAAAAGTTCCGTCGCGCCTGACACAACTGACAATTATTGTAGAACCTTTGAAACAACGCGTTAAGAAAGAGTGAAAGAATTGGGAAAATTAAAACATTGCTGAGAATATTTCCTTGACTTTTCACAGCTTTAACCGCAAGGTTTCCACGAGATTTTGATGACTCTTGCATTTTTTATTGCAACAATAGCATACCAAGAGTATCATAACTTTATTTTGATAACAACCAAAAACGTGTTATTTATTTGATAATGAAATAAATCAAACACAGTTAATTTTTTTAACTACAAGTATTAACATTTATAGTTGCAAAATCTGAGCTCATTACTAACCTCACAAAATTGACCAAAGAGAAGAAAACAAAAAGCAAGCCCGCTGAATTTCAATGATATATTTTTAAACTCACTTGGAATGAAAGAATCATTCAAGACTCATTTTATTTGTTATTAAGTTCACAGTTTAGGTTGGTAAAAACTTACTTTTCCACCCAAACAACCCATTGACAAAAGTGAATGCGTCGGCGAGAACCTGCAAGTCAACACAGGTTGTTTATGACTGATAAGTGTTTTCAAATCGCACAGTTCTGAAGGTGAACCATGAACACAACTTGCCAGTTCATCGCACTCTGGACTGAAGCCAAGTATTCTAGCAGAGTTACCAAAAGGGGAGCAAATGATTCTTCCATCACTACTAAAGCAGTGTTCCTTTATGTAGCCTCTGGCAACATTGGGTTCTTGTATGCTGTGAGTTAGGCGCCGTGGAAGCTGAGAACTACTTTCTACATCTGAAAAGAGAAGTGATACACAGTTGAAACGCTAGTAACCAACCACCCAAAATGTCACGCCTACGTTGTTGCTTAAGGAAGGTGGTTCCTCAGGAAAGCTTTGACCACAGTGGGACAAAATTTTACCTCATTTGCGTATGGTAACTTATCCCATATCTGCTCTATTATTTGTCAAGTAGTCACTTATGGAAGTTTAAAAACAAAGAATATATCAAACTTTAAGCTCTGAAAGTGGTTGTGGTTGCTAGTGAGAGGTTCTAAATATAGTGACTTGACTTGGAAACTTTTGGTACTCGCTGAGGAGCAGTGGTGGCTAAGGAGAAGGTCAAGTGGTTGCAAAGGAGGTTCCCTGTCTGTGTATTGTTGTTTACCATTTACCTCAAAGTTCTGGAATTTCAGTCAAAATTTATTGATGGTAAAAACAATTTTTGCTTGACTGATTGGGAAATTTTCCAAATAAAGAAGTTTGCTCTCCTTAAAGTGAAGTTTTCAGTAAATTAATACTTTGTCCTCTAGTTTTGACATTGACTCTAAAGCATTAAAAAAATTAGCAATAAAGAACACCTATACACTTTCAGAGAGTTTAACAACTAAGTCAACTACACAGAAGTGGAAGTGTCAATCTGGAAGTGTTAATCAGATAGATCTATGATAAGAAAACCTTCCCAAAAGTGTCAAAACAAACTCTCGTAAGTTCAGATAGTAACATAGGAACAGTGACAGGAGAACTTAGTGACAATACCTATAACTAAATATCTGGGTCAGGTCTTCTCACATCTAATATACAATCATGCATGCACTGGAAATTCCATTGTTACAGAAAATAATTATTTTGTTGCTCTGAACCTAAAAATTACAATCATGTACTTACCATCCAGGCTTTTCGCAGCTATATCCTGAATATCATGGAGCACAGTCCACTCATTACGTGATTTCTTGCAAGTGTAGCGGGCAAGGGTACACCAGCCATGCGGATGAACCTCTAGTGATGAAATACACCAAGGGCTGCATTCTTCTGGAAAGTCTTGAATTATTTCCAAGGAATTACGTTCCTTACTTGGCCACAGATGGCTTGCAAAGCTAACAGGGGAAGATTCTGAGAATCCCCAAAATGGGTACTCCTCTCCTTCCACATCGAACTGTAAATAGTTAAGGTTCAAATTATGGACCGCAAGTAATTTGCCTGGGATAGCGGAAATGACCATTTTGGAACCATCTGGGCACAATTTCATGCGGATCAAATTTGAAAATTGCAGAACAATCCTATCACGTGGTCCCTCTTCATTTGAGTATTTATTTATGTCCCAGGTCCTCACAGTATCATCAAAAGCTGATGTCACAAGGAGCCCAGAGGGCCTGTGGTACTCAATGCTTTTCACCCAGTTTGAGTGTCCTTCTAAGCTTAGCACCTTACTTTGAAGGTTCCTGGAGTCCCATAGAGCTATTGTAGTATCATCAGAACATGTTACAAAACTCCTAGTGTCCAAAAAGCGCACACAGTTGACGCAATCTCCATGAGCCGCACGTATCATCTTAATCAACTTTTGACTTAGTGGGTCAAACACAAGTAAGCTATGTCTTTCACAAGCGGCAACGAGAAGATCGCCACAGGGCGAAAACTCCAAATTAAAAATTGCACCGTGTCCTGCCTGAGTAACTTCAGGATCCCAAAAGTGTTTTAGCGAGAGATGTTTATAATATTTTGATGAAACAACATCGCTTCGCTCGGTCATGTGCAGTCCGTGGATCTCGCGGTGTCTGACGTACGACAAGGAACTCCACGATTTAGAGTTCTTATAGCTCCCCTTGTTGTTGACAGCTACGTCTGGCTTTGACTCTCCCATGCCACGAAACAAGGTTTTTGTCGAATTTCAAAATATCAACAGTCAAATCTATTCCAAACCTGGTGAGTTTTGGCTCACTATACAGTGCTGACGTGATGGACTGGGGCGACTAAAATATATCGGGTCCAGTTTCTTTTGCCCGTCACACTTAAACGAGGGTGCTTCCGTGGGTGGGCGGGAGGACTCCTTCACATGGGCTAAATAATTATGTAAGCCCCCAAAAGGGTATGGTTTTTGCGCGGTTTTGGTCAGAGAAATGGTGTAGACTTAAACCATTTTGTTTTCAAGTAGCGCATGTTTTTCACTCTTGCTTGGTATTGGGGTGTTGTTTACAGTTAAAATACTTTTTTCCACAACATTGGTGTATAGCTCTTCTCGTCCTTCTTAATTGTTAATGCAAATGGAAGCCATTATAAGAGCTGTGTACAAATTTTAGTGGTCTGATGGGCTATTGACTTTTTGCTGAGGTTTGAAATATGGTACAGAAAGTCCCAATGCGAAAATAACTATTCAGAGTTTGACATTTTCTTTGTCTTCATAGTCATCTAACTTGCCAAGTATGGTTGTGGAGGGAATTCAAAAATGTTGAAAAACCTTTTAGTGGAATGAACATGATACAGTAACATATGGCGCACATGCTCATTAAATGTTCACCACACAGGACACTCCGCTCCAACTACTACTCATCAGACAGTCATTACTCAAGCACCACAATCGCTACAAAGCCTAGTTATTCAATAGTTGAACAGTACTAACTGGCCATCTATAGGTATGAAGGTCAGATACCTTACCAACTCAGTATTGTCAGATCTCCTTTATCTTGTGCACTGACATGAACTAATGTCTAAGAATGATTATTCAAACCATTGCTTTACCCAATTACATTTATTTAATAATCTAATACACTTCAATATTCATTGCCAAAATTTAAGTCATTTTAATGCACAAATTTCTACAGAACTCCTTATAAAGAATTATTCTATTTACAATAACTATGATAAAGTTCTGTTAAATGAAGTATGGAGGTTTTCTGACAGTTATTCCATATTCACTGAGTGCTGGGGTCAAGTCCTCCATGGTCAGTGTGTAACGCTTGTCCTAAAAATACATTAACCCAAAACTATGCATCAGTAAAAATTCAAAATCAATGTCAAATGAAGTAAAACAAGTTTAGAGTCTTTACTTAAGGTGCAGTGGCCTCATGGTTAGTGCGCTTGACTCTGGATCAAGCAGTCCGGGTTCAAGACCTGGCCAGGGACATTGCGTTGTGTTCATGGGCAAGACACTCAACTCTCATAGTGCCTCTTTTCACCCAGGTGTATAAATGGGTACCGGCAAATTTAATGCTGGAGGTAGCCCAAAACTGCAGGGTTAGGCCATTAGGACGAGAGACAAATCAAACTTCAGGCTACAGTAGACCATTCATACCTTGCCAGACTTCCTTGAGCTTTGGCCAGAACCTCTCATTTTACAATGCTGCAGAGCATCATTAGCAATGTCAGATACAAACTTTTGGGCAGCAAGAGAAATCATTCTCACACTATAGAAAGGGAAAAGACAACATAGTCACTCATTGAAAAACATGCCTGAAAAAAATAATTATTACAATAATAATAAAAAAAGCAAAAAAACAGAGTGATATTAATGTTTTAATTACATTGATTCTTGCAGAAAGTAGTGGAAACTAACCAAT
>OMLO01003371.1_pt1 | contig 13190 bp, 12 predicted proteins | sample 1674811 | NCBI WGS metagenome assembly OMLO01 (sample SAMN06265003, study PRJEB25207) | coral metagenome | isolation source: Coral host | place: Mexico:La Bocana,Puerto Morelos, Mexico | collected 2008-11-13
ATTCTATGCGGAGCCGGAGTCATGCTACTCAGAACATGGTTCAGCACAGTCTTTGCACTGTCAAGTTTCTGGTGGCTTTCCGGCAGTTATTTGCAGTTGGAATTTGGGAGGCTTGAATCAAGTGACATGTCGAGATCATATTGAGACATTTTGATACCTGCAGGTTGGTTCTTTACGACCGTTGCATGCCATGGCTGCGCAATCCTACTGTTCTGGCAGCACAGATGACATTGTATGTATATATATATATTATATAATATATATTATATATACCTACGCCAACCGACTCCTGCAAATTTGTAGGACATGTCGGAAAACCTGCTTTCGTAAACCAAAACCCGGAAATGAGATTTCGATCATTTTTATCATCATCCAAATTCCATACCTCAGCACCACCTGACCGCCAAGAGATGCCAAGAGCCTTTTTTGTTCAAGAAGTTGGATCACATCTTTGTTCCACTGAAGCCGGGACACCCAGGCCGAACAAGATAGCTCAAAACAAAATTGATTGGATCAAAAATGTGTTGACAGAAATGAAAAGTATGGACTCTCTATGGATTATTTTCGGTATTTTCTCAAACTCGCCCTGGGATAATCCGACGTGTTTCCACGTACTTAGCATAAGCCGCGATGAGGGACCTTTGCAATGTACGCTTTACTAGGGTACGTTGATTGACACGTCTTGAGACCCGACTGGGCCTCCCAATGAAGTCCTCATCACATTGGGTGGCCAAGCTCAAGCAATTAAGGGCATACTGGCCCCTTTCGGCCTGCACCTTCATAGTATAGAACACATGATGAAGCCTATGAAAATTAGGCATTTGGATAAACAGCAGCTTTGAGGAATTGTAACAGAGCCGCACTGTATACCCAAACTGTTTCAAAAAGTTCATTCCGTGGGTTGCCAGAATCAAAGCTTCATTTGATGGGATCCACACCTCCCAGCTGTAGACACCTTTGAGAAAAGAGTTCATGTACCAAGCTGCTTTGTAAGCTGAAAACAAAATGTCATTTTGCCGTACTGCATCCATATTGGCCTCACACTCCGCCAAAAACCATTTCATAATGCATGTTGTGGTAGCACCTTTGGACCATGTTCCCGAAGGGTAGGTGTTGCCAGTCCATCCAACATTTGCTAATGTAAACTTTTTGAGGGTTGGGCATTCACGGTTGTTTTTGCACCATGTCGAGTAAGACTCAGACACTCCTGCAATCCGTGCCTGTTGGGACCCCTCATACAAATCCGATGATGCCAAGGCCACCACCGAAGAAGACAGGAAGCTTTTCCCAGCACCGATGTGCCATGCGTGGAAGAGATCGTGGCTAAAAAAGCCTGGCTCGTCACTTGGGTCGCATGGAAGGGTTTCAAGTAAAGCTGGTCTTCGAAGAAATGGGGACAATGTATTGATGGTTTGAATCCATTTTGCGGGTTCCGAACACCAATCCTCCCAAGGACAACCTGCCATGTCGGCACAGCAATTGTGGCATATGCCTTTTGATGCTGCCTGAGAGCTTTGTCTCTTAGCAGCATTGTGGAAACTTCTGCCGAGGCAACCGGCCTTCACCATCCATGGCCAGTCCCCCATTACATAAATGGGTACGAAATAATATTTGTTGCCATCAAGCCCCACAAGTCCATTTTCCCATAATTGATTCATGTCCGTCCCCAATCCACGTAAGAGATCCTGAAAAGAATCCAAATCTTCCCCATCATCATCAGCATAGTAAGCACGGGGCAAAACACTCAACAAACATCGGGTTGTCCAAGTAGGCTGTTCGTAGTTCAGCTTCATTGCGCAATACCCTTTTTTCGTATGTTTTGCTGATGTTCTCAATCCAAACCCCAAAATGCTGTGAAGGGAAATGCATAGGAGTGCACTCTTCCTTTGTGATCTTCCCTCATCACCATGAAGTAAAAGTGCACATGTGTTCCCCAAGTCGATGTCCCTGGAAAAGATTGGATGCCCTGGCTGTACAGCCCGAAATCTCTCCCAAAATTTTGACCAAATAGCAGAGCTTCGTTGGGGATCGGGTTTTGAAAGCCCACATAATGTATACCACAGGTTCATCTTTAGAAGAAACTTTGCCCAATCAGACATCATCAATACAGGAAACGTATGCTCCCCCACCTTGACATCAGTCATTGGAATGGGCAATGAGAGCTTGTATTTGCTGACCATCCTATGAACACCACGCTCCGGATTCCTATCATCTAGGGCCCCAAGAGCACCAATGCTTGAAGATGCCACTTCGGGTACTTCTTCAATCACTGATTGCGCCGTCCGAATGGCGACGGAGCAAGGAACCTTAAATCTTCAAAGACACAAGAATTTAGCCATCCAAAGGCGGGAAAAGATGAAAATGCAAATTAACTAGGAAGGTACGTGGGGTAAAATCAACCAATGACTGGCGAATCGAATCCCGTTCCACTAGTGCCTTCCATCTCCCTGCATGAGCTGGCTGAGGTTGGCACGCCTTCGCCGATTTCTTGGACAAATCGTCTCAGACCAGGCCCTGCACCTGGCAGTTTAAAAGGATGATTCGGGTCAGGTGGAATCTTGATTGTGCTATCAAGAATGGGTGTGTTAACAGCTAGGATGCATTTTTTGATTCGCACGTGTTCGGCCATCTATGTTGGGCCAGCATCACAAATATGGGTACTTGAGGCGACCCCATTTGCCTCCAAGCTTTTGAGATCAAATTAAGATTGGGTTTTTCAAAATGCGTGTGGCAAGATCTGCCTAAATGCAGGCCACACTCTTTCTGGAAACTCCCCCCAAACAATGAAGTTGATGATGTTTGATTTTTGACTTAATTGGAGCATCCCAGGAGCAGCCAAGGTGGATTTTCAACAAATCATTTAATGTGCAAGTTGCACCTGGCCACTAGTTGCAGGAATCCGATCATACTGCAAAGTCGGTGAAACAGCCTACTTGTTTTTCTTTTCCTTGTTTGACTTCTTGTCTTTGGATCTTTCTTTAATTTCATCATTATCTTTGTCATCTTTGTTCTTGTCGTCGCCGCGTTTGCGTTTTGGTTTCGTCTTCTTTGGCTCAGGGTTCTCCTCATTCTTTTCCATGAAAGGTCTGTCTTTCCTGAGATTTTTGGCGAGGGCCGACTTGCTCATTCGTTAGCCGAATTGTCTGAGGCCTAAACCGAACCTTGATCTCAGTAGCTGTCGCTCGGGAGCACCTAGAAATGGAGTCGGAGAAAGGCTTGGGGCCCATGACCCTTGAACGCCTAGTTTGGTGAACTTTGAAGTGCTATAAACTTGTTGAGGTCATGACACAAAAGTAGCTGCCTTCATTTTTGAACTGGCTCCAGGCCACCACCTTGATGGAAAAAACATGGTCAACTAAACCCTGGCATCTACTTCATCGAAACTGAACGCCAAAAACTTAGCTACAAACTCAGCCCCAAAGTTGGTGGTTTCACCCCTGGCAATCTCGTCTTGCAAGACGTCATATTCCTTCTCCAACTTCGCAATGTGCTCGGTAAGAAGTTTGATTGACCTTAGGACGGGTGAATATCAAATTTGATTTTCTAAAGGGGCCTAAGAAGTTGCCATGTACTGCAGTTAAAATAGGACCCCAACTTGTCGGCCGAGTCAGGAGTGTAGTTCATAGTAAGATCACGCTTCAAAGCTTTGATTTTCGTGCAGGTCTTTAGGACCGACTCCATGAACTTTCGGAAATGCTCTTTGTTCTGAGCAGGGTTGAGAAAAAACAAAGATCTCCAGACTTGGAATCGAACAGAAAGATTTGACAAAAACTTAAGCAAGCCTGGCTAGATGCATGTTTCTTCTCATCATCATCTTTGTTGTTGCCACCGCTCCCGCTACTAGCTTCCCTCTGCTTCAAGGCATTCAGCCCATCGAAAGCATCAGAAGGAATCTCCACAGGACCATCTGCCTGCCACCAGTGGTTTTTGGTTGGATTTGGTGGAACTAGTGTGGGATCGAAAAAAATATACTTTCGGGAGCTTCACATTAATCAAGATTTGATGGCCTTCGACCTTGATGATGTTTTTTCCTGTTGTTCCTCAACATCTTCTCGGCTTCCTCGCTCCCTCACAGTGACCCAGTACTCCGTGATCTTGTCGTACATGTTCTCCCTGCAGCAGAGGAGAAAATGGATAGAACGCCCGGGAAAAAGGTGAATGATTTTGTGTGAAGTACGGATCCCCAGCCTTCTGAATTCTGGTCTGTCTTTGCACCATTGCTTTACGCCGGCAATCCTTTGCCTTAATTGGGGGTCCCTAGCAAAGGTCCAAGTTGGTTCTGAAAAAGCATCCACTTAGCTTTATGAGTTTTCCATGTAGACATGTTGCGGCGACCAATTCAGTTCTGTCCGCATCTCACTCTCCGAAAACCATCCTTCATCCTTGGTGAGTTTGATGGAACGCTTCTTCTTGATGACTTTCTCCAGAAGGTCTTGGAATACGTCCTAGCCGAGATGTACATAATACATGTTCCCATAAGCTTAGTGCGCTATTTCCATTCGACGGGGTTTGGTGATATTTTGTGGGGTAACTGTCCTTGTTAAAGTTTGCTTCTTGTAAGCACGCTGCCATTTCTTCACGCTGATGGGTGCCCATCGCCCATTGGTCTTTAACCCATTGTGGGACCTCTAAATCTGTACGTTTCTTCTTATGTGCCACCATCCTCGCAATCCTGGCCTTCGCAGCGTTGCGAAGCAATTCCTAAGTAGCAGCGGTGGTCGGGAATGTTATGATCGAGATCCATCCATGTAAATTGATCTATATACATGATGCAGCAAAAGTAAATTGTGAAAACTTTTTCAGTCATAATATGCACCGTATATTTAGTAAAGGCTCTCTACGGGTCAGGACCCGCTTTGGCTTACCATCTTTTGTTGTAGCTTTGTTCTCAGGTTCTGAAGTGGTACCAACAGTTTCGACAACAGTAGTGTCTCCAACCTCCGTTTCCGCTACTTCCTCTTTGACAGGAACATCCGCACCAAATGCTAATGCCAGCGAAACAGCTAAATCATCGATGACGTCGACATCACCCTCATCATCCTTAGAAACTAGTGAAATCTTGGTTTTGGTAATTTTGCTCAAAAAATCTCAAAAAAACTGATGGAAATGGAGATGTGATCATGCAGAATATCAGTTGAAATCAATTAGAAGTTGCTATCTAGGTTCAGTTTCATATGGGTCCGCTTCGACTTGGTAATGACCATAATACAATTCATCACCATTACCACCAGATTCCCCAGACTCTGACACATCCGGTGCCACGCTGGTTCCCGGCGGTGTCCCAGGCAAGACAGTTGGTGGATCCTGACTGCGAAAAGGCTAAAAGGATAAGGAAGGTGGGGGATGAAAGTCGGGCAGGATTTACACCTATTCCAATCATGTAAGGGCCAAGAACAATGAAGACATCGACGATTTGTCCTTGATTTCGCTAGCAGGTGTGCCACTGGTTGACAATTCCTCTGGAGAAGCTGCAATAGTAGGAGCTGGCAATATTGGCGGTTCTACGGGACTAGGAGCTTGAGATCCAACTGGTTCGACCTAAGCAGGGTTAACAAATCAAATCTCTATATATTCCAAAGTTGATCTCAAGCAAACATCCTGAAAAAGACCCGGACCACAGGTACCACCTTCTCCAAATATTGAAGCTCTTTCTGAAGATCCTGCGAAGATGGTGTGTGCAAAGGGCAATGTTTTTATTTTTTTTGATACCCTCGAGATCCTATTTTATGAAAATTTCCTAGATCCACCAATCAGCTAGGGGGGGTCCTCGATTTCCTTTCTCAAAGCCAATTCATCAGCACTAAGGGCATCCGACATCACATCCTGGAAACCTACCATAAGTGTTTCACAAGACCAGGCTTTCGACATAACTATCACTACTACTTTGATCACCTGAAGTGCTGCTGGAGCAGGTATAGATTCAGAATTCAGATCTTTGTAAATCGATCGGAAAAGAATCCAAGCTAGAAAATCCGAATCAAATTTCCGACTCCAAATCAAATTCCGAATTTCCATTTGTCCCACGCAAAGTTCCCGTGCGTAGGTAAAACGAATTTCTTGGAACACACTTGGTTCCAAATTGTCTGGAAGCCTAGAACAAAAGGTTGGCATGTGGTCGCAAAAAAAACAGGGGGGAAAACCTGCAAATCGTTTACGGGTAATTATGGGATGTTTATGGGTAATTATGGGATGCTTATGGGTTGTTTACGGGTTTGGGTAATTGCAGGTTTTCCCGAATAATGGGTTTTTTATGGGAAGACAATGGGATTTCCCGGGATGAATTCGGTTTTTTACGACAAGAATATGGGATTATTACGGAAATCCCATTTTTCTCCTCACCGAATCGTAAAAAAAAACCGATTGAACTTTGAAATCTCGACTACTATAGTTCCGATTTCAACTCCCAAACCGTTGCCAACCTATGAATCCCTTTCCAAAAAAGGCACAGTGGATGGTACCTCAAGTGGCATGAATCGGTGCCAATGCTGGGGTAATTTTAGCCCCTTACCACGCCGCAAATACCTGTAGCATGAGCTAAGGTCAGCGGTGGAAAACAAGCCACCATCATCATCTGGCATACTGTCCAAGATCTCAGGGCCAGAGGGAAGATCATGTGAGGGTACAGGTTCCATAGGTCTTGATGACACCAAATCATCCCGCAAGTTCACAATAGCTTTTGCAAAAGGAAGAGGATATGTCCTTAGTTCGTAGCCAACTTTCATACAATTTCGCTTCATTATTGAGTTGTTCGTGGATAACAGGTCAAATATAATTTATACTATCAAAACTTCCAGCCCAAAACGGAAACCTACAAAATAGGCAAGAATCTGTGTTCCACGTAAATGTGGGGTTCCCTGCCAACAACGACGACCTTCCTTGTTGAAGTAATGTTTTACTGTTGCTACCTCAGCCCTCATCCTCCGCCAACCCACATCTAATCGGCGGATCGCCGTGGAACTGCTCCAAGCATACTGTCTCTTCGGGGTCTTTGCGCCATACATAGACATCCACCAGCCTACTCGGCTGACCTTGGGTGAGGGTGGTGGATACATTAAAGCATAAATTTATATCGATCACGATACTGAGAATCCGAAAAATGACCATCTAAACAACTAGGGTCTTGACGCCGCTATTCCCAAAAAGGTTGTAGTGTCCCTCCATCATATGAATAAAGGCTGGGTAGTACTCAAGTACGCTACTGCCAGGCTGCTCCAGGACCCACACGCAAAATCTACAACTGACTGCCATGCATAATAGAATGGTCCTGATTAAGAAACCACTTGAATGCAAAAACCATCGACTCTAAATCAATCTAATTACATTCTTGAAACATTTCACAAAAAGCAAGTTGGTTAGTCCTTTCCAGCAGCCCGTTGGATAGAACCACGGAAGGGGCACTGGTGTTCCCAACAGAAGAACATTTACAGCGCTTGCTGGTTCCGCTATTGATACCAATGAAGCTGCTGCATTTGATCCCAAACCATGCGATGAAATCCCGGGCCTTCCCTTTCAGCACGAAAACCAAGGCCAGCCTCAGCTTGCCAGAAGGCCAAGGATGGAAATGTAAAGGGAGTGGGGAGAACCTACTTCGACTGGAGGGGGGTTAAGATTGCGGTTGAGGGTCGCAAACCCAGATGATGAGAGCAAGTCATGCCAATTTGAGTTTCGATTCCCCTGCTTGTTTTTGGAGCAGTAGTCAATATCAAATCGGCCACTCATAAATCCTGCTTTCCGCATCATGTAGGTGCAATTTGCCTTTCCCGCGAAGAACTCAAGCCATTGGAATTCCTGGCACCGCAGTTTGGTAGGAAACGCTAGTAAAAACAAACCAAAGTTTAAGAATGCGATCCCCTCAAAAAAGACAGGAACTCTTTACCACCACTACAACTTTGAGTGAATTGTTTGGCCTCGTATATCCCGATCCCACATGCCGTGCCCACCTCATCCAAACTATACAGCCCATCGGTGTAGTAACAGAGGATAAAAATCTGAAGGAAAGCCTTGGTTCACGGTGCGGTGGGGAAAGTATATTCAAAAACCTTTGAAAGGTGTTTTTCGAACATGTTTGAACCCATGAAGCTGAGATACCTTCGGGGCACCCAATATCTTAAGGTTCCAAAGCATACCGATTAAATCCATCTCCATGCGCAACGAGGGATCCATGAAGCTATGGGTGAGGAGAGATTCGAATCAAAATACCTCTTTGAGCCCGTACTCACTGTCTGATCCGAAATGACAATTTTGTTGAAACCACAAAGCTTCCAAGTCAATTTAATGCAATTTGAATTTGATCATTTGCCATTAGAAGATCGATATGTAATCATGGCCGGGTAGACGGCGTGACTTTCCGATCGATCTCCTGGCTCTCCGGACTGCAGGAACATATGGACCTCAGAACGCTAGGCATGCATGATGGGAATGAGTTACCAACTTTCTTATATTGATCGATCCACTGGAAGTTTTCTCTTTGATGGGATGGGGGGATGACATGTTTTTCACAAAAAATCAAGATGTTACTTAAGCGAATGATGAGTGCCCCGAAGCTTGCAGCGCTAACAGATTTTTCCATTGGTGGCCGCAGGCTCTTCGTGATTCTACCCCACAGCACATCCAGGCTGGCTGATCTACGGAACTGCTGAATATAAATCACTGCTTTTCCTACAATCTATCAAATCAATAAATCGAACATAATAGTTTTTTTTGGCAATAATAAATTAAAGCGATTACATGAAGGATCAGTATCAAGTGGGTTCAGGCAGCAGTGCATATAACATATGCATGGTCCAACAGCTTAGTGCTTCACTTGTGTCCTAAGAAGCTCCAGCTGTCCAACACAGTGTTCACACTGTGTTCACCCTCTAAAATACTAAAGCCATGCAGTGCATGGCAAAAAGTCAAAATCAAACATGGATCGACGTACGAACTAGTTCACTTCGGGAGCACGGTAGTCAAGAAGCACTTCAGCCCCTGCGTCCTTGTAACCCTGATACTCATTCTCGATGACATCACCGTCAAAATCTACAGATATAACTGCCACTTTTCGATGAAATGGGCCTTGTACAAGCTGGCGCCAGTGGGGATGGAATAGAATTAAGGGAAATCTGCAGAAACGGGTTTTGTTTCCTGGTTATAGAGATGGTTAGGGGAAATAAAAAGTTACTGGAATAACAGACCAGCTACCAAGCTTACCCCAGCTGCAATCGTCACTAGAAGCCTCAAATGATCATTCCCTGAGTCTTTCGGGCACGAAAAGAAATGGGCTGCCTTGAATTTTTCCGCAGAATCATCTTGGACTTGCAGTCCACACTGGGAGCGAGTCCAGTAGATTGTCAATCGGGTGTAGGTCAGACCATATGAAACCAGATACTCCTTGGTTTGGGCCTTCAGGTCATCAAGTGCCATTTCGGGGTCGTAGATGTATTCAACAAACTCCCTAATTTCACCAATTTTCTGATTGGTATAGTTGATGGGTTCAGCAGTCATGAAATCGTTGGCCTTCTTGGCACGCTTCTTGGGAACATCTACCTGTTCAGGAGGACTCTTCCCGAACACCCTTTTAGTAGGCACATCCTTGCTCCCAGAAGGCTTGGAAGTTTCTGTTTCTTTCTTACGAGGCACTCTTTTTCTTCTGATCCTGATTCATCTTCCTGTTCCGTATCCTTTTTTTGGTAGAGGCAGCCCCACGGCCCCGCCCACGGCCACCTCGGCCACCCCGACCACCCCGACCACGTCCTCTTGGCTCCTCTTCCTTTTTTCGTGCCTTGCTGGCTAACTGATCTCTGCGAGTGATCACCTCCAGGGTGGGATTTATAAATGATGGCTGTAGGGTGGTAAACGTTTGATGGTATGCCCTGAACAAAATTAAAATTTGACTGCCACTTTTTACTTAAATTGGCAGGCCTTTTCCTCTTCTGGCACCGAGTCGGGCTCCCCAAAAGGTGCAGAAGGTGTGTCTTTGGTGATTTGGGTGTTTTTTGGATCCGAATCCATAGGAATTGTTTTCTCATGAAGAGTGGAAACGTTTTGGTATTGTTTCCTGCGGGCATCAGAGTCATCAAAGGAATCAACTTTGTGAGGAGGTGGTGGTGGCGATGGAACTGCCACAATGTCAAGCGGCTGAGTATCAACGTTGTCTCCGGCACTGGCAGCAGTTCCTGCATGAATGAAAATGTCGATCTTTGAAACATGTGGGAAGATTCTAAACTACCCCAGATTTGAAGTTGAGAAGTAGGGGTGGGATTTCTATAGCTTTTGACTCGCATGAAATTTCCGTACTATAAGATTCGTAACAAAAACCTGGCGGATAAAGGCCCGGTCCTGGGCTGGTTTTTTGAGATGTGGGTGTGGCAGCTTTCGAGAACTGTTCCCCAAGGTTCACAGGCTTCACAGCCAGCATCTTTTTTTTCATCCTAGGCTGGGTGGGGTGATGGGTTATGCTGATGAAATAGAGGAGTCCTAGCGACCATACCAAACAGACTAGAAACTCAAAGAACTGCACAAAAGGAAAACTTTAGCAAACCGGTCTAGAATCTCAAGTAGCGCAAGTTGTTTTTGCACCAATTGCTCCATCAACTTTGCACGCCTATATGCAACCAAGTGTGCATCATCAACTGGACCTGCATGGGGAAAAAGATGAAAAAGGTATATAACCCTTCCAGAATCTTCCGGAGAACATATGTTTGAAGAGGAGTTGGATAATATAACAAATGTTTTTTGAGATACCACCCAGCCCCACCACAACAAGTTTGAAACCCAATCCTGCCTTTTTCTTGACTCACTGCTGATGGTGTTTTCTGAGCTGCAACCGGCGGCTTGGCAGGTGGAGTCACTATCACATCTGATTGCACAGGTGCCGTTGGGGCAGTGATCGGAAGAGCTTCTGGAGTAGGGGCCTTATGCTCAGCATCCGAATCAGAGCTAGCACTACCATAAAAGCCCGATTGTTCCGAAGATGACTTCGTTTCATCGCTCTCCTGCAAAAAGGGAGAAAAACGCTTTCTGTAATGGGGCTGTTTTACAACATGTTGCATCATGAAAAGAAAACTCAAGAAACAATACTTTGAAAATTCCACTCAAAACATACAGGTGTAACTCCTCATCTATGCCTTTGCGTTTTGCACTCTCAAGCACTTCTTTGATTTTCTCCTTCAGGGACTTTTAAAGCGTGGTGGTATTTTTACAAGTTGTTGGTTCCATCAAAACCCACCAAAGACCATTAAAAAAACAACAACACTTTCAAAGTTTATACTCTTTAACGGTGTTTAGGATGGGGTCACCATCATCTGACCTCAAGGTGCGGTGCGATGATGAGGATCAGCTCATGGAAGTTAGCGTCCTTACAGTTGCTAAGATAATGAAGGGTCGTGATTGAAATTAATGATACTTTGTGTCTCCACTTACTAATTTGACTATAGTCAGCTTAAAGCCATCAAACAAAAACATACAAGAACAGTTTTGTTCTATAGAAAAATATACTTAATTCACAAAAGAGAGTTTCCATGCTCACATCTGACCGGTTGGCCTTTCGTTTGATGAACCGAAGCATTTTTTCATTTCTTTGGCATCTGATTCAACATCATCTTCTAAAGGGGTGCGGGATGATAAACAATAGGCCTCACCACATTGTTCCCTCAGACCCTCAATGCTTGGCTGTTTCAGGGCAGAGGCATATAAGCGGTGAAGTAAAGGAGGTAGGATATCCATGTTGCCCACACATTGGGCAATAGTAGCATCCCTGGATTTATCCGCCAAGGCAACCAAGCGCTTGCCACAACGGAGTCTCCCCCGAATATCCTCATGACCATCCCATTCAGATGCCAAATTGGAACAATCAAAAGGCATCATTCTTACTTGATACAGTGCCCCACGAAAAGTCTTGAGCCAAAAGATGGCTAACATTTCTATTTTTTTTAAATGTGCTTTTGGTGATTTGATTTGCCACCGGCAGGAGTGATCTGAGCATCCCAGCGATTCTGTCCACGCTGAAACCGTGGCATCTCAAAACTGCTAGCCAAAATGGCTTTGTGTGGGGCAAAATGACATTGGGTGTGGTGAAAGGGTTAGTTGGTCCCTTATATTCTCCCAAAGTGCTATATTTTCACTTCATTTGTAGAAAACCTGCTTTTCGACATCCGATCCCAAAAATTAGTAGGATCGACTTCCAAAACCGAGTTCTCGAGGTTCAACCTGCTTTTTTGAGGGAAATGGTCGATCTAGGTATATATGTAATGAATAGTAGGCACAGGGTCTTAACAAACTACTGGACTCAAGTCTGGATGATTAAAAACATAGCAGTGAGCTGTCACAAGGGCGAGAGGAAATCCCAAAGTTTGATCGATGAAAAGTTGGTCGTTTCGCTCAGTTTGCCATCGGAACTTTGCCAACCCTTTTTCAAGGTTTGCAAGACTTCAAGTCCAGCCACAAAGTAGAGCAAAGCTTACGTGCATTGTGGGCCATTCAACATTCCACCGCACTGATGTGCTGAAATTAATTTTTGATATTTACATACTGTAACATATTGTATACTGTATATGTCTATACACATTATATGTATATAGGTATATTCTGTACAAGTCACGGCTGACGCATCCTTTCTCAAATAGCAAAGCCTAGACAAAGCGACTCGACTCTTAGGATGTGGCCCCAGTGACCTGGTCACCGTGTTCTCAGGTGTTGGATGATGGATCGTTGACGAGTCCTTGCCAGACCTTCGAGGCCCTTCATGCTGGAGGTGACTCCGATGACGAGGCTTTGGCACCTCCAGCTGCGTAATGCCTTCATGCCTTCATGCTACATGTGTCAAACGTTTCATCAGAGTCATCATGTGTCTGTTGCATTCTGTTGCTTTGTGCTGCAACGTTTGACGCTGAGGCGACAGCCGTTGCCGCCTGGTCGTTGCCACGGTGTTTGCGACCCTATCGGCGCCTCCTACTTGGTCACATAGCTGGAAGTATCAAGACAATATCAACATGTCAACTCCTTTTACCAAGAAATGCAGAAGTAGACGTACGATGTACAGGACAAATATGGACAAATGACATTGCATGACCATCAAGTCCTCGGTGCTAGGTGCTAGGTGGGCAGGTCTGACCTCAGTAGTCAGTAGTTCTGGTGAAAGAGCCATTGACTATCATTGACGGTATGATGTCAGTGTCTGACTTTACTTGCCACAGCTCATCAAACTCTTTAAA
>OMLO01003372.1_pt1 | contig 13190 bp, 13 predicted proteins | sample 1674811 | NCBI WGS metagenome assembly OMLO01 (sample SAMN06265003, study PRJEB25207) | coral metagenome | isolation source: Coral host | place: Mexico:La Bocana,Puerto Morelos, Mexico | collected 2008-11-13
GGCTGTGTTCAAAAAAAACGCTTCATCCAAAAAATGTTGATACAATCGATCAACTGGCTACACACTTTGAGTTCCACCAAACTCAATGGATTTCCTTCTGTCTGCGACCACTGTGCCTCCCGACACTTTGGCACGTGGGGCCAGCATCCTGGCCGACTGCTCCAACTTGAATGCTCTGGTCTCTATGAGAAGTGGCATTTCAATCAAATTGTGTCAGATGAGTCCTAGCGTGATTGCACCAGTCATGTGCAGAAACTCTTCAAATGAACTTCCGATCAAATTTCGGATTGCTCTCTCCTTTGGAATCTTGGACTTGTTCACTCGATGTTGGTAGAATCTCCACTAATCAAAGCATCAAACCTTTAAGAAAAGGTATTGCCGCGGCCGAAAATCAACCAACAAATCCAAATTTGTTGAGCAGTATGCTGAGCAGTACCCAGCACTTTCACGTTTCATTTCACGGGCTAAAATTCCGCCCGCACCTTGAGTCTTCGACTTTCATGTCTGGGCCTTAGGATTCAATCGCCGAGTGAATTTCCTCGCCGCTGTACCGTTGTATCACACACCACTACGAAAAAAACTTCAAGTGGCAATGGCAGTTCTACAAAAGAACAAATATTCATGTGTCACAATCAGAGACCAAAGTTTCTCAGATATGTTTACATTCAAGAAACACCAAATCAATAGAACCGGCGTGGAATTTTTCCACTGTATTTTTTTCAAAACGGAAAAATATCCCGGCGTCCATCGAAGGTCTAGACCCCATCATGGCACATGTCCTCTTGGTCTGATCAAACCCCTGACTTTCCAAAAATCATCCATTTCGGCTCGCACGTACGTGTCTCCGTCGTGGCATCCCACCGCATATATTTCCCCCCGGCAACATGTACCTGGAACCTCGCCACACTAAATGATTAAATATTAGTGGGTTGAATGTCATTGTCATACACTTGCCTGCTACGGTGATCCAGCTTACCCGTGATTGCTGTAGTGGACGTTTCACGCCCAAATTCAAATATGACGAACCCCTGCCATAGAAAGCCTTCAAAGCACCAAATTTCGTTTTTGGTCCATGTTTCCCGATGCAAAAATTTCGCATTCAGAATTCATGGGATCCTTTGTTTGATTCTTTTTCCTCCTCCCTGATTTCCATTCTGGAATGCCATTTTCAAATTGCTTTCCTGTCTCCTGCGCCCCGCTTGGCGGGAGGCCAAAACACACTACATTCGGGTTCCTGGCGGGGCAAAAGACCTGGGCGCTCCTTTTGGAGGCACGTGGCGGTCCTGGAACTAAAAATCCAGCAACGTGGAAAAGAAAATGCGGAATTGTGCATGGGAATTTCCGAATAATGACCCCGAAAACACATAGGCAAGACTCAACTCAACAAGGTTTCAATTTTTGGCTATGAAAAGGCCCGGTACCGCGCGTGTCATCCTTGTGCACCGGCCATGCAAGTTCATGGCAGCTTCACATGTAATACTGAATTGCATCTAGCAAACCCAGACACCGCTAAAAACGCATGGGGCTTTTTCTGGGAGAGACACAGACCAAACAAATATGAAAAGATCATCAAATGTTCTTTCTGTGGACGCATATGGTAAAAACAAGCCGTGTCCACCCGCCCACAAACTCGCCTGAAGTGATAAGGATGCTGTTTTGCCTGACGCTATTCTGTGTCCCAGGAAAAAGTCACCTAAATTTTGAAAATCAATGCCTGCTTTACATAGCGGATTTGCCCGGAAAAGAATTATTGAGTTTTACCTTCAAGACCGGGGCATGCATGCCACCACGTCAAGTCGACAACCGAATTCAGGCTGACAATCATTCGTTCAATCAGTCATGCACCCACGAAGCCTTAACAAACACTTTCGTCAGTCTCAAATCATTCTGCGTCTTTTCCTACCATTAACCGTTCTTAACCAAAAATATATTTCATTTCAAACGCCACCCCGTGGTCCAATAGCAACCGAAGAATAGATACAAGTCGCAAAAACAATCTTCCAGGATTCGAGAGTTCAAAACACAAATGGTTATCTGAGTTTGTTCAAACCTACACTGCGCAAAGTCAAGTTCCTCGGGGCAAAAACGGAACGCAGAAAACTTAAAACCTGTCACAAGTCACGTTGAAGTCATCTCTGTCACAAGGAAGCGTCGTCTGTCTAGCTTCCCATCGAAGGCTGCCAAAAAGCGAGGGACAGAGCAGGTCGGAGTAATACTCCCTTTCTGAGCTGAGCTCTCAAAACTCAGGCTTCCCTTTTGGCAGTGCCAGATGCCGGGGTAACGTGAGAGGATGCGCTTCCTGCATCAATCCCAAGTTCGGCGGTCTGCAGTTGCGCAGTCGTGCTGAATGTGTTGCTTGGTACGATAAGCAGCAACGTTCCAAGAAGCGAAACGTTGGAGTTTACAGGGATTGCTTTGCATGTCTTTTGACACATGCTCTGTCATGGGCTGTTTGCATATGTGTAGCCACATGCTGTATGTGCACATGAGTGCTAGCCTGCTTCGGTGCAGTGGAAAAAAGAGCCCAGTCAGTTTGCAGTTCCATTCAAGCGTTTCTGGCTTTGCTCAAGCTGTCGAAGCTGTAAAGCTCTTTGAGCTTTTCAATAATTTCAAGCTCTTTGAGCTGCAATCTTTCCAAGCTCCTTTTGGGCTTTCAAGCTCTAGCAGCTGAAGACACCCTCACAAGAAAAAGAGTCCCGCCTTTGTTGAAGCAAGTTCCAAAGATCAAGCCGTGGCAAATGGATTGTTCTTATGTTACAACGAAACTTGAAAAAGATCATTTTCAAATAATTCCAACACTCATCGTTCCCGAAAGCGGCGGCGAAGGGTTCTTTTGAGAAAAGCACCGGAGAAAAGACTGCTGAAACATGACAGTCTTCAAAGACTAGCGAGGGATCGCGCCTGTGGATTTGACAACCCGCTCTGTGATTCCTCACTGCATCCCATGTCAAAGCATGCAAGAAGTTGCAACGCTCCAATGACTCGTCAGACAGGGGCTGAACAGTTTGCGGCGATCCGTGCCCCATTGCGCAAAATCTTCCCACACATGCCATTCTCAATGATGTGGCAGAGCATGCTCCTAACCACAAATTCATCAAGCTGCAGAGACAGATTTGTTACAGTGGGGGACTTATGGCGTGGCAGTGGAAACCGTCTTCTTTCACACTGCCTATACAAGGCAGGTGGCTGTTTTAGTCTTATTCGTTCAGTTCTCCTTCGGGGCTTCTGCCATACAGCAGAGGAATGCCATCATCCAGGAAATGCTCTAAATCAGAAAGGGTGACATGAAGATCCAAATAGTTACGCTTCGTTTCTGGAAATGGGGCAGAATGGTGAAACCTGTGCCGCAGCAATTTGACGGGAACGTCGCAAGTTGCGCGAGAAATTCTCAAAACGTTTTTTTGTTCGACACATGGATCGCCTGATGGAGCTCGTGTTGCAGCCTCGCAATGGTCACCATGATGTTCGTACTCATGGGACATGCATTCCATCTCGGCTGGCAAAGAATTCTCTCTCGCCTTGGACGATGTACTGCATGGTGGCGCAAAATGCGCCATACCGTTGCTCGCCATATCCAGCACAATGCTCGAGTCATTCTCTCGGGTGAGAACCAGTATGACTTGTAGCACCGAATCTATTGCATGCGCTGAAAGTAAGTCCTGCACCGCGGACTGCCTCTGACAATTTGCCAGAGCCAGCAAAAACCTCCGAGTCTGATTTACGATCCAGAGGTGCCAAGCAATCCAAAGAAGTAGGCAGTTAACTTGAAATAAAGTTCCACAAGCTGACCGCATCAATGTCTGGATAATGCGGCTTGGCTTTCCGAAGTTCTTCAGTTGAGGATGAAACACTGATGAAACACCCGCATGATTGTCTGTATTTTTTGATTCAGGCTAAACTGCATTAGCCGGGGCTTGCCTGATAGATGCCACCGGCTGCTCCACCTCCTGTCACTCCTTATGGCCAAAGTCGCTGGATAGGGGCGCTTGCCACCCCTTGCGACACCTCGCCCCCCGCACCGGACATGACTTTCGATTGTATCCAAAGCAGATACGATTCCACGCATTCTTCGCAACGCAGTTCTGCGGAATGTCAATCTTTGCCACCTTGTCACCTTTGTCACCCTTTTTCTTCTTCTTGTCATCTCCGTCACCCCTCTTGCGCCTATCCTTATCAGAATTAGCCTTGTCATCCGACAAAGTGACTTCGGCTGAATCCATATTTTCTGCAACTGCTCAGTCCACCGATTTGCGGTCTCCAGAGACTTGCGCAACTTTTTGTTAAAGAGCCTGATCTGCAGCCATGATTTTGTCTAGAGTCACTGATCTGTATCGACTGATGGGTCGCCTTGTCGGAAGTGAGGACAGTTTGGATCTGAAGAGTCAATTGTGACGAACGTGGCAATATTGGCAATCTGAAACGCTAATGCTCGCCTCTGCATGCACATTCGAACACGCAACTCACCTGCAGTATCAGCAAACGCCTCTGGATGCTTCTGCAGAAAACTCAAGGGCCGGCTCCTTCTTAAGCATGTTGATTTCAGATTCATGACTTGCTGTGCTCTTCTGCCATGGATACTGCTCGATCAACTAAAGCATGCGACGGTTCCAGCTGAGCATCCAGCGTGAAGCCTTCAAACGACCTAGACGGTCCATGCGTTCAGGCATGGCCAGCTTTCTAGGCTCCTGTCCTTCACGACTGTCCACACGAAACCTCAAATTTTGAATTGCCACAAAATGAAATTCATAGAATAAACGCCTGTACGTAAACAAATGATCCCCTGGCTTCTCTTCGGCTGGTATGGACTGCAAAGGCTGCAAAGTCTTGGCATTGAAACATCAAACGCATCCTGATGAGCCTGTGGCAGGCCCAAGTCTCTCATACGAGCCTTGAATGAGGCCGCTGAATCCAAAGCCATGGCGAATGCACTACCAACCTATGAAGCTTGAATCTGCAAACGAGGTGAAAAGGATTATTCCAGAACAGAAAAACACAGAAGAATATTTTGCAGATTTGGAGGGATAAGGAAGTCAAGGGTTGGCCGCTCCCATCCAAGCATGCTATGAATTGCAACCTAGTTCAAACTCTTCGTGAAAACAATTGGATTAGTTGTTAGTTTTGGCATGACACGCAACATGACCGCCCCTAATCACTAATTAACGCTGATCCACTGCTGCGATGAACGGACAACGTCTTACATTCTACCAACACACAAATGAGTGACTTCGAAGCATGAACTGATTTGCTGCTTAATGAGCTGCAACATGTTTCCAGCCATGTGCGCTGCAGCTAGCTGCCAGAGCTTCCACGCAAAGCCTTTTGCAACTCTGCCACACAAAGTTAGGGTTCAACAGCTCTGCTAAATAGAGAAGATGTGCAATCCTCCTCTGCTGGTAGATAGTTGGTGGTATGCCACTTTCATGTGGCCTGGTATTTTCGCGTGGCTGGGTGTTTTGCCACTTGCTTGTCTATATGCCTGCAAGATTTGCCATTTGCTTGTCTATGATGCCTGCAAGATTTCTTACTGTTTTGCCATTTGCTTGTCTATAAGAATGCCTGCAAGCTTTCAGGCCAACCTGCCCAGAACAATGCGGATGTTACCAACATGGATTCGAGCCAGAAAAGATTGGACGTTGTTTTTGGCAGTACATGGTTGTTTGGCCCCACTGACGCTGGATGTCGCTTCTGGCAACAAAGCTTATTGGAGCCCACTAAAATCGCGGTACTTTGAACGTTCGCCAAGAAGACATTAAGGCTCTGATTTGCCGTTTTGTCACAGAACTTGAGCCGGTTTAAAACAAGGGGCCGGCGTCTTTGGAGAACATCCATTAAGATTTAACAACTATAAATCCTGCGAGCTTCAAATCACTCGAAATCATGTGCGCCGAAAGCCTGCCTATACTGCAATCTCGAGGTCCTCTTGCTCTTCAACATCGGAAGCAGACGCACCATCGCCACCCTTTGTACTCCTCTTCAAAGCTGCCCTCACAATCCTTGAAGGCTGAGCATCAGCATTGAAGGTGTTGGCTATACAATTTGTTTCAGCAGGACCGCAACCTTGACAAGGAGAAGTTTCGCCGGGTGACCCCCTTTCACTCATCGAGAAGTTTCCTGCCTTGGCAAGCCAGGAAAGCAGCGTCGCCTTAACAGGACGCGGCTTGAGGTCATCCAATGTGCCACTGTCGCGGGCTGCTGAGCATTCCCTCAGCCATAGAGTTCCCTCTCCTGAAGTCACGCGGCGATTCGCCCAACTCCCCGTCAGCTCATTGAACGCTGGAAGAAGATATAGCCACGCTGTTCATCCCACTCTTGATCTTGCATCAGCATCAACCATGCTGCCGCCCATGGCTCATCCATAAGCCCTCCACCAAGACACACAAATGGAAGCAGCGTTGTTCTCTTATCTGCAGTAGTTGCTGTCCTATGTTGCAGAATCCCTGAACGCAACACTACAAGCCCGCCATCACTCTCCAGTTCCAAGCTGACTGCATTCTGCGCATGAAGCGACAACAGTTGTACGCCATAACTCCAAGGATTGAGACGATGGCGCCAAAACAAGTGACTCGAGTGCTCTAACCTCTTCGGCTCGCAGAACATGAGACAATGGCCGCTTCTTCAACAACATGGTCTAGACTGCGCCTTTGACACAAGGTCTGATGATGGAGTCAATGTTGCAGGTACAAAACCCCAGAATTCCTTTGAAAAAGTTGAGGGGCTCAAGAAACGACTGTGCTGCAGCAGGAGCAGCGTGGGAATCATGCGAATAGCAAATTTGTCAATATAGCCTTTCTTCGTCCAAATGAAATGACTGCCCATACCAACCTTTCATGCATTCAAAGTATCGCCAGAAGGATCGCGCCATCTTGTACAAAGTTGAGTTGCAGGACTCTTTTAGGTGAAGGTATCATGCAGCAACTGTTGGATGTTCGACTCATTTAACAGTTCAAACGCCATGTCATGAAACATCTTGCCAAGCTGAGTTGCAGTCTCCACCATGATTCTGACCATGCCAATTGCTCTGCTTTTCAAGTCAGCAGGTTCGAAATACCACGCCATGAGCTTCAACTGACGAACGTGACACTTCAGCAACAAAGGTCGACACGCTCATGAGTAACTGCTGTAACACCTCAAGAAGTCAGCTCTGCCCACCCGAGATGGTTCTTCGCCGACCGCATGAAGGATCTAAGGCATCTTCCGACCAATTCCTGCTTCCCAGGGAAGTGGAACAGCCTGCCTCTTCGTACTCTCCGAACATGCAGCAACATAAGAGTCAAAATTTGACCATGCTAACCGACGAGGAAGAGTCTGAGTTCCATAAGTGCCAGGCTGTTGGTTGATCGTCCTGCGGAAAAATGCATCAATGTCCAGCTCTGTGCCATCTTGTCTCTGAGTGACACGGGGTCTCATGGCTCAAACTGGAGGCAGTGTTCTGTCTAGACTTGTCAACAAGTGTTTCCTTAGACATGTGTCTGAGTCAACGGACAGGTTCTAAAAGTCATGTGTTTGAAGCAACCTAGACAAACGCAAACCCCGCTTATGTCTGAGATTTTTGGGCTAGACATTTCACCCACCCACCCACCGCCTGAGCCATGCATATATACATTGAAAGAATTCATGACACTGGTAACACTGTAGTGAGCAAACATGTGTTTACAACTCTTGATGAAAACAAAGTGCACGAAACTGCAGAAAGTTTTGCTAGCCAAAACCTCGCGCAACGCTGCACGCATCGCGAAGAAACCTCCGCGCAAAGTTTAGTTGCCAACTCAAGTTGCAAAACACCACTAACAGAATTTGGGATGTCTGAGAAGGAAGGAATAACATCTACGATGGGTTCTTCCCTCTTGCTTGATCACTGCGACGAACAAGTGGCTGATTCTCAGGCGACTAAATATTAATCAACATCTGGAAGACCCAACAAACGTTTAATGGGTCTATGAAGTAACAGTAGGTCAGCAACTTCAAACACGCAGATCTGCACTTCAATGACTTCCCACCTCTACGCTCAGCTGCCACAGTGAGGAATATAGAGTAATTAATGAATCACAGTAGTTGACTAGGATCACTAATCCAAACCTCCGTGCACTATTCGAGTTTCACTACTTGAGGGGATGCACTGCCGCAATCACGCCTCCCTGTTTATCAATCCGTTCGAGTGCAGGTTCAACACTAATGTGATCACTCTACTCTGATTATGAAATAGGCGGTTACTAACCTTTGCTACACTATCGGAAGAATGCACGAACTGCAAACCCCCCCAACTCCTTGACGAAGGCTGGGCGTGCAACACCTGGCACGAACACACACACACACAAACAGCTTGCACGAACCTCAAACGGATATGGTTATGGCAAAAGCTAGCGTGGGAATGTGAACGGCGCAAATGAAACACGGTGGGGGCTCAGGCCACAATGAATCAATCAACGCCGAGATAAATGCAAATACGGATGAACAACATGGCATGGGGCAAATAACAAGCGACCTTTTACCTTGAGCCAAAGTGTCGGCGTTTTGCCAAAATGGGTTTTCAACAATGGCAGGTTCAACTGAATGAGCAAACATCTGTACAGTACAAATACCACCCTTGGAATGACTGACGTTCTTCAACTTTGAACAAAAGGTTTTTTCAATCCTTGCCATTGGAAAAACAAACTCCTTTTTTTGATGTGCCAAACAAATCGAAATCTGCTTTGTGGATTAAAGTGACAAAACTTCCTTTCAAAGGGGTCACCACATAGCTAACCCTAGGCCCAAAAAACGGGCTTGCCCTACTACATGCACATTAAAATCTTAACAACTTAGGATGTCACTCCGTAGTTCAGACTCTGGGCTTTGAATGGATGAAAAAGATCTCGCTCAAAATTTTCAATTCCTCAACTAGCAAATCTGCTTTGGCACGCAGGTACTGGATCTCTTTGTAATATACTGAAAACATATCCAACCAGAAACGGACACTCAAAAGCTGAACCGCCTCGTGCTTGAGATGCAGGCTGACTTGCCCGCCTGAATGTTAAATTTAAAGGATGAAGGAAAACAAGTTACTCTCTCCAACTCCGTGGGCGGCTAGCTGCTTGTAAAAAGCTCACGCGCAATAAACTTCAGAAATGTGGATTTTCGTGTCTGGACGTGTTATTTTCCAAATCTTTATTTCTGAGAAGGACGGTAAAAATTTCTGAAGGCAACTTGATCTGTGTTGAAATATTTCAAGGCCTATTCAAATCGCATGAATTTTGTCAAGCCTTTCACAATCTAGAATTTTTCTTTTGCCATGTATTCTTCAACCTATACAATGGCGACCTTCAGCGCAAGATCTTTGCTGCCTTTGCGAACTTTCGCAAGGGAGCATTGGCCAACATTTTACTGTGAAACAACATTAGACCTTTTTGCGATTTGTTCTGCGGCCAGCATGTTTTAAGCTTGCGGACAAAAATGTGCTTCCTGCTGAATAAAGAATGCCCCAGGTGAGCGCGTGAGCCCATACTAATTGCGGCTGGGCGCCAATCCTCGGAAATCTTAGATAAAAACAATTTGTACGCGATGCTAAAATTTTAAAAAATGTTTTGCTTGTGGGTCAGTAGCCTATGGCATCATGGCCTGACACTACATCATCCGGTACCGTATGGTATCCAATCTGTGGTGTCCCAAGAATTGTCATTGCTGCGGATCATATCGCATGTTATTGTAAAGAACGAGATGAGGGTGTGAATGTGAATAGTGACACGAAACTGAAAGTGCATGAGTTTTTGCCATGTACATAGGTTTGCACGGAAATAACCACATGTAGGTGCCTATGAACTCGCAGGCACCCATGCGCGCACAAAAGATGCGTACAGTACCTTCTATTAAGGCAGCCTGAGAAATGCTGGAAAGGTACTTGCAACGTTTCTTCGTCAAAGCCTAGTAGGTCAGTCGATCCTGTTGACCTGGTGAATCCTCTTGATCAGCCCGCGGCTCCACGCTGACGGAACAGCCGGCCACAGAATCATCAAGTCCGGCTGGGCAACCCCAAACACGAGAGCCCAAACAGGCAACGTGAAAACTTCCTCTAAATATGCAGGGTCAATGTGCCGCCCACCTGGTCGACTTCTCCTTGAATCTGGAGACGGCAATGCCCATGTCCTGGCACAGTACACGTGCCGCTGCATGTCAGGTTACGTACATGGTAGGTTAAAGGTCTCAAACCTTGACTATTAAAAGGAATTTTTTGATGAAATGTTTCTGATGCAAAATGCGGATGCCGCTTTTGTCAATTAACTTGACGATTGCACATCCGTCTTGGCTGGCCTCTTTTGGGCGCTACTGTGACAAACGGCACGGCGGATGCAACGAGCGTGACGAACATTGCATGGGTGGCGCTGGGTTGGAAATGCACTATAACACTGCAGAAGCCGTACTCATACTCTGAGTCATGAGCAAGGATTGATTGAAATCAACCAGATGCCATGTGCTTGATAAGAGAAGCTCTGGAAAGACTAACGCCTGTTTCTGATGCAAAACGCTCGCGCACGCCTTTTTCCACTTTGGGTGTTCAAGGTTTTGCACAGCTGTCTCCCCCACTTCGAGGTCCTGGCAAACCTCATCTAGAATCTAGATTCAACACGGCTTCTAAAGAATCATCTACAGCTCCGGGTCTAAATAAGGCTTCAGCATGCCCTGGCCCGACCGTCGGCGCTGTTGCTGAAAGAGGAAGAACTGTCAACCCAGAGTCTTGCATGCACATCACAAGATCATGTTCAGCTAACGTCTTTGCAAATCTATCCGCCGTGCGACTACCTGCCCTTGCCTTTGAGAGACTAAACTTTCAGCCTTCGTTGTCCACACAGAAGAAGACGCAACCCTTCTCAGAGCAGCGTTTTCACAATCTGAAAGCCAGCAAGGCTGCAAGACTTTCAGCCTCAAATTAGTCTGCTTTTCGCTAGTTCACCCAGCACATCTCGATGAACGTTAAATCTAATCTGGCTACACCACGCACCCCTCCTTTCCACCCTGCCTCCATTCCTGCCCTCTTCTTGGATTTGTTCTGTGGCCAATTTATTTTGTTCCCGGGGCAACTTGTATTAAGGGCAAAACCAAAACCCCATGCGTGTATTATAAATTTGTTCTCATTGTATTTATGCAGGTTGTCAATCGTGAGTGGCATGTGTTAGCAACGGTTTTTGGTTATCCGTCCATCGATATGGACATGACGGGTGGGCGGGTGGGATGTGTGTTAACTTGTCCAAGGCACATGTTTAATCTAGACCAGGCGTAAGCAGTGTGGATTCGAGACAGGTGACACTGTGTGCGTAAGCGCTGGCAACTAGCGTGCAAATTCCTAGCTAGGACCTATTCTGACACAGCGGTGTTCTTTGAAGAACATATTATCTGAAATTACACCAGCGTAGATCCCAAACAGCTTAAGCAAATTCAAACTGAAACGTGTGATTTGGTCAAATATACTTGTCGGAAGGTTTGGATCGTTTTTCCTAGGCCTCGAGGGAGACGTGACCACAATCAGAGCTTAAGGCGGCCACGCCAACCAACACCAAGGCGGCCAGGTTGCATTAAGAACCCCAATAGCAAACTGTTTGGCGAAAAACTCATGTCAGAATCTAAGAGCCTCGTTCCAAGATCGTCATGATTAAAAATACCGAATTGCATGCAAACATGCGCGAATCATACGCATAGCTATCTTATCTTTATTTACACATGCACTCTTTTTCTTCTCCATAAGGTGAATGTAACTCGCATCGGTGAACATCAGCACATTTTTGTCGGAAGCACTGATGACTTCACGAAGCGGGCCGGGTTCTAACATGCGAAGGAAAAGCCGGAGGAGAAATGCATCATGGTCGGATATAACAACCTTGATTGAATTTCCCACATCTACTTTTGATTATGGGCGATTTGCTGATGGATTTGGGTTATGCTCTCGAGGTCGCTGGCTTCCACAACAGAGGCGCTCCTTAGCAGATACGCCTGTTCCGTCTCGCCATGGAAGTGGCGACCGGTCAGACACATGAGCGCCCATTCCCAGCAGACTTGATACAAGAGGGGCGGGAGCTGATTTTTCTTGCCTTGAACTGGTGCGGCGCCCGTTAATCTGCAAAGTCAGGATCTGCGGTGATCTGGGTTATCTCGCACCGCTTGTTCAATGCATTTTTCACGAGCAAATGCTAGGCCTGCTGTGCTTGTGGAGTCAGTGCCCGACGCCTCTGCAATTGCTTGACCAGAGACTGATTTAAACCTTGAAGTAGCCATCTTGGGCTGCGCAATATTTGGACAGTAAGCTGGTCAAATCTTCTTCGCTTCCGAAAAGCTAAGCCAAAACATCGCACGGCGGCATTGATCCGTCCAGACCACCGAAAGCCGCGCAAAACCGGCGCGGCAAAGAGCACCACAGCCCGACTTCGCCGGCCATAGCAAAGCAAAAGGAAAAACAAAGCACAGAAAACAGCCAATGCTCACAAACCGCGGTGCTCGCAGTTTAAATCAACTAGATCATCAAGCACATATCAAGCTAAAGTTGAAAGCACATATTCCACGACAATTAAAGCAACAATCCACTTGTGTCCCCTGCGTGGTCACCCCCGTGTGTATGTATGTTTGACTGTAGGAATGTAGCATTGATGGACGTATGTGGGCACGTATGCATGTGCGTACCAATGCGCGCACGCTTGCATGCGTGCACTTTCATGTATCTTTGCATGCATGCATGCATGCATGCATACATGCACGCATGCATGCATGTATGTATGTATGTATGCATGTAAGAATGTATGTAACTGTATGTATGTATGCATGCATGTATGTATGCATGAATGCATGTAAGAATGTTTGTAACTGTATGTGTGTATGTTTGTATGAATGTTTGTATGTATGTAAGTATGTATGTAACTGAATGTATGTATGTATGTATGAATGTATGTATGTATTTATTTACGTACGTACGTACCTACGTATCTATGTGTGGGTACGTGGGTATGTAGGTATGCATGAAAGTATGCATGCATGCATGCATGCATGCATGTATATTCAGAGGAAGTTTAGCAGAGAAACTTCCGATATACGAACAACTTCTGTGTCAAGTAGAGTAGTGTCAAGTAGAGTAGCGTCAAGTAGAGAAGTGTCAAGTAGAGTAGTGTCAAGTAGCGTGGTGTCAAGTAGAGAAGGGTCAAGAAGGTAGTGTCAAGTAGAGTTGTGTCAAGTAG
>OMLO01003373.1_pt1 | contig 13184 bp, 7 predicted proteins | sample 1674811 | NCBI WGS metagenome assembly OMLO01 (sample SAMN06265003, study PRJEB25207) | coral metagenome | isolation source: Coral host | place: Mexico:La Bocana,Puerto Morelos, Mexico | collected 2008-11-13
TTGAAGGTACTGATTTGATTTTTTGGGGGACGATTTTATGCAAAGTTCGCCACATCACCTTTGGGTCTTTTTCATCCGCCAGTAGATTTTCAATTTTTTCTTTACGCATTCTTGTGTTTATGGTGTTGCGTAACCGCTTATAATTGCTCCAATGTTGTTCTTTGTTTGTACTTAGGGCCTTTTTGTGGTGGTAATCACGCTCTTGCATAAGTTTCTTTAGATCGCTTGTTAACCACGGCACTGAATATCCACGGGCGCGACGCGTAACAATGGGTGCGTGTTTGTCGGCAGCTGTTAGAAAAAGGTCTTTAAAGGCGTTCCAACTTCCCTCTGGAGTTTCTTCGAATTCGATGATTTCCCATGGGATGTGTTTTAGGTCGTCACGGAACAATGCTGGATTATAATGTTTATAATTTCTCGTTTCAATAATTTTTGGTGGAGGGCGTTTCATCCTGTGTAGCTTTCTTACCCCAAAAATAGCACTATGGTCAGAAAAACCAACTGGTACAACACCGGCGAAATAAAGTTCTGGCCTTGAGGTGAAAAATAAATCAATTAAAGTTCTGGTGTGCTGCGTTACTCTTGTAAATCCTTTGGGTGAAACAAATCTCAGTCACAAAAAAGGCAGCAATCTGGGGCAAAGTCCTGAAGTGGTTTACCCACTCCTGGGAGCATTCTGGAGTATTTTTAATCTTTTGTGGAATTCCTAAAACCTAAACTATCAAGGGGCAAAAATTTGACCATATTAGCACTTTAATGCAAATTCCAACACACACCTTTGCTATCAAATTCTAAAGTTAATCAATATGCAATAAATTGGGTGTTCATTACTTTTATTCTTTTGATAAAGGTTAAGGCAGTTCTGAAGAATGCAAGTGTTGTCATCCATACAGCAGCAATAGTAGATGTAACTCTTCCATCAGAGGCAGAAATGAATGCTGTTAATGTACAAGGAACAGAACACATTATCAAGGCTTGTTTAGAGTGTAATGTCACCAGACTTGTTTACACGAGTACTGCCGATGTTGCACTGGGTTGGTCTGATAATTACAATTTGAATGAGGCCACACCACTTCCGGGCGATAAAGTGTGTGATTATCTTTTTGGTCTGTATGCATTTACTAAAATGCAAGCTGAGAAGAAAGTCCTGGAAGCTAATGGAAGTCCTCTGACAAATGATGCAGTACTTGCAACATGTTCATTAAGATCACTAGTGATGTATGGGGAAGGAGATCATTGTTTTATTCCTAATGTGATCAATTCTGCAAAAAGTCAGTTTGGTTATTTACCAAGGATGGGAAATGCAAGTGCCAAGTTTCACACTTGTTATGTGGGAAACACTGCATGGGCCCATGTGCTTGCAGCCACTGTCTTGAAGAAAAACCCAAAATTGATTGCGGGGAAGGCATACTTTGTTGGAGACCATACCCCTGAAAGGAACTTTTTTGACTTAGTGGAACCTTATTTGTCAGCTACTGGGTGTAAACTGCTCAACATATCTATTCCATATGAAATTATTTTCTTTATTGCTGTTATTTTGGAATTCATAGCATGGATTTTACGTCCAGTTTGCAAGCTTTCTGTAGCATTGAACAGTTGTTCTGTGTTCAGTGTGTGTAAGGGTTACACAGTTAGTTGGAAACAGGCTCAGAAAGAACTTGGCTATCAACCACTGTTTTCATATGAAGAATCTAACAAGAACACTATTAAGTTTCTGGTAGAAAAGTTCAATTTGAAAAATTGATTTTGCGTGTTGTACAATATGTATTGTAAATGCAAATGATTAAAAATGATTGACACCTCCTGTAGAAACAAGTCTACTTCGATTATGTATCACTCGGCCCAGTCTTCTGCATATTGTTTCTTTACGGGAAGATTCGTTTATGTCTAGAAACTACTCCTTCGTGTGTCCGTGTGTACCAATCGTTTTCTTCGTTTGTCTTCACGTCTTTCCTTGTTGTATGCAAAATTGATCCGGGACAAACAAAACTTAGACGAAGATTGAATCTCTTTACCTAAATTTTAATACAAAGACTTTATATCAAAGCCAATGGTTATCGCGAAATGCGTAAGGTAAGGAGTAAACACAAAAACCGCGCAAAGAAATACATAAACTTGGGCTTGACTGAATTGAAGTAAGCTTATTGACAAATTCAGTTCCTACTTGAAAAAGTACATTTTAAAATTCCGTAAGCATTCTACGTTTGCGTTCAAAGAAGAAGATAAAGTCAGGAAGCAACCAGAGGAAGTTAATAAATGTCGTTCAGTGCAGAAAATCCGTTTCTTGGAAGAGTTTAGCTTCGTTTATCAGTGTTTTAGTTAAAGCAACTTGTTGTGGGTTGAAGAGTTTCTTCCTAGTGAAGATAAGCTTGAACACGGAACAGAGTTTTTCAACCACTCAAAAAAACAGTTGTAAACGAGAAAGTCGTATCAAAACCGCAGGGAGGTTTTCTTTTTTTTGTGGTCAAGTTTTTTGTTCAAATGTGAATATAGACTGCTTCTCACGTTAAAAGAAACTGCTCGGTTTCGTACATGAAAGAGTGAATGAATTTTTTCGCTTGAATTTGTATATCAAATACTATCCAATAAAGTTGAAGTAGGTTGACGCTCCATTTGTCACGTAAAATACTAAATAAATAAGCTCTCGAAAATTTTTAAAAACTTTAAATTTTATATGTCTTATTTATTCCAAGTTGCACTCGAAATCACTACATTACCTTTTGCAAATGCCACGCGATTCTAGTTGACGAATAGTACTGAAGCTCGAGGTCCTTTAGCAGAAATGCCTCGTCGAAATTACGGCTAGATTGAATCTCGGAAAATATCACCGAAAATATCACCGAATTTCGACAGTGTTTTGTTGAAATGTTCTAATTAAGAGTACATTTTTTCATCCACGAAAATATGTGATTCCGAATAGTGTAGTAACAAAACACTCAACATGACATGACCCACTGTGTAACCTACCTCGTTCCCAGGGCCTTCTCCCTAGTAGCCGACGGATAGTGAGACTTAGGGTTAGAATTTCAACGATATAAACTATCTTGATCCCGTTAAATTCGTTACATTTTCTTTTTCGGAAGTGACTGGAGATTAAAAGACTACTTTGGTTTTGCAGATTTTACAGTTCACAAATTTTCCGGCCAGGTGTTAGCATGCCGTAAAATTTGTGACAAATTGTGTAAAAATTTGTAAAATTTGTGTACTGAACATAGAGATTTTTATAGTATGTTTAGTCCCCCTTCCACCCCACCCCGGCGCCCGGGGCATAAGCTCGGGACATTGGTCAACTAGAAAAGCGAAATGAGTTTTGGAATTATTGCCCCCGCAGGGTTTTGGCCCAGAGGCCAAAACCCGAGGAGGCATCATTGTAGAGGAGGCATCCTTGTAGAGATAGGACTTTTGGTGGAAAATGTGTTAACATTTTGGACTACGCAGCATTGGTAATAGAGCTAATTGAGTATGAGTTTTCTTTAAGGAAAGGCAAATTTTGTTCAAGTACTTTGAAGTTTTTACTAAGAGAGTCGAGCTGGTCGAGCAAAATATAAACTCCAACAATATTTTAAAATAATAATAATAATATAATAATAATAATATCCAAGTCGATATGTAAGTACTTTTGCTGTTCCCTGTTAATTAGAGGTAATATACTCTAAATCTCACCCTGCGCTATTTAAGCTTCCTTATAAGCTTCTTGTTCTCCTAAACGACATCGTCACCAGAGCTATCACTATTCAATGCGGGCAGGTTCAATAACTCAAAACACGCAAAGTTTCGCATAAATTTATGTCTATTGCTCGTCCATGTGAAATAAACTTTTCGAGGATAACAAGAGCTCGAATTAACAGGAGCTAGAAAAAGTACCACTTCGCTATCCAAGACCATCCAAGAGCTTTATTCGCCATTGACAAGGACTATTTGATGGCAGTCGGCAGGGATCTAAAGATTTAGTAAATGGCATTAGCAGTCTTACCTTTGCTTTCGAAGCAAAGTAGGTTATACTTTCCCGACAGGTTTGGCAACTGAAGAACTTTTTATACTTGCTTGAAACTATGTTTACCCTTTTCTTCGTCACGACAAAGACCAAAGCTCGGACAAAAGAGTTCGCAGTTTTGACAGTAGGTACCGAGTGCTGAGAGGTCCGTACACTGAAGAACGAGAACCAATATTATCGGTCCTAACTACGGTCTCAAGCAAGCATGGTTAATTAATAAGAGATATATTTCACGCCTAAAACTACCCGAAAATCTTCAAGAGTGATCTTGCGGGATCATTCGGAACAGTGCAGGGTCCAATACCTGGAGAATAATGGGCTGGCAATGGGGCAATCTGATTGGTTGAATTTAGTTATTGGCCCTCTGAAATAATCGTTGTAATGACGTGTAGACGGTATAGCTGTCCTGAAATATTCCGAAAATAGTCTTATTTCGAAACAAGGTAAAAAAAACACACCCTTGGAAGATTATACTGACTCCAATGCAAACAAAGACCACCAGGCACATATACGGATTAAGGACCTATTTTTTACATTTTGTCAGCACGGTGTTTACGGCCAGAGACTGGCTCTGACAATTTTACTTTTGACTGTAAGTCACGGCTTTGAAGACGTCAATAGCTAAATCTTTATAGTAAAAAAAAAATAAATAAATAAAAACTACTATCTATTTACAAAGTTTGATCTCAGTCCAAACTACTCTGACCCGGGGCAGTCATGCCTCTTCAAATTCTCTCCTTCTCTTCTACTTTCTCTGCTCTCTCTCTGTGCTCCTCCTTTCGTTTGTCTCTAAGAGCACTTTGCTTAATCGAACGAAGTAGTATTTTTGTTTAACTGAGTTATTTTCGGAAGGAAATTTGCCATTTCACAATGGTTGAGTTTATACAGGAAGATAATGACCTCGCCACAACTGTCTAAACTTGGCAATATGAAATACAAACAAACTCTATAGCTGTCTTATTTACGTTAAAAGTAAACGACAAAATAAAAAAAAAGAGGTACGAGAGTTTGCGCTTAAGATTTAAGGGACATTTTTTTTGGAGGAGGAGAGGAGAGTGAAAAGAGGTTTAAGTATCTCTACAATTTTACGGCACACGGCTTAAAGGCCAATAGTGTTAATGAGTGATAGCAGGCTATGAATTGTCATCTCTCTTCACATTCTGTGTCATAAATCGCAGTCGGACCTGTAGCGACTGGCGTAACTGAGGAATGATCTTCAGGACTTCATCTTTAATGACATCTCCAATAAACATGTACTTGATATGGTATCTGAGAGAACATTAAAGAACTTAAAGTACAAATGTCGCAAAAGAAAGAAGAAATTTATGAAGTCCTTAAAGGAGACCAAACTGGACGGAAGTTAGGCTTTAGCGCTTACGTGACACAATTTCAAAACAGTCCTTAACACGCTAAGTGATATTTACACGCCATAACAGAGACAAAGAGCATCCGCACCCCACAGGGTGCCATCCAGGATACTACTAAGAGACAGATGGTGCACAGGTAGATCATTGTCATTGTGAAAGGTAAAACGCAACAAGCGTCTTCATTTCACGAGACTAGCAGTAGGCACCGACAGAGACGTAAGTGTTGAGCGCGTAATCCAACCATCAGGAGCGGTAGTTTATGCGGCCGAAACTATTGATACAAGAAACTCCTGTGTTAAATGACAATGTTCAACGTTAAATACATACTATACGGATAAAGAATAAAGCCACGAAGAACCTCGCTTTGGCAGACGTTCATTACAATTCTGCTTATCAATATCGGCATCTAGATTAGGAATCAACACTGTATGAAAGAAATTAATTCACCATATCGAAGTAAAGGATACAAGAAGTCACAGATTGTATCAATGTGGTGAATGTGTTGAACTTCTCGGTTGATCTTTTCCAGAAGATGATACAACGCCACCACGATCTACAAGAAGAAAAGAAAACACAAACGACTTCAGTGAAGTCTGAAATAGAGAAAAGTTAATGCTCACACGAACAGCGCTTGAAATACCTCTTGCAGACATCTTGGCCTTTCTTGAAAAAACCGTTGAAGGAATGGTCCAACCAAATGGCAAACGTAAATAAACTGAGCCTCATTTGTAACCAGTTGCGACACACGGTCACGAATAAACCTTGAAGGAGACAGCAAAAATTAAGAAATGTGCTCAATTGGCTTTGGGTTACCATGGAACCAACATTGACTAACTTAGCTGTTCTGAACTTCGTAATATGTCATACGACTGACAGAACTAACGGCTAAAAGCTAACCAGAACAGGGCGATCTGTTTTCATATGAAAGAACAAGGAACAAGTTGAACGAAACCTGTCCTTCTTTTGATATTCTTGGCGTTCAAATTTCCCGCGTCCCAACACGTCTGCTTTTGCAGGCTTGATCGACAAGTGTTTCTTATGATATCGCCTCTAATGAGTATCCAATTTCTAGCTCAGGTTGATCCGCCAAATCTTCCGTAAAATTTCATTATAAAACGAGAGTTGCCCAAACCATCAAATGAAAGCTAACCGCACGCAAACCAGTGTGAAAATGAACAATTACGCATTTGGTGAGTGCGTTTTATTTTATCAACAAATTCTAACCAGTTTCTACCTTGTCCAGGCCTAAACTATAGCAGATATGGCACCGTCCATTCTGAAAGGCTTGGTTACCAATGATGAAATCGACCGTTTACGAAACGGAAATCAGCGGCGGCGTCCGGGAAATTAAAACCGAAACTCGAGGAATACTTGGCATTCAAACCAATAACAGAAATATCAAAACCACCACGACCAGTTAAAGAGAACCAGTCTCCTTCGCAGAATTAACTGTTTTTTAGCCTAAGTTTCCCATTAACAATAGTCGTTATAGCGCGAATCTACTTAATTATGCCATAAGACACACAATACTTACTGTGGAACTTGGCTTAGTTGACCGATGCTTGCATGGTGCCAGAGTGCATGCGTGACCGCTAAGACATAATCCGCATTGGTCTCTGAGTGCATGGCTACGTTAGTAGAAAAATCTAGAAACGAGTAGGGAAATGGGGCGGCTTTACCCAGATCCTCGAGAACTATGGGAGTTGCTGATATGTCTCTCGCGGAGAGCTCTTTGAAGAGGGCCATACAGATTTTATCATACACGATGCTCCAATATGGCTCCTAATAAAGAAACAACAAATTATCATGTAATGATGGAATTACCATGAAGTCAAAACCTACGAGACATATTTTCTTTGAGGGAAACCTTGAAGTTAATTGATCATTTTGGTTAAAAATAATTATCATTTTATGCCATAAATAAATTAATGCGCGCGCTCAGATCGGTCAAATACCTATGGTTTATTGTGCCGGTAAACCCATGGAAATTTCGCGTGTCTTCTGAATTATTGTATTAAAACAATAGACCACAAGTTCGTACGGTTTATAGGCTGATAAACCACTTGTGATGTTGGATGAATACTCGAAGAATTCGTAAATTTCGTGTTCTTCCAACATCCCACGTGGTTTATCAGGCTATAAACCATAGAAACTTGTGGTCTATTGCTTAAATAGTGCACTGAATTTGTATCATGCGTGATGTTGTAATGTTAAATCAAACACGTCTGGTAGACGTTTTCAAATTCCAATGTATCGTCTTGCAAAATTAGCTAAAAGCAAATTGAAATTTTCTTTATCTTGAGTAATTTACTTGGCCTTACACAATACACTTCAAACTTATACGACAGTTCTTGACAATAAAACCAATAATGGCCTATTTGGTATTGGGTCTGCCCGCTGACTAAGGGCAGTCAGTATTTACCGGAAGTGACGACAACACTAATCCGACAGCATTGATCCATTCCACAATATTTCCTCGGATGTTAGTATTGTGAGTGACATAGCTTCCTTTGAAGATGACGTCGAACAAGGCATCTCCAACTTCCTGTCCCGTGACAGGTAACGCCATCAGCTCAACCCAAGTCACGTGAAGCGCATGCGCAACAGGGTTTGGAAACTCGTTGAATCGCCAATCACAAGCTGGAAATGGGGGTGGGGATTTACCAGAAATGGCTAACAAAAGTCAAGATAAATAACATTTTCCCCTCTAAAAAAAAGTACTCAATACTCGGACTCTGAAGCTGAAAACAACTTACAGTGCCAGATACATCCATCTGATGTAGATACAAGTTAAAACTTGTGATTTAACATGTTTATATAACAATAAAAAAAGAAATGAAAAATGATTTGAGCAAAATGCTCCCCCATCTCTGCTCCTACCCCCTAACCTCCTGACGGGGTAGAGTTACTAGTTGCAAAGTCTCCTCAGAGTCCCACCCTCACCGGTCCATCCGCACGAAGGAGCTCCGACAGGCCCACATGCGAATAGCATTTTATAAGAATTGTTCAACTCTTTTCCTCCCGTGTGGGACGCATTTTCTTGGACTGCACGAGGCGTAGCCTCGTTTTGGTAATAGCTTGTTTTCGTCCTTTAATGTCATAAAATTACTATTTTCGTTTATAACTCTGCCAGACGTATTAAACTGGTGGATTTCTCGATATCTTTTAGCTGGATGTCGGCTACATCTTGGATTTCTTGAGAAGCTCGGTCTTAAGGTGGGTTTTTACCTGAAGTCCGTTTTTCCGTCGCGTAACTTGGGTTTAATTCGAATATCTCGTTCAAGTTTCAAGCAATCGAAAAACTGCCCATTCATCCCACGAATCTATGTTTTGCGGAGTTTCAAGTCTACAGTTCCAAATTCCATGCAAAAGGATACTGTCTACAAGTCGACCAATCACAGAACAGTAATAAGCAAGATCTGGAGTCCAGGGCGTGTCGTCAGAGTTGGACAGGTAATCCATGTAGCCCTTGGACAAACTCCTGAACAAAGAGAAAACAACCGTTCAGCTCCGTAACTAGGTTAAATTTGAATGAATTTATGATTGATCATAGTACTTATACACACAACTTAAAGTGGTACTATGACGAAAATTGCATCTTTCCGATCTAAGCCATTTTAAAACAGAAAATAGTCGTCTGTATAAGAAGAAAAATGCTGTTTACTATTTTCAAATGTCTCTTTTCGTTCCAGAGATATTCGAGTTTTTAAAATATGCAAATTGGCCAATTGATGACGTCATACACTTAACCAAATTTTGATCAAATATGATGAAGATATCTCAGTCAGAAATGTTTGATTCTTTGCAGTAAGATTCTACTAAATGTGTGTACTCAACAGTTTTGTTTCCATGGCAACATACTGGGTTCCAGACCTCCCCAATTTTAAAGGCTTCTCTGGCCACCTTTGGCGTTCCATTTTGATATTTGCTAATGATGCCTCGTCTGTATGATCCAGCAAGCATATATGTTAGCTCGAGTTTGTGGCACCATTTAATGTTTTTTTTTCGCGCTGAAAATCACCAACAGATTGAAATAAAGTAGGTAGGGACTGGGAAAAATGAGTTGCCATGGGAACAGAATTTTTATAGTCGTTGGTGTGTTTCCTTTAGAACTATTAGTCTACCAAGTTACAATGGTCTGTGATGCAAATTGGCCAAGGTAGCTCTATTAATATACTAAGTTGAAAATGTAAATTGGCCACCGTAACGAGTTAGCATTGTAACTATTTACATTTTCAACTTAGTTGAAATAACTAAATTACCTCGTTACCCCCACCGACGCAGCACCATAGTTTCTTTAGTAACTTTAACCCTCTATTAATATACCTTACATAATATTGGGTTGAGTATATGACGTCATCAGTCATCTCATTTGCATATTTTACGTATTTTTCAAACACAAATATCTCCGGAACTAATGCAGATATTTGCAAACGGTAAATGGCGTTTTTATTCTTTCATGGAATTCTATATGATACACCTAAAAAATCAAGGAGTAAAATTTTGATCATAGTACCACTTTAAAGTGTATATGACATGAATTTTTTTTCTGCTTATTTGAAAGGCCTTTCGAAATACAGAAGAATGGCGTTTTTCTTTTTGAAATATCTTTCTTCATTTCAGATGTAATGACATTTTCTACTATGAAAATTAGATCATAAGGTTTGCAATTAAAAAATGGTAAAATACTCAATAAACATTATCTCTTAAACTATTGAAGCAGTGTCATGTTCTTGGAACTTGGCACCACAAATGTGCATCACAGAAGAAACAAAATGACACCCTTAAAGCTGTTACCATGACAACAGTTTTGCGGCTGCTGCTGTGTCAATAACAACTGAAATTCCCAGTTTTTGTCTTAAACCTGCACCATTTACCGCAGCCAATTCGATGATTGGAATTAAGACAATATGGGAACTATGTTTGTTCCAAGCAGGACCCTTTGTCTCGCTTTAAAGGCTGCAAATGGGGACATTTGTTTTTTTATGACAGAGAGAGACTGGAGTTGAAAGCTAAGGGTGTCATTTTGTTCCTTTTGTGATGCACATTGTGGTGCCAAGTTTCAAGAACACTGCTTTAATATTTCCAGAGATATTTTTCATTTAGTATTTTACCATTTTTTAGTTGCAAATCTTATGACGTCATCACTGATCTAATTTGCATAATAGAAAAATGTCAATATTACTGAAACGAAAAAAGATATTTCAAAAAGAGAAACGCCATTCTTTTGTATTTCGAAATGCAGAAAAAACGTTTCATGACACTACACTCCAAGCAGTTGTGAAATTAAAGCCTGACAAAAATCCAGGCCTGAACGGGATTCGAACCCGTAACCTCTGCGATACCGATAAATTCCCATCTTTCTCCGCAGTTCAAATATATGATCTTTCATGTATTCATTTGTATAAGTTCAATTAGTTGAAAACATCGCTGGCAGACTGTCCGATACGAATTGAACGGCTTTAATTTGAATGTAATAAACGTATAGAACATTAATCCAATGTACAGATCTGATGTTTGGAAAAGGTCAATAGTTAGTTGAATATAGATTCTTGGAGTCGTTATTCTTACTTTTAACTGGGTTTAACTCGACCGTACTAAACATTAAGAACAGTAATAAAATGCACGGATCTGATGTTTGCATGAGGCAACTATACCATTATATGAGGAGTTCCTTCTAAATCTATGTTTGCCTAAACAAGGCTCGCAGCAGCTAGCGTAGTGAATAAAAATGACAGCGATCCTACCGTTAGAGCTCACACACAGATACTCACCAACCGATTGGGTGGACATCCTTTTGTGCACCTGTTGAAAGCAAATTTGAGAATGATGTTCATGGCTGCAACTAAATTTGGGAATGAAGTTGCTCCCCCGACCCCGACTGGTATTGCAGACTCTCGTTATTACGCAATTGCGAACACTTATGCGGTCCCAAAATAATATTTTTATCGTTCGTCTCTTGGGTAAACGAAAAAATTTGTACCTACTGAATGACATTATTACTCTGCACTCTTTTAATGCTTACTGTTTCGTGTATTACTGTTTTGACCAATATTTTATGATTATGTGTAGAAGTAAATTTGTACTACAAATTTTAAAGAAACTGGAAAATCTTATGATCAGATGTTTGTTACGTATGTATGTAATACTTCACAACCAAAAATTGGTACAACCTCGCTCCCAGGGTCTCTCATCTTCCCGCTCCCCTCGCTCCAAGGGGCCGGAAGATGAGGGACCCTGGGAACAAGGTTGAAATTGGTATTGTGGACTCTTGCTCTATTATGGACAGCAAGTGACGGTCCCAAGGGTGTCCGCTAAAACGACAAGACTTGACTGTGTAAGCAATCAAAACTCACCAATAATTGCCCCAACAAGCTTCTTCTTGAGAGCGGGTTTGTCCCTCAGGCAGTGCTCGTAGTAGTGTAGCGTGTTGTACAGGAATGTTATAGGGCGATCTTAGGAATAAAATATCGATACACAGGCATATGAGATAATAAGAAATTTTAGCATGTTCAAGTAGAACCGGTAAAAATCATTGTTGATATTCAATAATAAAAAATATGATGACAGAAACTAGCAACATATTTGTCGTGTTACGAAGAAAACTTTTTAATTTCATCTGACATCCTGTTGTGTTTGAACGAGAATTGTAATTATTATTACAGGTTTGTAAGTTTTCGTTGAGGCTTTGCGTCTATCTTGTTTATCCTTTGCTTTTGAGCTTAATTAATCTCAACCTACACAAGGTATAAGAAGTTAACGACATTTTTATAGAAAACAAATTGCGTACACAGGATAACACAAGTCAGCATTAATTTCTTATAGAGGCAAGGTAAAGTTTGCATACGAGCCAAATGGCTCATCAGGCCGGAGCTTACCTCGGTTTCAGTAGCATGAAATGACTAGGAGTATTTCTAGTTCCCCTGGATGAGATGCTAGTCCATCGCAGGGTTACACCCAGGATTAAAATCCGGTACCCAATTATACACCTGGGTGCAGACAGGAAGTGTCTAGCCCAAAAACACAACACAATGTCCAGGCCAGAGCTCCAACCCGGACCGCTCGCTCCGGAGTCAAGCGCGCTAACAATGAGGTCACCGCGCCTCTCACAATTTGTTATAAAAAAGTTTTTCAAACAAACCATGGAACTTGTACAAGCAGCCAAGATGATCGAGAAGACTTTCCAATGACTTGTGCACTGGCGCGAGCTCCAGGAAACGTTGAATGACAATGTCAAAAACCTAAACATACATGAACAGCAAGTTAAGAAATAACTTTCCAAAACAACAATCAACGAGGCACTGAAACTTGTCTTGGATTCTGAGATTCTCAATTTTCTAAATAAAATACGATAAAACACGATTTATCGTAGTAAATAAAGTTTTCCTGTTGCAGTACAGTCGAACCCCTCATTAAAGGGCCAGCCTCGGGATTGCTGGCTTAATACGAGTTGGTGTATTTTGAATATTTATTAACATCGAGTTAATTTCGTAGTCATGATAAACGTGTGTTTGAATGCCGTTATATTTTAAGTCATCCCTTTCTATTTCGGACTCTTATCTGTCATCGCCTTTTCCAAGCAAGGCTAAACTACTTGTACTAACTTTTGGGTGGCCGTACAATAAGGGTGAAGACAACAGGAAACCCTCATCAGGAGGATTAGTAGATGGCAGCGGCCGCTCAATAGAGGTAGCCGTAAATAAGGGTCTCATTTACAGTAAAATTTTGCGACTTTGATAACCGGCCGTTTAAGGACGTTCGCGCTAATTGTTTCTGCGCATCCTTACTGCGCACGAAATTCACACGCCACGTCATGCATCGAG
>OMLO01003374.1_pt1 | contig 13181 bp, 15 predicted proteins | sample 1674811 | NCBI WGS metagenome assembly OMLO01 (sample SAMN06265003, study PRJEB25207) | coral metagenome | isolation source: Coral host | place: Mexico:La Bocana,Puerto Morelos, Mexico | collected 2008-11-13
GTAATTGTTCGCTCCCCCCCCAAAAAAAAAACAACAACAACAGTGATCCCGGGTCCCAGACTCTTAAAATTGCAACTCTTCTCCGACTCCGAAATCGTATTCAAGTATGTTGCTGTTCATTTTCCAGAGCTTGACTTGGTGTCGCTTGCTTAGTGTCTGCTTGATTTATAGCATATAGAATGGTAAGATTTTGAAAGACTTGCGATTCGACAATGACTCGAAATGCCAGGTAAGCGCCTTTACCAAGGCGCACCACCATTTTTTTCGAGGTTGGACTTGTGGGACATGACATTACCTGAGCCATTCTGAATCTAGCTCACAAACTGCACAAACCACGATTTGCTGTGGGATTCCCTTGCCCTTACTTGGGTCTGGGTCGGTGAAGCTCTGTGAGACAGGGGACTTAGAGCCCAGCAAGAGTGGATTGGATCAAAATCAGATTGAACAAACTAGGAAATATATTAGGAAGATGTTGGACCGCTAGATATACTAAAGACCCGGTGTCTCAAGCTGCAACCTTGGAGCTGGTACCGTCACCAATGTGAACACCAGTGTGTAGATGTAGACATGTACAGGCAAACCTTAATGCTTTGATATCCTTGATGGTCGAAGGCAAGGCCGAGAAAACATGGACTTGGCGTGAGTAAATTTGCAGCGCATTTTTTGGCGAGGCAAGTCTACGTGGCATTGTTGTGCTGCTTATACGTGTAAATAAAAAGTTGCACTTCAATTTATATATACTCAAATAGTCGCGACGCTTCGGAAGCCTTCTTTGGCGAATGGCTGGAAGGGCGATGAACAAATGCAAGAAGTGTCATTGGAGTCACCATTTCTCGTCAGTCTTGCAGACATCGGAGACAAACTTGTAAAATTTGTCGCGGATCTTTTACCTTCTCTCAGGAGGTCGACTGCTGAAGAGCTTGATTGATTCTCAACACTTGAAGCAAAGTCGAAGTAAAGAAAAGATCTTCCGGCTGTCACGACTGTCACATCTTAGGTCAAGTTACTGTTGAGACAACCGGCTGGAAAGAGTCAGACTCAAATTCAAATGAAACCAAGCAAAGGGGCAGGCATACGAACGACACGAACCTGATATTCTGGAGGTTGAGAATGCTGGTTCTCGAGCCTGTCCCGCTTTGGAGCAGGTGAGATGTTCACAAACAAACAGCCAAAGCCAATTGACTCTGTGCAAACAATAGGCTGGGAAACGCTGGCTATCTTTCTGAATTTCTGAAAATCGGGGCAAATCAAGCACAGAATCTGCACATCATCAGTTTCGAGGCGGCTGCTCTTTCTGCAGAATTGTCGCCCGCAACCCAGGTTGCAATGTGTCCACTTGCGGCCAAAGGTTTGCATGGCCATAATGCAGGAACCAAGTGGAAGAGCGCATGCTTGGGCTTTGGATCCTTCAAAGGACTTGCTCACAACAAAACCAGCAAGGTCACATGATCTTTTAACCCCGACTGATCTGACTGGCCCAACTTGCAGGAAATGAACCTTGATTTGGCCAAAATGCAGCTTCTGCGCCAACTAGGAGCTGTCTAGCACGCTAGACAGAAGATCTCGGTGCATCGCTTGCACACTGATGTGTCGCTGCAGGAGCTGCTAGATCTTACACGAGCAAAGTGAGAACTTGGACCTGTCATCTTCTACACAGAGACGAAAATAAGCACTGGCAAGCTTCCACAAACAGAATTCATTCGCCTGGATTTGGTGAAAGTTGCAAGAGCCACGTAGATTCGATGGGGAATGCACCTTGAACATATGAGGGGCGACCAAATATGCCATCTCCAACTGCTGAAAGTCAAGTTGGCATGAGGGCTGTAATCTACAGCTACTTTTCCCTTCAGTAAGGATAGCCACATCTTCCAAACAATAATCCCGAGAGCTCTTCTGTGTCAACACGGTCTCAATGCAAAATCTTTGATTGAATCTGTTCTGAATGCCCCATGCTGCACCCCATCGATGTTGCTTCTGCCTCAAGCCCTGCAAAAAGACTCTGAGTTCAAAGGATTCCGGTCCAGCATCACTGCCATCTTGTTGTCTGCTGCTCGCACCGATCCGGACATCAATCTTCCACTGGCAACATTTTGGCGCAGCTCTGCTGAAAACTCCACCCTCTTGGCAGTTGGTTCTTGCAGCTGAGTCTGATCGGTATACGCATTCGTAAGCACCAACACCATCAACCCAAAAGAATACACCTTTTCTCTTGTTGATGACCTTACGATTGCCTTCTGTCTGCTGCGTTTCTGTTTGCCACTCAAACAAAAATTGTGTCTTGCGCTGATTGGATGGATTTTCTTGTGGAAAGCACACCTGTGACCCATCCTCACGCCAAACAAAAAAGAGGCAACATGTAAAGAGGTGGTGTTCCATCTCAGGGATCTAGATAATTTTGTGGCTGATGGCTTGCCAGTCAGGAGCTGTAGTTGTGTCTTGCGCATTGCATGCTGGTGGTTCAAACTTTGCAAAACCGACTGCGAACTAATGTTGCTAGTTGCCGAGAGGGTTTGAGAATCCGATTGATGGACCGGTCACAACATGTCAGAAACGACGTCATTAACAATTTGAGTCTGATGCGTCATTCTACATTTGGCACCTGTGCATGACCAACTTATCTGGCTGGCTGATGCTGGCTGCGGCTGAGCTCCACCCTGAGGCCGACGCAACCCAAGCATGCCTGTTCTCAACAGTGGCACGTCATGCAAACGGTGCTGTCAAAACCGTCCTTGAGAGGAAGCTGCTCTCAACGAACCTGGAATTCTAGGGACGATGTCGCGTAGTACGCCGCTAGGCTTTAACTGTAGTCACACAAGTCATTAGCCGCTGCAAACTGTGGCGAGACCTGCATCCAACAAAAGTGCAAATCTTTTGGCAAGAAACGATTCTCGCGTGGTCTGGCCAGGCGCTGTGAATTGCACTGACCCTCCAAAGAGACGGCTAGCCACTGTACCGTCCCTCCTCTGAGGAAGGAATATCGAAATGGCAACTGGTGGACACACGCAACTTGTCCAGGAGGTTAGCCGATGGCCCATGTGAACTTTAAATCTGTAAGTCTGAATATCTGAACTTCGCAACGCATACTTTTCCTGAAAATTCATGAAAAATCCACATTGACATGCGTGTCGCCAGGCAAACCAAACAGAGAATCCAAAGTGTGCTCAAACAGGAGACTGTCCTGAGACAAGGTGGTGTCTGGGCTGAAGACCATAAATGGGCCGGATGGACTGCTGTTTGTCAAATCAACTCCAGATTTTGCATACATCCCCAGGAAAGTCATTTTGTTGGCTCCTGTAGCCGCCCTTCCGTTTGGCCTGCTGTAACCACCTGGTTCTTCTCTGCATTAAATCCCTCTTCTGACAGCTGGATTGACCGAAAAAATGCTATGCAAAGGACATTACGATAAAAGAGAGCTTGTCTGCCTGTCCGAAGATTTTGCCTGGGATCAGTAAACATCTGGACAGGGCAGGCAATATGGAAGCATCCAAAAGCACACGAGCTGTCACAAACGTTCACACTCTCTTTGAAATATATAGCTCCAGCAGCACGCTTCAACAAAGCACCCAGCTGGGTGTGGTGGCACGTGATGGCAGCTTCTGCTTTGTGAACAACTCTCAGGCGGGTGCCAAACCTGCTATGCTGCACATGGGAAGTTTGCAGTTGTTGTGCCAAATTGGGGGCAGCGAGTTTCTCAGTGGATTCAAGGGTGTGAACTGGATCCGAGGATGTCAACACTAAAGAGAACAACGTGACACTTAGACTCCATTCTGGACGTTAGGGTCGTTAGGGTGCGAAGGCTGCTGCAAAGACGGTTGTTATTGATTTGTGAATTCCACCTCGTTAAACACGTTCAGGCAAATGCCTATTTGCCTCCGACCGTTCAGAGATTGACAATAAGAAGATTTGTCATTCCTGAGGTGTAAGGACCCACCTTCCGCGGAGAAAGCAAAAACTGTTCCGCACAAACCGACATGCATGCCATTGCGATTGGTCCGGCGTCTCAGAAACAAGTACGAAAACTCGCAGCACAAAGACGGAGGCATCGTTCTGAAGCATCCAGTAAATAGTTCCGGCACAGGCACGTCAAGCCAAAGTATGCCCAACTTATTCTCGCAACTAGTCAGGAGACTGTCCTCAAACAGAGTGACGACCTCAGGGCTCAAACCTGTACATCGGCTTGATGTAGAATGCGGCTCGTCACATCAACTCCAGATTTTGCATACATCCACGCCTGTGGCAGCCCTTACCCTCGAATGTGGAAGCTGCAGGAACAATCCACCAAGTCTTCTTTGGTGAAGAATATAGGCTTTCTGACGTACATTGATGGAGCTTCTTGTGTGTTGCGCCCTCGCGGCAGAGCCCGTGCAAAGTGTCGCATTAATTGTGCTGAAAGTCATCTACAATGTGGTTAGGTATCTTTCATTTGCTCCTCAGCTCGCATTTCTCACAAACGTTCACTGTCTCTTTGAAATGTATAGCTCCAGCTGCATGCTTTGACAAAGCACCCAGCTGGGTGTGGTGGCATGTGATGGCAGCCTCAGCTTTGTAAACAACTCTTAGGCATGCGCTAAACCTGCCATTCTGCACATACTCCCGTACCCCCACAATTTTTCAACCCCTTGTCTGGCACCGGCAAGTTCACGCTTTTCCTCGAATTGCGAACAAACGTAGCAAAGAATCCAAAGTATGCCCAACTTACTCTCACAACCAGCCAGGAGACTGTCTTTCGAAATAGTGATAACCTCAGGGCTCAAAACTGTAAATTGGCTTGATGTAGAATGCGGCTCGTCAAATCAACTCCAGATTTTGCATACATCCCGAAGAAAGTCATTTTGCTGGCTTCGGCCGCCCTTCCCTCAAGTCTGCTGTAACACCTGCTTCTTCTCTGAGAGTAAAATCATTTTCTGATAGGCAATATGGAAGCGTGGTGTGCTGGCATGTGAAAGCAGCTTCAGCTTTCTGAACAACTCTCAGGCAGGCACCAAACCTGCTATTCTGCACATGGGGAGTTTGCAGTTGTTGTGCCAGATTGGGGGCAGCGAGTTTCTCAGTGGATTCAAACGTGTGAACTGGATCCGAAGATGTCAACACTAAAGAGAACAACGTGACACTTGGACTCCATTCTGGACGTTCGGGTCGTTAGGGTGCGAAGGCTGCAGCGAAGATGGTTGTCATTGATGTCTGAGTTTCACCTAGTTAAACACATTCAGGCAAATGCCTATTTGCCTCCGAAACCTCAGAGATTGATAAACCAGAGGATTTGTCCTGTCTGTCAAGCAAGGGCTCACTTTCCATGAAGAAAGCAAAAACTGTTCAGAGGGGCGACATCCACGAACCGACGTGCAAGCTGCCATTGCTGCGATTGGTCCAGCGTCTTAGACATAGAAATGAAGCACCAAGGCGGAGGCTTCATTCTGAAGCATCCACAGAATTGCACGCCAGGTCAATCCAAGCCACAGTGGCTAGAACAATCTTACACTCAGGATTCTGTCTCTTCTCTGCACGAGATTATTTGACAAAGGCTCCAGCGAAGACAGCTGTCACAGCTATGGCTCCCTGAACTTCATGTTCTAATGAAGCACATTCGAGCAGATTACTGCGTTGCCTCCCAGCTTCCGGAGATTGCTTCGAGCTGCGAAATTTCTCATATTTGTGCTTCTGCTCCAGCAACCAGTCATTTTCGGCGAATGAAGGGTCGTTGAAATGTATAAGTCACCGCGGTCCTTTTTTTCCTCCAAAGCTTGAAGGTTCTCTGTCTGCCTTTGAAAAAAAGTATAGATCCAGCAAAGTATGCCCAGGTTACTCTCGCTTTTAGCTGCTCCTTAACTATAGCACTTCTCCCGTCACAAACGTTCATACACATCACAGTCTCTTTGAAACATATAGCTCCAGCATTCATATTTGCTGCTGCTTTGTGCTTCGCTTTTAGTTGTCCCTTAACTAGCACTTCTCAGGTCACAAACGTTCACGGTCTCTTTGAAATATATGGCTCCAGCATTCATATTTGCTGCTTTGTGCTTCGTACTCAGGTGCGATTCCCTCTGAAAGTAACCCAACCAAAAAGCTGGGAAGCCAAGGCCAGAAGAGTAGCTGGCAGTCCAAAACCCAGCTTTCCAGCTAATTTAGGTGAACTTTGGAGCCTGGAATGTGTGCAAGACCTGGGACTTGAACAGGAAATCTTGTGAAGGCAACGAGGGAACCAACCTACTCTCCAAGCCAAAGCCCAGTGCTATTGAGACTGACAGCCTGATGCCAGTGGTGCATCGAACAAGGCCCACATATCAATGATTTGAGCAAGCTAGGGATTGATGTTTCCCATGCTGCGCATATGCATACTGCATACTTGTCAAGCTAGACGTGTTTTCGAATCTTGGCATTGGAGAGATGAGCCTGAAATCGTGCCCCTCGACCGCGCCAGAATCGTCTTGCTTTCAGGCTACCAGACCGCAGAGTCATATTTGCAGAATTTCGTTGTTGTCTACAGTGACCCGCTCCACAAAGAAAAAGTTGTTTGCTTTGGACGTCATATGACCGCATGACTCTCAAACAGTGTGGCCATGTCCCACACAAATATTCAAACCAAAATGGCTGACAAGGTTCAAAAAGCTTTGCAAAGGTGCCAAAAGGATTAACGAAACCCAGCTGAGCAGCTGAACACTTGTCCCCTCCAATGTAGCAGGAGAGGCCTGGCGGGCTGTATTATGTGACCACAGCGGGGTTGAAGCGTGGCCGTGGGTCTGCGGGATTCAATCACCCACAATCGGCCCAGTCGAACGGTTTGCAATAACTTGCGGCTGTGCAACACCGATACTTCACCTTCTGCACATCTTCGGGCATCTTCCAACACAATACTGAACACATGCAGTATCCGACTGACAATCTCATGTTTCCACTGTTCCCACGTCTGGATATGCTAGTAGTGGTTTTCTATGGCCATATGCAAATGCACTGTATCCTGCTGGTACTCTCATCTTCCCGACGGACCTGCTCATAAGTTTGAAAAGGCTCGGCTCAATCGCAGACTATGTCAAGGTTTTGCGAGGTAAGAGCAATACAGAAGCCAGAGGTCTGAAGTCAATACTTTTCCCGGATGTGGCTTGCCAAGGTGGCCATGGCCACCAAGGCTCACTGATGTGCTGTTTTCATCCTGTAGGCATGCAGCACAGGTTGGCTCTGTGGGATTCAATGATATAACAATCAGCCAAGTAGAACAGTTCGCAATAACTTGCAGAGGTGTAACACCGGTATTTCAACGTGTGCCTTCATTCAAACGACCTTTCTCAGGGTTAAGGGGATGTGCAACGCACAACTCCGGCTCTGCTGGGCAATTCTACTAAGATAGGTATGCACGACGAAAAACAGCTGAATGATTCATGTTGAAAACTCTCCCCGAAGAACTGGCTTGACTTCATTTGACTTTACTGCCTTCAAGAAATTGCACCAAACCTGCGCAATGTGCTGAGTGGCAAACTGTCACACAAGTTTGCCAAAGTCAGTGCCTGTGACGGCTTGAGTGACATTTCCAAGTGAACAACGGGCTAGTGGCAATCCTGTGGCAAACTTTGAAGGTCCATCCTTGCCATGACAGTAGCCAAAAGACTGCCATAGTCACGCAAAGTCAGCCTGATGAGGGAACCGAACATGCTCAGCAAATCATTGTTTGAGCAACCCTTGGCACTAGAACAGTGTGGCACACACTGTGATGAGACCCTACAACCACACTCACCCACAAAAGTGAGCTGCGTTGAACTCATCTGTCTGCTGTTAGCATCTTCTCAGCTGTTGACCACCATGCACCACGAAAAACATGCTGAACATTGTTCAAATGCCTGGTATTTGGCCGGAGCACAAGCAATGGCTTTATGGGTTGGACACCTTGCTTCTTCAAAATGTGCCAGGGCATCTGAAATGTAGGTCCGCTGTGTGTCCCTCAGCTCAGTTTCATGGGCGGTTTCAAGCGCCCACATCTGCTTGCCGACCATTTCTTCGTCCTCCAGGTGTTCCCATGGTGCTGGGCCTGCCATGGTCATCAGGCCAACCTGGCACAACCTCGGCAACCTTGCTTTCAAAGAGCTGTTCAGAATGCCGACGTTCCAAGCATACATTTGAAAGGTACCGGGATCATTTCTCTGCGTTGGCTCTTGCAATGTCAGCCACCGGCTCGCTTGTGAGGCTTGACGGCTTGTCCCAGAAAAACTTGTTTGTATGCCGCCCTCATCCTCCCACATCTTCAGCTTCTAGTGAGTGGTTTGAACTCCTTGTCAAACAAGTCATCGAGAAGCGACTTAGCTGCATTTGGCTACAGCATTGGAATTGAGTCACTAGCATGCGCTTTGGTGTGAGACCTGGTGCACGGGCAGCTCATGAAAGATCGAGCAATCAACACGACAACTAAAACAAGCACAGAATTGGTGGCCTCGCTGCGTTCAAGCCTAGGATCAGTTTGCTGAAGGTGTCGGACATCGAAACTGAGGCAACCCCTTCTCCTGCTACCAACTATTTTAACTGTGGCGGGATGTTCAAGGCACGATTACGTTTTTGGCGACCAGCCTGAAGGGAAAGGACTTAAGTCTAGCCGGCTAGCCAATCCCAAAAGGTGCGACAGTAAAAAGCCCTGATTTCATACAACAATGGTAACTTGCGATTGACACCAAGAATAACACCAAGGAGACCCAAGGTCTGAGCTGATCTCTCCCCTTTGCTCCACATCCTGCTGACAGGCTCATGGTCGTGTTCCTCGTTTCCTTCAGCTCATACCTGCGCATGGTGGAAGGTGCCTGCATGGTTTGCTGCACACACGAGCCCGGCACAGATCTCCAAAGATTTGTTCAATTGGCTGGCAGCTCATTTGAGTGTGGGTATCCTTGTGCCAACTCTGGCAATTGGCATCTGTAGTGCTTTGCCCTACTATCAAAATGGTCGCACCAAGAATAACACCAAGAAGACCCAAGGACTGAGCTGATCTCTCCCCTTTGCTCCACATCCTGCTGACAGGCTCATGGTCATGTTCCTCGCTTCCGTCAGCTCATACCTGCGCATGACGAAAGGCGCCTATATGGTTTTGCTCACACGAGCCCGGCACAGATCTCCAAAGATGTGTTCAATCGGCTTGCAACTCGTTTGAACGCGGATGTCCGTGGGCCAACTCTGGCATCTGAGCGCTCATCTGTAGTGCTTTGCCCTAACATCAAAATGGTCACACCAAGAATAACACCAAGAAGACCCAAGGACTGAGCTGATCTCTCCCCTTTGCTCCACATGCAGTGTATCCCGCTGACGGTCTCGTGTTCCTGTTCCTTGCTAAGTTGAACTTGTTGTTTGTGCATGGTGGTAAGTGATCCATAGATAGATTGCTGCACAGAAGCCCGGCAAACACGCTGGCCGTGGGTGAAGATCTCCAAAGGGGTTTTCAACTCGCTCTTGCAACGCAGATATCTGTAATAGATACGTAAGTGTGGATACCCGTGTCAACGGCAATCAGCACCTCTGACATTCTTGCTGGAGCCTGTGCAGGTCCTCGTTTCAGTGTCCAACATCTCGAGCACAAATCAGAGTGGTTCCTTTAACCAACCAATTGGATTCGATCCCTCTTTGCCTCAGACTCTTCCTCAGAGTCCAGCTGGGCACACACTGGCCAAGGGCGAAGGTCTCCAAAGGAGTGTTTAAAGGGCTTTTGCAATTCATCCGAGTGTGTACCCTTGCAAATGTCTGTGATAGGCCAGTTGAAGTTGTTGTTGTTGTTTGTGCCTGATGGTAAGCGATCCATAGATATCCGCTTCATTCCTTGCAGCAACACTATTGCTGCCAGATATACAACTCCGGACCGTCGGTTCAAGGCTTGTACTCAGACTCCAAAAACTTTGGACTTTGCGGTCGTCAATTTTGAGTTGCATCCGTCAAGTCTTTACCCACAAGCTTGATCCTGGCATTCCAACCAAGTGACTGTTGACAGCTGAAGAGTCCACCCACTCAAGCAACTTTGAGCATTGGCATCTGGCATGTGCAAGACCCCCACAATCCTTGCCCAGTGATAGAACCGGTCATTCAAAGCTCACAAAGAGACGAGTTGCATCTGTGGGCCTTCTTGTCTCACATCAAGGTCTTTGGAAGATGTGGTATGCCGTGGGGTCTGGGCATTCGACCACTTGCTCGACACAAAAGCGCTTGCAAACACGAACCTGCCACGGCTTTGAACACATCAACCTCCATCGAGATCGTCATCCTGTTCTGACCGGGGACAGAGGATACTCTTTGCGTTTTTCATCCAATCTGAAAACCAAACAGGCACGCTATAGCCCAAGAAAAGGCGGTCTGATTCAATCTTCAACAGTACCACATTGCTCCGGAACAACACAACATTGGCTGTGCACAACGTGTGCGCGTCATTGAGTGGGACATTTTCCCTTCTCATCCAATAATCTCAAGCCTTTAGAAACAAGCCGAGAACTCCTGATGCCTTCAGTGCTTGAATATCCTGCACTCATCGAACCCCATATGTCAAGCTTGAGCTAGGTCTCTTCACGATATTGTCACCCAGTCTCACAAACCTCGTGGGAAGCTTGGAGTGATATTAGTTAACTCGCATGGTGAAGCCATGACAAAGTCCTCCCTGGATGCATGCTGCTAAAGCGCAAGAGCAAAAAAAGTAGTATGAATCATTGATTTCCAGTCCAACAGTTTCTACTGTTGTTCTGGTACACCGTAGGAACTTGACTTTGATTTCAACGTCGGAATCAATAAAGTGATCAGCCCATTCCTGCAAGAAGCAACCTTGGCCTTTCCTGTGATCGCCTGTCCAGTGTTGCCAAAACTCTTTCCCTGCCACGTTGGGGCAGGAGGGTGTAGGAGCCACTCGCTGCCAGACGCAACTTCACGTCAGGTGCCAAATTTCAGAGTTTTGCTGCATGCGCAGGCTTATGCACTCTACGGGTTTTTTTGGACAACATTCCCGGAATTATGGCGTGCCGATGGCAAAGGTCTTGGCCTCTCACCCTGAATTGCTGCAAGCTGGGCTTCAACACTGATGTATACACGAGCCAAACTGAATCTTCGATTTTTGCACATGGTCGTTGCAATGATAAACTCGCTTCCCAAAGTTGGCTGCTGCTGGAATCACAGTTTTCAGTCTGAACGCACCTTTAACATCTTTTGACGTTCAAAACAAACGACGTTTGTTGCAAACTTTCGCAGGACTAAGCAACATTCCTGTGGCACCCAGTGCCCTGGGAACACGTCTTATGAAGACTTTGAAGTTCAAGACTTCAGGCGATATTCCAACAGATCGGCCAATTCTTAGTTTCTGCTGACTCGTTTTTGGTATCATCACACATCTTGGCAAAAGATCTAAATCCATCATAGTCCATCCATATTCTATGAATCTATTTGAAAGTCAAATGCATTCTCAGGAAGGAACGCCGGCTTGACCTGGGCAGGCAAAATTGAGTCAGGCAAGGCATCTATCAAATCTGAAGCTTCCAAGCCAAGGCCAGCGTAGAGGGACAACCTTTGGCACAGGATAGCAACAGCGACTGAATTTGGATGGAAGTAGGACTCTGTCGCAAAAAAGCCATCTGTGGTCGTCATTCTGCTCTCAAGGGCAAAGTTCATGGCGGATCAAAACAAGCGCCGCCCGCAATTACAGGCGACACTCTTGAGCCAAAAACTATCAATGACTCACTGTCAACCAACCAGTTATTCAAAACAGGAAACACAGGCAACCACAATTTCTATTGCGAATATAGTGCATTGACGCACAAAGAAGGATATGGTGTCCGCTTCTAAGAACAAGGATTGAAAGCTTCAACAAACTGCATTTGCATCGCGAGAAGTGTTCTAGAAAGTGTAGAGGAGACTTGCTTCAGAGAAGCGTGTTGTGGTGTGCGCTCTGGTGGAGTGTTCTTGGAGGAGTCCGTGCGGGTGGTGGAGGGTAAAGAGACCGGGTTGAGAAGGGTGTGTTACTAGCATACGATCTGTTTTTTCCGTTTTGCATTCTGCTGGAGGAAATCAAGTCGCTGTCGACATTGGTACAAAAGTCACAGCTACGGGCTCCATTTGGATCAGATGCTTACCCTCAGGACGTCTTTTTTGGGCTCGATGTCTTGGGGGTTGTTGCCTCGTCCAAGCCCAGTCCAGAGTCTTCGGATCAATTCATGCTGTTTCCATACCCATGTGAGTCATGCAAATTCATATGTCACTTGGCAGTTCATTGCTTCAGACCGTAAATGACTTGCATGGACTTGTTTGTGTTTCGATCTTTTCCTGGTCATATGTGGCCAGCTGCTGTGAATTCATTGCACTGTGAAAAGTCCGACGTTCACTTTTCATGCCTGCTTCTTGGCATCTGCAGCGCTTACCAAAGAAAGGGTTTCATCATCAGCATAGCCAAATCTGGCCTCCCAAGGTTGCTGTCTTTGCACTTGATACGTGTCACAACTTTCTGTTCCAAATGTACTGCATTCAAGTGATGCTGGGTCGTGCACCCATCACACTGGATGCATGCATCCTGAAATCACGACCTTGTGTCGATTGAAAATGTCCTTCACGGATTCAGCAACTTGTTGATGAACCTGCCACGGCCAATCAAGTTCAGGAGCAGGAACAAACATCTCGGGTCAGACCGCTTACCTCTTAAAAAAAGGTCTAAAATAAGGCCAAAGAATATCCCGAACAGCATATGCAGCCTCGATGCGTCGAAAAAGGATTCATGATTAAGCGAAAGGGTCAAAATGCTACAACGAAACAACAACGTCTGCTCAAAAACAATATATAACTTTGTTCAATAAAAGGCATACCTTTGCAGAATGAACTGTAGTAAAAGTATACCCTGAAAGTACAAATTTGTACATGGACCGTACAAAATTGCGCAATACTTCGTTCTCGTCATGCGTCCTTTGTGCCCGCCAAAAAAAGAGACAGAAACACAGAGAAACGAACCCATTGATACTGGTCCACCAGGAGACTATGCAGAATGCATAAACAAACAATGATTCTGTTTTAAACTACACAAAATATATGTTCAAGTTTACCGGAATTTGAGCTGTAGGGTAAAGCTTTCCAACCTGGCCGGATTGGCTTCTTGCAAACAAGAATCTATCTCATGATCCACTCCCAGTTTGAGCACAGAATCCGCTAGGCTCGACCGCAACGCCTGATCAACATCTGGTTCAAGACGGCTGATGTAG
>OMLO01003376.1_pt1 | contig 13178 bp, 9 predicted proteins | sample 1674811 | NCBI WGS metagenome assembly OMLO01 (sample SAMN06265003, study PRJEB25207) | coral metagenome | isolation source: Coral host | place: Mexico:La Bocana,Puerto Morelos, Mexico | collected 2008-11-13
CTGCCCATCCGTAAACTCAGTGAGAGCGTAAAATGGCACCTTCGTTCCAGGACTTCTCCACAATGTGACCAGCTATCATTCCATGTATTGTTCATTAGTCAAACTAACATTCAATATTCAAATGGGACGCTACAGTTGGATGATTATTATATTCAGTTATTAAAAATTTGAAGCCGAGAATCAAAGCAGCTCTGGATTAATAAAGGCATTAATTATTGTTTTGGAGGAACGCTTGAGCCGTTTTGACTATAATTATTTCTGAAAGAAAAATCCCTCTGTATAAAACATTTCTTTACATCACACCATTCAAAATTGAAATATTATAAGTTATTTACTCCTCAACATTATGAAGTGCATGTATTCATTGTAGCTCTCTCTTGCATATTCAAAGGATCCTTTAAGTTTTAGCTATAACTTACAAAACAAAAATAGTGTGAATAATGCAGGTTTATGCAGAAAAAGCAGGCTAAGGCAGGATATCAGTGAAAAAATCAGTGTGAATGTAAGTGTATTTCTTCAAAATGTAGAGGTAATGTCTTGCTTGAACCAATAGCAAGTTATCCTAATGGCTACCATCTTAAACTTCAAGAAACCGCTTAGAGTAACTATTAAGTGGAAAATAAAACTTTGCAAGAAACTGTTCAGGGTTTTGCTTAGGTCGACAGAAATAATAACATTTCAAATTACTAAAAAGCTAAAAATAATATTATTAACGCTGGAAATAATAATAAGCTCAACACCAAAGAATTAAACTCTCCATTCATAGTTCACTAAATAGGATTAAGAAACTTTAACTTTAACTTTTATACATGTTGTTATACGGGGCTGATGACAGTGATGTGCCCGCGAGGGCAAACTTCAGAATCTTTAACCAAAAGATCTGAACAAGAGAAGCAAAATTTTCATTGTTGATGTTTGCATTGAGAAATAAGTGAAGTCTGACGTACTTCCACGAAACCCAGGAATCTTACCTGAAAAACATTATTAACTTCGTCGATAATATCGTTCATATAACTGACTAAAGCTTCAGGGGTTAGACATTCGTAATGGAAATCGTCATTTATGTGAGGTCTCTTAGGAGTTGATGGTTCATCGCAGTCGATATCGAAGTCGCTTTCGTCGCCTTGCTCGGAGCCTGATTCGTTGTAGCTATCCTCGTGTTCGTCGTCATATATCGCATCATCGTCCTCCGAATCCATCCTCCTATTTAATATGTTTAAGTGTCGGGTAAGGAGTTTGAAAAGCAGTAAATAATTGCCTCAAATGTTCCAGAAGAACACTGTCTTTCATTTATACGGAGGAAACCATGTACACTTTTTAGGATTGGTCACATGACGATACAATTTCTATTGTGATTGGTCGAAGTACAATCAAATTGTGACGTCATTAATACAACTAATGATCGCGAATAACGCAGAGGCTTGGGAACAAGAAACCTGACTCTCTTGACGTCATCACAAACGCATCATTTTCAGTTTCACTGATGAGGGAAATGGAAATATTACTTGATAATTAGCTCCTATGAGTAAATGAGTGATGTAAGAAACCTTCTGCTATTTTTCCTTTTATTTTATATATAGCAGCAGCAGTGCAAAAATTAAACGCATTGTTAATATCTCAAGATCTGCACGCGGCAAGCACACGAGGCACGAGTCTGGAAAAAGCCATGACGTAATGCAACGCAATGCAATGCGTTATAATGTCAGTCGTACAAGCAGGACTCGCGGTCGAGTAGGACGGATGCTTCAAGTGAAAACAAGGCTAGAGAATGACATTTTCAGATCACGTTCTTGATTCGTAGTCCGTATCGACCCACTTAGGAAAAAAACATTTTTACTCAGTCGAGTACCCACGAGTTCAGTGCACTGAAGAATGAATAAGGACTCTATGTAATGTTCACTTACCCAAACTCATGCATTCATGGTCTATCGGACAAGAATTTTTCTTGAACAGACTATAAAAGAATATTGCGATCGTGCCTGAAAAAAAAAAGATAAAGATATGAAAAACAAAGAAAAAAACAAATTCAGTGAGATATCATTGCAATTTTTGTGTGAGTCACGGTATTTTCCTTTGTAATTTGCAATTAAATTGTAATAGATAAACAAATAAATAAATAAGAAAATAACAACAACATGCCTTAGTGTCTTTGGAGGATTTTTATTTATTTTCTCAGACGTCGACTATTGCTCTTGTTTCACGCGGTAAAGTAGCCCTTAAGGGTTGAACCCACTGTGCCAAAGGCAACACTGCGATTTCAATTCCAGATGCTAGAGAAGTTGTCTAAAACGGTTACATTCACGTTATAAAGTTAGGAAATCAGACAGAGATCTGTAGCTCTCTCATTTTCTACGAAGAGCCTACTCGCAGACTAAGAACAGTGTGCCAGTATTCTGTGGGCTCGAACTTTGTTTTATCAAATAATTGCAAAAAGTAGGTACCAGACACCACTTGGTGTAGGCCAGGGCCGTGGCTAGAAAAAAAGAATTCTGACTGTATCAATGTCCAAAGTCAATTCAATACTAGGAATTAAGCAGTGTTTTTTCTTTTTCCCTTCAAAAAAGACCACGGCCCTGTAACTCATAAGAGAATAAAGTTATATCAATGTAATATGGTCTGGTTATAAAGTTTTATTTCTATCATGGTGTGATACTACGATTATCAATCGTGTTGTTGGCCCAGGCGTGTACAGGCGTTGTTGCTCCGTTTCCAGTGGCTGCAGTGGCAGCTTGCCGGCCTTTGACTTCATCAGATTGGCAGCAAAAAGTGAAAATGAAAAAGCAGAAATAGCAACTGCAGCTGCCTAAATACTTCTTGAAAACACACACTCAAATGTGCAAAGAGTTAATTTTCTGGTTGCGGCTCAACAGTGCAGGTGCTAAATGTGTTCCGAATGGTACCAAGCATCACTGTCTTCTAGGGTGCATGAATTAAAAAACAATACTGTAATAACAGTTTCTTTTCACTATAGCGTGGCTATCTCCATAAGAGGAACTCCGGATAATCCAGGTGATTATTTCATACACACTTCCGGTTTTTAAACTTCCGGTCTTTGATTTGTTTTACCATATTTGGAAGTTTTCTGTGACGTATAATTGAGAGTGGGAGCTTGGGACTAGTAAATACACAACAAAACTTCTTTTGGTGAAAGAGTTGGTGATCTCAATGTGAAAAAGTTTACCTATTTGTCGTTGAAATTTAGGCTTATTCAAGTCGAAAAGCCGTGATCGTTGAAAAAAAGAATATTAAGTAAATGGCCACGCAACCACCTTCATCGGCTGTGCGAGCTTTGCAGCTGGAGCTAAAGAAACTTACCGAGGAACCAGTCGAAGGATTTGTCGTTAATGTGCCAGATGAGAGCAACTTATTCGAATGGGACGTAGCGATTTTTGGTCCTCCTGGTACTCTCTATGAGGGTGGTTACTTCAAGGTGGGTCTCTAATCTAACAGAGCAGAATTTCTTGGTTTGGAAAGCAAGCGTTGCTAAGTTTTTTTTAACATGTCTCATTTTCGCTGTAGGCTCACATGTCATTCCCTCCAGGCTACCCATACTCACCACCAACTTTTCGCTTTCTCACGAAAATGTGGCATCCTAATATATACGAGGTAAGATCGAACCTGAGCTGATTGAAATTCTTTTATACTTATTTTATTCTTGTAAGTTTTATTGAGCGACTAATGATTTATTCTCGATTCTGTAGTCCGGTGATGTCTGTATTTCAATTTTACATCCCCCTGTCGACGATCCGCAAAGTGGTGAATTACCTTCCGAGCGATGGAACCCGACACAAAATGTCAGGTAGTATAAAACAGCCTTACACACTTTCCTTGCAAAAGACTTGGGCTTTCTTGTGTAAAAGAATGTATTCGTTACATATAGAAATAACTTTGAACTTGATTGTAATCCCATCGCAAATTTGAGCTTATATTTTTGGCAGCAAGAGCTCACGACTTATATTGGTTTTCTTCTTGATAAAAAGATTAAATGTTAGTTTGCGTACTTAACGCCAGGAATTTTTTTTCAGCCTGTGTATTAAAGGCCGACCATGAAGGTTTTTTTTTGGACGTTTGATAATGCCATGTTATGCTGTGTTTATTTGTCGGCATGTTTTCTTGTCACACTGTCGAAACGTGGTTGGGCTTTTGTATGTATTGTGGCCGCTCTGGTTTGCATTGACAGTCCAGTGAAATATTCACAAGCTCGTCGTTGCGATTGCACATTTAGCATAAGCTTGAAGATTCATTTATCACAAATCAATGGAATAAAATCAGTAGGATCGTACGAGCAGATATGTATATCAACATTACAGTTTCTGAATAATCACCGGTTCTGAATTTTTACTAATTCTGCAGGTTGCCGGTAGTGTATTGTACAGTTTGACAGCATGTTGCACCTACTGCTTTAAAATTTTAGTTCTGAGCCAAAAAAATTATATTCCTCTAATAGCTTGTGATAAATATTTTGATTCTTTCCAAAAATATCCACTTTAATTTGCTTTTTTGCTTGCAATGATAACATATGATAATTATGTGTTTGCAAACCCTGGAAGCAGGAACAGAAATCCTTGTGGCTGACTAGATCTAAAAATGGATATTAGCTAGATAAATTAATGCAGCTTAGAGCATTAACCAGTTTTAAAACAAATCCAGTTAAGAAAGGAAAAACAGATTGGTTCTTAGTGCGGTCCGGATTTCTGACCACGGTTACAGTGACGCTTGAGTTTGTTTTCCGTGAGTTTTTTTCGTTTGAGAGCTTGGAAAAAAATTAAAAAAATTTTCAAGACCTTGGTCACAGTTTTTCACTATACGGACCGACCCTAAGCCGGCAAATAACATATATACATTCAGCTAATAACCAGATTGAAACTTGTTGCATGCAGCAGAGGTTGAAGATATTAATTGATAGCGTGTCCCCCACTCCCCCAATTGTGTCATCTTTCTGAGGAAAAAAAAGAAAGTACATTGTACTTGGCACAAAATAGAGTTTGTAGCTATGGATGCATATGTTCATATGCACTCTGTTGCTATTTTGGTTCAATCTAGTGTGAAGCATGCTACGCTCATACTGTTTTCCCTTAGAACCTGATTGAAGCTTTGTTTTGATCTTAGGAAAACGAATTGCGTGTTCAAGAAGAGACCGCAACCTATTTTGTACGCCATATCTCAATTTTGGAGCAAAATTGTTTAGCCAAAATCAATTGATAAATCCTCATAAACCAATCAGAATCCATTTCCATTCAAACAAGAATGTTTTCAAAGGTGGCTGCTGCGTTGGTCAGCGTACTCGATTTTCAAAGCCAAAGTTTCGCATCAGTAGAGTGTAAACATACATTTTAAAGATTGAAAATGAAAAGAAACAGTTTGAAAGAATACTCATTTCTGGCCATGATGTCAAAAGAAGAGCAGAAAGCACTGAAACGTTTTGACAAACTTCATTAGAGATTCGATGCGAACCACGTGAATACCTGACAAATATGGCAAACATCTTCACGTGACTAACGTCCTAAACACAACTTCTATTCAAAATCCCTTGACTCAAAAGTGTTCTAGCCCGCACTTCCTAACTGTTGGTTATTTCTAGTTTTAATCAGATATAGTTATAGCCATACATGTATTTTCTTCTAAGATTTCAAAATTCTGTTAAGTGCCACAGGTACATGTGGCATTTAATTTGAGCATGTTTTGTCAATTAAGTACAAAGCAGTCTGCAGAACAGAACAGTTACATGCATCTTTAAAAAGAGGGTCCTTTTTCTGGCAAAATAGAAGAGAATCTCTCAACAATTCTCAATTCTAGTTATTGCAGAGGGAAATGTCTTTAAATACCCCCTTTGCTCTTTCAGTAGTTGAAAATTGTATGGCTGACTGTCAGGAGTATTTCCAAAAATTACTAGTTTTATTACATCATTTTTGCTTCCTTCCCATCCTGCAGCTATGGCAAATATCTGGCAACATGGCTCTGTATCATAGAGTATTTGCTCATAAAAAATTCACATTCTTAGTATAATAATTATTGTTAAATATAGAAACATCAAGAGAAGATTGGAAGATTGGAAGACTGAATAACACTCTGGGAACAGAAGCTGCAAGCACTCGTAAATGCATGTAAAAAGTTCATAATTTAGAAGTAAAGACCAATATGGAAGATTAAGTTAGCTTGTGTGTAGAGGTGATTTTAAATCAGGCTGTTCTTGAAAATCCTATTCTTTCTTCATTCTCTTCACTTATTTTGATTAATACATTTGCTTTGCCTGCGCGCTATAGAAACAAAATTAAACTGTAATTTAAACCATGTAATTTTTTTTTATCTTGGTTCTAATGTTTTAAAGGTTGCTTTGATTCATTTCTTCCTAGAACAATCCTGTTGAGTGTCATTTCCTTGTTAAATGAACCCAACACATTTTCTCCAGCAAATGTGGATGCCTCTGTGATGTTTAGAAAATGGAGGGATAGTAAAGGAAAGGATAGCGAATATGAAAAAGTTGTTAAGTAAGTTGGATATTGGTTTTCATCGGGAATTAAGTTATAAAATACAGAATTTTTGTGGGAATTTAAATGGTGGTAGTTAGTAGAGCTATATGCTTACGAGTGTCTGCTGAGATTGCTTAAACTGTATGTACTGAGCATAGTTAAGATCATTTAGCACCTCGTGCAGAGGTGACACATGCAGTATTTACTATTACAAAATAACCCAAAGCAAATATGCACTCTGATTGGTTAGAAACGTGTTTCTATATCTCAATATAAACACAGAACTATTACAAGCTGTTGACTTAATCATGGTGCGAGCAAAGAGAATTCATATTTTGATGATCAGAGTAAACAAGTTGATTTTCTTTTTTGCATAGTGGTATTTTTTAAAGAAATAGAAAACATGTTCTCCGTGTTTCTATTGAATTATAGAAACACTTGTGAAAGTTTGGGAGAACTTGAAAAAGCTGTGAAAAATTTTGCCTGCAGCTCTATCCTGGTTCCAGAGGCAATTTATGAGGAGAGAAGAGCGATGGAGAGAGGGCGAGGAATGAAGCAAGGGAGAGGAAAAATCGCCTCTGGTAGGCTTAGCATGGAAGTGATTCTACCAGAGGCGATTTTTCCTCTCCCTCGCTTTGCTCCTCGCCCTCTCTCCATCGCTCCTCTCTCCTTATAATTGCCTCTGGAACCAGGGTACTGTGGCTCATGATCCCACAGCATTTCTTGTTCTCCTGAACTCTCTACTCATGGGTCTAGAACTCGATAGAAACATGGTACATGTTTTCTGTTACTTAAATTTGCTGGTTTCACATTTGCAGAAAACAAGTTCAACGTTCCAAACTGGAGGCTGAAAAAGAAAACATAAAAGTACCAACAACTGTTGATGAATACTGTGTAAAATCTAGACCCTCACGATCTGAACCTGAGGATTTAACAGATTTCTATGATGACGACTATGCTGATGACTTGGATGACGATGATGATGATGATGACTGCATGGATTATAGTGAAGACTCGGGGAACGAAGAGACGTGATACACGTGACTTAGGGCTGGACCTCTGTCACAATGTATATTTTGTACTGTGTAACATAAGAAACTCTTTGAACCATGGCAAGATGTGCAAGAACTTACCTGGCTTAAGAAGCTTGGACAAAACCTTTTTCTTTTGTAAAACTTTATTTGTGATACCTTGAGCAGTGTGATACATGGGGGCAAAGACTGTAAGAGCTGCTACCCTTGGTTTTCACAAGTGTGGGCATACTCCTTTGCACAGCTTTACCTTTGTGCAGTTATCAGGAAGTCATGGAAAGCTGTACTAGTTTTATTATCAGTCGAGAACTTAACCCCTTGAGATCAGAAATTTTTTGAAAGTAGTGCAGTGTAGCCTTTCATGTTTGTGGTGGTGTCTGTCATGAAATAAATTAATAATGTTAATCCTAAAAGATCTGTTTTCTTTTCTTTTCTTGGATTGATAAATTCATTACCTTCAGTATTTCATCAACAATGTCTATGTAATAACACAAAATGGAAAATCAAATCATGTGTTGCCAGAGCCACCTTTTCCTAGTGTCTAGGTCCTTTAGGTGGGATGAATATCCAGCCTAGATCTTTACAGTCAAGCCCAGCAACAAAGAAGCTATAGATGAGGGTTTGTTTTAGTTATTGAGTTAACTGGCCATCTTGGCTGTCTAAGTTATGTAATAGGCCATTTCTGAGTTAGCTTGTGCCACTGTTTCAAAATGTCAAAATGAGTCTCTGTGCAAAACCTTTCATCTGAAAACGAGTTTGAGTTTTGAACCATTAGGCAGAACATATTTTTATATGAATGGTTTTGCACAAAGACTTGTTTTGACCCAGAGGCACAAGATAACTCCGAAATGGCCTATTACACAACTTAGACAGCCAAGACGGCCAGTTCACTCAATAACTAAAACAAACCCTCATCTATAGCTTCCTTGTTGCTGGGCTTGACTGTAAAGATTTAGGCTGGATATTCATCCCACCTAAAGGGCCTAGACACTAGGAAAAGGTGGCTCTGGCAACACATGATTTGATTTTCCATGTGATCCCAAGTCTGCTTTGAGTAGGTTGGATTTACAAAACTAATTCGTTTTTTGGTGCACTATTATTAGATGTGCCTATAAGTGGGATATTCTACTAAGTAGAAAACAAAATATTAATACTATTATTTTTTTTAATTCTGACATTTAATAATAATTTGTTGTGCATGCACATGAGACGTACAAAAACATTTCAGAAGTGATGATGCATGGGCATACTTTTCCATAAATATTTTTTAAAAAATGATTTTGATTATGAAATGTTTTTACCCATAATTTTTTTTTATAATATTAAAAATAAATTTGTTGATGCTTCCCTAATGTTAGAATGTTAGTAATCTTTCCAAATGCTTTTATTCTTTAAGTCATTTTCCACAGTAGTATCCTAATTTCATTTCTATGTGCTGTAAATTTGAACAGAGCCTTTTGAGACAGATTAAGTTAAGTCCCTCCGATTAAGGATCATTTTAATTGTGTCCTTTGTATAAAAACCCCAACTCTAAAGCATATTATTTAGGAAAGCCTATCTTAGTAGAATGTGTCATTTCTAGAGCGTTAGTTCAACTTAGTTGCTTGTGACCAATCACTCCATGACTCTACTAGTGTGTATGCTGGGTTTGTGGACCAATAATTCTTCAAGTGGCATTCTTGTTTTCATTCTTATTTATTCTGCAAAATAAAAAGAAAGTAAAGGTCAATAGCAACTGTCCAATGACCAAATGCCACATCCACTCAACAACAACGAGGCTACATACCGGTAGTATGATAAACTATGTTCATGTTTTAAAATCCACAGTATATGTGAGGCAATTTGTTAGAGGGAGTTCAGTGAAACCTGTATTAAGTGGACACTCCTGGAACACTCAATAGTGTCCACTTAATACAAGGTGTCTGCTCTAAACGGGGCTAGCATACATGTTTGTTAATTATCCTTTTGTAGCACAGTGTTACACAGTGTAAGGTCAAAAAATGTGAAAAATTTCACTTCATACTCAATCTAATCCAATTATTTTGTTAACACGTGCACCACAAGCCATTTTAATAGACTAAATTAAGTTGTGCTTGTGTTAAGTTGTATACCTTGTAGTGAATTTCTGGCAGATTCCTAAGCTTTTCTGCTGCCTGAAATCAAATCAAATGCACTCGAATTAAAACAATCAATTGAATGAAAGCTGCTATTTTTTATTAGAATGACACTGACTTAATTTCCTGTTAGGGGTAACTACATTTGACATTGTAGTCACAAACTAGAACCACAGCAAGAGCAATAGGAACATGGAGAAATTTCCCTAACCACAGCAATATAATAATTTATAAGTAAAACTCTCAGTAAGAGAGACGTCTTGCTGGTCCCTATTCATATGTTTGAACACAAATGTTATACTTAATTTCGTAGATGTTTAATTTTCTTTAGACTGCTTGTAGTAAGCCTTCTCTGTTAGGGTCCAATGTAACGAGTGACTATCCTTGTGCATAAATGCAAAAAAGGCAGCATGAACAAGAGAAGTTTGTGTTCTCTTATCTGGACTAAATCCTTCCTGTCCTTAACCCCTTTTCTGTACCCCCTGATTTTTGAGAGACAACAGCCTGCAAACAGTGTATTTTTTTTCTGCTGTACATGTATATTCCACTAATCTGATAGTAATGTAAAACAGCAGTCTGCTGTTTTTGAGTGTAATTTCTGGTACAAATAGGTTTTACCCAACAAACATGATGATTAATGTACCTGTTCTGCTGTCAAGTCTCTTTGACTTTGAGCTAACATTTCATAACCAACCATGAATTTCTTCACCTGAAAAAGAATAAAAACTAAAAGGTAACTCTTTAAAAGTTCAAAGGCTATTATATATATATGAGTTAAAAAACTAAAACTGAACATTTTGGACTGATGACTTTTAGTCGAAAACGTTCGGTTTTATTTTTTTAACTTGTATATATAATAGCCTTTGAACTTTTAAAGATTTTAACCTTTTAGCAAACATTATGTTAAAAGATAACTACATGTGTAAGCTTCACTAACTGAAAAAATGTCTAGTTTATGCTAACTATTTGTTGTCGTAGTGTCATGCATCAAGAAAGTTTTTTGTTCATTATTTTGCACTTATTATTACCTTCTTAATTTGTTACTTTTAATGAATCAGACCCCAACAAAAACTAAAAACGTAATTTTACTTTTTTTTTTTTACCAATATTTGCTTGATATCAAACAACCCCAATGACAGGTTGGAAGCTACATCAATGCAGGATCATTTGTAATGAAGGCAAGTGTAATATTTTTATTCAAGATTTACACTTTACTCCTTTACACAATAGGAGTTATATTTGAACATTCTCTCCGAATTGCGTGAGCCTTAATAGGTGAGTGTAATTTGAAATAATTTTAAAATATCACAGCTAGAATAAATCCTTAATTACTTGAGCTTTCATATGACAGAATCCATTAGCCTGATTATAAAATGCATAAACCTTGGGCTATCAGACAACTTTCTTTCCATGTTGCATCCAAATGTTTATTTTTCATTTGGTATTGGTTCTTTGGTAATTTCTAGTCCAGAAAACTATTATTTTGAGCTTTCCTTCCACATCAAATTAATCAGAGGATCTTACCGTGGCAGAACGAAGTAAAGGAGGGTAGTAATGAGCATGTAACTGCCAGTGACTGCAAAGAGATAAGACCAGATTTAATTGCACTTCCAAATTCATACATGCGCATGCCTGGGGAATCTTCCCTTTTCATTTGGATGCCAGTAATCTTGCTGAAAGCCAGTAGGCATGAGGGCTATTGTACTCGGAATGCAGGGGTGTGGCTAGGTAATGGTTAGTGCGCTGGACTCTAGATCAAGTGGTCTTATTTCAAGCCCTGGCTGGGATCATTATGTTGCATTTTTGGGAAGGATACTTTGTTCTCACAGAGTATCTGCACCTAGGTGTAAATGGGCAATGACAAATGAAATGCTCGGGGTAAACCTGTAGTGGCCTAGCATCTCAGATAGTAAAGAGTAACCTGATGGTACTGAGTCTCACCTACAGTCTGTATCCTGTTTACCTCTAGGTGCTCCTGTAATGGAAAAATGGATCCACTTTTAGCATAAAAATTATATAAATCTGCCACTCAAAAATGTTCACAAAGTTTTAAGCATTAATTTTTGTAGTTCAGACTCTTATTGAATATACTCAATATTGTAGAATGAGCAACAAAAGTGTCATGGACGATACTTTTTTCTATATCTTCCTCCAAATGTTGGTTTATCTAGATCTTAATACTGCACAGACCACAGCACCTGCAATATTGAACTGGCTGAGGTAGGCGAGATCAGAAAATCATCAAAAGGACAGTTAAAATATCAGTAAGTGTCATTTTCTAAAATGTTCTGGTACCATTTGTTGCTTAATAGTACATTCACCTTTGAGAATTGAAACGGAAATAGTATATGCTTCAAAAATATACCAGTAATTTTAGTTTCATTATTTATTTTTTCCAATCAACTTTTTGCAAAAGTCAAAAGGAGAGTCAAAAATCAAGACATTTTATTTTCACAGTTCCTCACTTCACCAAGGAGAACACTCATTTGGTGCACAGTTAAGTTACCCTGCAGTCCATATAAGACTACATTGTGTAGCATCCCAAGGGGGGTGTACTAAAACGTAGCAGCACCCCTATGGGAAACTGGATTTAACTACGACAGGTGGTTTGGGTTGCCGGTTTTAGTGCAGACATATAGGTGTTAAGGGCTGAAATTACATGGTCATTTATCAAGTCTGGCAAATTGTTGAACATAACACCCAAATTTGCCACTATAGGAATTAGCAAAAACCCAGGGCAAGTCTCATCTTGCAACTTCTCTGTGTGGGATCATTACTGGGGACAATGGAGCTTCTAGTCTTTTCTAGTCTTTTGTATTGTTCCCAGCCACAGTCCCACAAGCCACTGTGAGATAAGACTTGCCTCAGGTTTCTTCTTGTTTCTAAAGTGGCAAATTCACACTAACATCTCTAATCTCTAAAACCTAAATAAACAGAAGTTCTCTTTTCTTTTTGGCTTGTGAAAGTTTGAATCTTGGTTACTGATATTACCGGTAATCTATAAACTGACACCCTCTGCAGGTGAAGAAATGATACCTAATTATTAACGACCCGACTTGACTGTCCATAAAACTACAGGGTATTTAGCATATGAGGTTCACCTACCATGCCAGCCCATCGAGTAAGGAAATGAAATTTCAAACAAGTTGTCATATTTTGTGAGAAGTCTCTTCATAATGTCAGCAAGATCTGCAACAGTACAAAGGATCGGGGACAGTAAACAACTTTGATGTAATTGAAAATAAATTATTGATAATTATTACAATCCCAGAAAAAAATGCTTGAGAAACATCTGGGTTTTGCATGAGACAATTTGTTATCAATGATGATGAGCCTCTGCCTTATCTGTGCTATTTTGATATTGATAACCTATTACTACAAATGGTAGCCTCTCCAAAATTTGAATAGGGGGAAGGAGGAGTGCATTTCTTGCTTTTATTAGTAAAAATATCTTTCATAATATCATGGGTGACAAATTACTCCTTTATTTTGGCGCGAAATTTCAGCCGTAATTTATAATTTCACATGTGAAATTATAAAATTGCTATGGCAACGCTTCCGTA
>OMLO01003377.1_pt1 | contig 13173 bp, 8 predicted proteins | sample 1674811 | NCBI WGS metagenome assembly OMLO01 (sample SAMN06265003, study PRJEB25207) | coral metagenome | isolation source: Coral host | place: Mexico:La Bocana,Puerto Morelos, Mexico | collected 2008-11-13
GTTATGGTGTTTTATCCCGTATAATAAATCCTTTATTGACCAAGCTTGTTCGGTCAAAATGGCTGGATATTGGCCTCTTTCTTTTTTTGCGTGTTCGCCAATATCCAGCCATCTTGACCTCACGCTTGGTCAATAACCCATATTTCTAGTGTTCTCGTGGTTAGCCTTGGTTGGGATTTCATCAATGACTGAACATATCCTTTCCTAGATCAGAAATAAAACACAAACTGCGGTGATAAACATGGTAATAAAACGTGGCAACTAAATATAAATTTAATTTAAATTTAGTTGTTACTTCTATTATAAAAAGTCACTTCTGAAGATGTATGCCGAAACATACGAACCGTCAGGTAATTGAACTTTGTTTTCCAACATGCTTTTTATTGCCATATTTACCACCGCAGTTTGCGTTTTATTTGTCATCAAGCTACGATGGCTAAAGAAAAAGAATATTTCCTTTCCTTTTTTCTGTTAGAGCCGTGAATATCGCGTTGTTTCCTTGAAAGGGAATTATGTATCGACCAAAGCTTACCGAAAAGTGTTTTCGAGATATTGCTTGCTGTGTTTGTGAGCTGAATATCAGTCTTAACGAGGTTTACTAATATAAGCTACGACGCTTGTCTTATCGACTATCAGTGTCTTATTGGAAGCAACCAAAATTTCATCAATTCATCGCGCTAAAGATATTCACTAAAATGTAAATGCGACTCGTTTCCCCTTGGCAGCACCAAGCAGCAAACAGGAGTGAATCTTTTTCTCGTGCCAAGACGTCGCCAGCTAAGACGGACTGGCGGGCTCTGGGGACGAACATTGCAGGTGTTTTGCACCTCACCTTTTCTAGCTGGCACGATCTTTGTCTTTTACGGCGCTCGTCTGCTGAAAGAGCCGTCAAATTTCATACACAGACATCTAAACAAACCTGACATCGAAGCCAGTGTACTACAATATGGACAGAAAAGTATTTTGTCATTCCCTAAAGGACACTGAAAGAATGCAACCTTGTCCTTAATGTTCTATTTTAATATTGCTTTAAATTCGTAGGAAAAAAATATAACGTAATTTAAACATTTGTGGAAAACCTGTCTGAATGTTTACAAGCTTTTAAAAAAAATTTGAAAAATTTTCTCTTGGTCATTGCCAAATATTCTTCGGAGTTTTAGTTCGCCCTGCATAACTAAAATGTTTGAGGGGTGAGCTATTTTGTATGCACGCGCACGGTTGCCTAAACAAACAAGCCTGGATTACAACGACGAGAAGCAAATCACAGATAGAGAGCGTGTGGAAAGTCACGGGTGCCTGCTTAACCGGCTCAGGTTTGGCTTCGAACTCAACTATTAAATCACCGAGGAAAAATTGCGTCTGTTTTTTTTTCTTTTCCAAACCAAACTTTTATTCTTTAGAAAGCCGGATTTTGTGCATGATTGCCATGATTAAAAAGCTTAAAAATACATAACCTTAATTTGTATTTAAAATACATTTAACACTGAAATGCAGGCACTCACAAATATTAGTACATTTTAGAATAAAAGTCCTTTGCGTGCTCACTTAAATTTTGTAGATGTTTTTCACGTTAAAAGTCAAACATTGTCTCACGTATGTTTACGTTTTTGTCATAGATTTGCGACACAAATTTTAAGCCAGACATGCATAGAAGTCGGGCTCATTTTATTTACGTCACAGATTGCCGCCGGGCAAATGCAAACGCTCACGGCACATGCAAATCATGCAATCTCTCACGGGTGCTCTGTCTGCTCCAGTATCGAACTCAATTAATTTTGGAAGTATGTTTTTTTAATTATTTTAGGTAGCATAAATGTTTAAACACAAGGAATTTAGGAAACGATTACACTGTTTTCCTATTGATGGATTATATATTCATTCCCAAATGCCTTGTTTACACACCGGCAAACATAAGGTCATCCATCTTTGACAAGTAGATGCAAAGAACATTCAGTCACGCAAGGAAAACAAGATCTAAGCCTCAGAAACTAGAAAGATTTTGACTAGACATAAATATGACATAAATAGAGTGAAAAGCAACGGGGCAATTATTTACCAGCAGCCATACGAAATATTCGTTCAACTTGAATTTTTGAGCGAATATTTCGTGAAAAGGACACGACTTGAAATTTGTGAACTCTACTTGAACTCAAAGCAGCCAGTCTGTCTTTGTTTTTTTTTCCCTATAAGCAAAATTGGGAGCATCAGTATTTACGGTAGCACTAAGCACTATTTATTGTTAAAAACTTTCATGAGCATTTCAGTGGAGAAGGAACGCCGCAGGACTGTATTTTGCAGAGCCCGACGTTACGCAAATCGCATATTCAGTTTTCGCAGCCGGGCACGGGCTTCAATAGACTAAATGCCCGGCAGTCAGAAATTTTCACCAAGTGTCACTAAAAGCTTCTTTCAAGCCTCTTAAGAGTATAAAATGTTCTTTAGCAATGTCAAGCGGTCCTAAAAATTATTTTGGTCTTTTAGGATATCCGATCGTGGGCAAACTATACCATACTGTACTCTCGACACTTCGAACAATTCGGCGCAAACCGAATAGTAAATATTCAAATAGACTAAACTGGTCCTAAATGCTAAACAGGACAAATGACATGTTATTGATTTTATTTGATATTTTATATATGCTCGATCTACGCAATCGTTTCGCTGGAAAGTCTAAATTCACGATGATTTCGTTGTTTGCGTTCTGATCGGAGAATGGCATTTTACTTTAGAATAAACAGCACGTTGCTCACGTGCGCAAGTATAACAGAGAAGTTGAGTACTAAAGACTGCTTTAACAATTTCCGCAATTTAACCCCAGAGTGGCAACCTTTGCACTTGAGCTAGAGTCTGCGCGTGATATTTGTCATTTTCCACTCACGGTCCCAAGAAAACACTGTCAGGTTGTTTGTGCAATCTAGATGGTTCTAAAACACTCTTTCCCTGTTACAATTTTAGCTACAACTGCAACTTGCAATTTTGAGGTGCAAGGACTCATTAAAATAAAAAGTTTTATCCTTGGGTGTCAAATATTCTGCTTATTTTCAGAATTTTCTCTTAGATAGGTCACGAGAGTCAGCAATTATAAAGATAACTGAACTATGTGTCCTCTGCGTATGCATGCCCGGGTCTGGCCTCGTGCATGAGCTCATGTCACCCTCAATACCTACTGAGCTCCGGTTTCAAACTCCATATATCGTTTAATTACCGTTTTAAAGTTTTTTCCGCCAACATAATACCACGAAAAGTGTTAGAAAAATTTTTTACGAACGCCTACATCGCTAACTCTGCAAATGACCATATATACATGTACGTGTCATGTTAATTCAATAAGCCATTTCCGTTCCCGGGATGTCACGCAACGAAACGAGGAAAGTGGATGACGAGCGTGGGGCAACAAGGAAGAGCTCATCAAAAAACTTTAAATGACACTTCTTCAAATTGCTTCCTTCATGGTTTATTTGTCAGAAAAAGAAATTGCATAACAAAAAAACTCCCCACCAGCAAGACACTTTGTTTTTAGTCGTTTTTGGAGCGTTTCTTTAAAGACGGTCTCGTGGGAAATCGCGTGATTTATGTGAGGCTACATTAAAAAGTCAGCTGACATTCTAAAATTTGTTAACACGAATTATGTAACCCTAGATTCCATCGAATGTGCACAGACTTTTAATGAGCTGTTTTCACAACGTGCCTTGAATTTCTGACTGGTTTGGCTAATTCGAGGAACTTTTACAAGGGGAAATCCCCTCTTTCACTAAAACCGGACGTTGATCATAATTATGAGCGATCCGAGAAGTGAACATATTCGGAGTTTCTTCCTGGAGTAGATTTTAGTTCCAGTTGTGTAATAGTTGTAGAGAATTGGACTTTGTAATAAAAAATATTTAGACAACCACCATTATCTACTACCAAAAAATGATTTCCCCAAAAAATTACCCTATGCAATTATTTTTAGCCATTGATACATTCAGAAAAGTTCCAGAGATATTGTAGAGAACAAAAATAGAATATCGCGGCGGGGGAAGTATAAAATTGACACTCTTTCTTTAAATATATTTTCGATGATCGGAGTGCAATATTTCCCACATACGTATTTGAAATGGAATGATTAAGAAAATGGCTTAGTCGTGCGATAAAAATTTCTCTGATAACCTTCATAACTGTTTAGAAATTAAAATTTATCGACGACTGCTTCGGAAGTAGAATGATAATTATGGTGGTTTTCGTTGCCAAATTTGAAAAAAAAAATTATTTCTTAGTCTTCCGATCTAATTATACTCGAACGGATCGTGAGCAGAAGTGATTCATAGCCTTCTACGAACGGTTATTATTCCTTGCGCCTCGGAAGTAGACCTGGTAGAGCTGAATAAGGACCAATTTAGAACGATCTTAAACACGTTCTCCTAAACCTCGCGTGGTAGACGTTGTGTGTTCCCCTTCGGCAAGTCACGTTCGCAAGCGCACCGGAACATTGAAGAAACCCATTTTCATTGGTCAGAGAATACAATAGGTGGTCATTACGGCCAATCAAAAACGAATCTACCCGTGTTTGTTTCGCGCGCACCTACAGATCGAACTTGACATTGTTTTTAACCGATTACTTCACTCATCCTTTGTCATATGAACGTCATTAGCGATCCAGCGAACTTACTCTGTATAAAAGTACAACTGAAATAGCGAACTTCATCCTATGCTTATGCAGCGAGCAAACAAACATGTTTGACGCATGTAAAGGAGCAGATTTTGAAGAAGTTGACTTCACTGTGAAATCATTTCAGTGCAACCGTCGCATTTGTATGGCTTCAACGAACTTTTCGTGCAAAACGAACAAGTTCGAACTCTGCAGAAACACGAACGAAAGTGCAAGGTGCAGAATTCAGGCTGCGGAGGCAATCGGCAAGGAAATGATTCCAAATAGTGTTTGTGAAATCGGTCGGTCCATCGGATCTGGTGGATTTGGAACTGTTTACGAGGCAACATTGGAGGGCAAAAAGCTGGCGGTTAAGAAAATGCACCGAAACGTCAAAAATCCGCATGCAATGTTCGAAAGTGTCCAAGCAGAGAAATTGGTTCTGCCTTTGAAACATCCGAACATTGTACGAACACTGGCTGTTCTTGAGCGAAAAAACTTGCAAGATGTCTGGATTCTGATGGAATTTGCCGGTCACAGGACACTCCAGGCTATAATTGACGATGATCGAGAAGTTTTAGGAAGCGCTCGAAGGTGGAACTTTGTACGTGACATTGCCTGCGCGCTCAAATTCGTTCACGAGAACGGTCTTGTACATTTGGACTTAAAGCCTGCAAACGTGATCGTCGATCGCCAAGATCTTTGCAAACTTGGCGATTTTGGGTGTTGTCAGAGCGTCGAGCTGACTGCCAAGGACGAATTAGCGTTGCCACCCAGCCCGTCACCCAGCCCAAAAAGTTTGCTAACTGGAACCTTCGCTTACAGGGCGCCGGAGTTGTTAAAAGGCGAGCTACCGAGTGTAAAAGCTGACATGTACTCGCTTGGGATCTGCCTGTGGCAGATGCTTTTACGAGAACATCCTTATGGACTTGAAAGTCACTTTGTTGTTATTTTCGGAGTTGTGGCGTACCATTTGCGTCCGTCGCTAGCGAACTTGCCGGCAAGTGCTTCAAGCGAGCCGTCTGCTTCAGCTTATATCGAACTTATGAGGTTATTGTGGGACGCAAGTCCGTCCTCTAGACCTAGTGCAGAGGAAGTTTTAGTAACTGTAGACGAAATTGAAAATATGTGATTGTTTTTTCAGTATGCCAGTCAACTTGGATCGTCTCGACAGTTACGCAGCTGGAATGAAGTGTAAAAAAATGTCTTACAATAGCAGTTTACTATTTATTTTTCCACCAAAAGACCGAAAATAACTCAACGCGACTTGAAGTTGGAATTTTACTTTTTCGCATTCCGGATGTAGAAAGAAATTTTCAAAGGTCAACGTATTTGATCGTTTCGTGTTGAAATTCCGTGTATGTTGTTGTATTTTGTAGTGGCTGTCACGACGACACAATCTATTTACATAAATTTGCAAATCTCATTTACGAGGCAATACAACGCAGTTACGCAGTTTGTTCTCGAGAGAAAAAACTGCAATCTGCTATTAATTCGTAAAAAATGGCCATATTCTCAAAATGAACAAAGTTCGGAAAAAAGTAATCGTTTCAAATATAAAGTTTGTGCTTTCTACGTTTTGCGCGAAAATTTATCGACTTCCGTGACTGGAAGCCCAAGGTTTTGAAATTGTTCAATACGCGCAAAGTGCTTTCTCATCCCATTCTTATACTTTTACCGATTGTATACAAAAACGAGATAAGTTTCTTGAAGTTTCCATGGAGATTTTAAATTGATCCTTAAATCGGAGTTCTTTTTTCTCCCAGACAATGTAATCCATCGCTACCTTATAGAGTTTTGTATAGAAAAATCCTGCCATTAACTGCTCTTCTTTTCATTGGAGCAATCTTTTTATTGTACTTTTTTGGCAACACGACGTTTATGTAGTGAATTTTGGACTTTTTAATTTTTTTTATATCAATTGTCAATGACATTTTGTTTTCACTTTTTCTATATTGGCAGTAACTGTGTCTTGCAGGGTCCAAGATATTGCAATTTGTAGATAGAAAATTACTACAATATATTGGAAAATAAGAAAAATAATATCACATTTGTACAAAAATGTAAGTTGTATTTACAGAGCCAGACTTTGTACAATATTACATGAATATTGTTAATTTATATCCTACATGAAAATATTATAATCGTAGATTTAAGAGATATTATTTATTGAAGAATTAGCCTGAAAATGAATTAGTAGATCATAGATTTGATAGCAAATAATTTAACCAGAACCTCAGTAGAGAAATAATACTGGATTAATATTGTAAAAACTAAAAAACTAAAAATTTAAATATTAACTGTACAGAAATATATAAAGTGAGTCACATTATGTAATGTTACATAATAAAGTGCAGTTGAACATGAGAATTTTGTTGCATTTGTCAGTATATAGTCTTATATATAGCACAGATCTGAGATCAATCATGAAAGGTGAAAGCCTGCTTTTCCTCTCTCTAAAACAGAATCACATGCTCAAAAAGTCAGCTCATTACAGTTGAGTTAAATTAGAATTACAAGTTTCTGATGAAAAAAAATATTAAATGGCTACTGGGATCTCGTGAAGAATAGCGGTACTAGCAATCCATATAAAACCCTCCTGTGGAATGTTTCTTCGTTTTATCGGCCCCTCTAATACTATACTTCCTTGATTCATATTTAAAGATTTTTTGGCTTTCAGAGACCCATACCCCCTCAGATTTTCCAATGACCTTTGTTGGGATGGGCGTGAATGTTCACCACAACCTGCAAGATTGGTGCCTTTTAACTTAAGACAAAACATCCAGCAGTCAGTTTGTATCATGTCAACTTATTTGACTAATAAAACCTGTGCACGAATTGGAGTCATGCAGGAATTTATAGAATAAAATCATGCTTTATAGAATCTCACTGCCATACCCACCAGATATAAAGAATCAGATTGTTTCCAATGAGTGTTAATTAACAACATTCTTGACTCATCAACTTTGCTTGAGATGAAAAACATTGGAAAGGGTTAAAGGTTGTGAAATTTCATGCACATTGTCATCACAGGCAGCCAAGACGTTGAATATGATTAATATGTGACATTACGCTGTTGTTAATTGCGTTACAATTTTAGCCTTTTATATGACAATGCATGACACAATACTTCGAAAATTGCTCTAAATGTTAGGTGTAGACCTACCATACATTTGCATTACATTATTTTGGTGTATATGTGTTCACTGTCAGAGAGTATAGCTCACCTCCTGATAAAATATTTTACAAAATTTAATAAAATGAAAGCTGATTCAAGATTGAATGTAACTTTTTAAATAATATAAATTGAATATATGAATATAGAAAATGCGCTATATATATTCATTATCAATATCATTATAAATATGCAAACTATTTTTATCGTTGTTGTTTTCCACAAATTAACTGATACAAAACTTTGACTTGAATTAAACCACACTTGCATCAAACAAATTGTTCCAACGTAAATGTGATCAGTGATAACTTGATCATTTACATATCAAATTTGACCAAGGCTTTGCAAAGGAGACGTTTTAGACATTAGCAATCCGCTTCCAGACCTTGGCCACCTCGTTACGGTGGCCAATTTACATTTTCAACTTAGTTGATGTAACCAAACTTCCAAGAGAAATACAGCCGAGAATATTAATCGGGACAGCTAATCAAATAACTACCCGCATGCCCGCAAGCCAAAACCCGCGGGTTTCTACCCGCAGGTTTGGCCGCTGAAGATAAGGAACTGGAAACTATTGCTGTGCACTTTACAAGCAAAATGGCGGAGATAGACGATGATTCGGAAGACCCGCAACAAGTGACTGGCTCCCCTTGCGATGAGATCGACCCAGCAGAACTTTTTGAAAAGCAGGGAAGTATAGAGGTTGAACGAATTCGTGAGGATGACAGGGGCTCAGGTTCCGAGTTTGACTCAGAGCGAGATGAACATGTTGATTTGTCATCGGAGAACGATTTGTCCGATGGGTTTCCCTACGGTGTCACTCCGCCAAGAAATGTTAGAAGGCAGAAGGAAAAGTCAAGAAGGGACAAAGAAAAGGTGCAAGAGGTTTTAAAGAACACATTGACTCGTGAATATGGATCTAATCCGTCCGGAAGAGCGGAGCAGGACAGACGGAAAAAGCGAGGCTCTACTCAGCTGACGACCGAAAGAGCTTCCCAGAGAAAACTCAAAAGAAGTAGTGTTGATGTGGGACTCGTTGGCATTGATGGTGCCGCTCATCTGCCAGATACTTCAAAATCCTTAGAAATTCCCAGTATAAAGATCGAGTCGACGAGTCGATTCATGTCCTTGGAATGTGTTTCTGAAGATTCGACCGACAGTAATGTGTGCAGGTTTTCAGGTACTGCTCGGACAAAATCAATTTCCATCAAACGGACTATAACCCGAAGCCATCGCAAAGCTACTCGCTCGGAGTCCGACCCCCGTAGCTTGTCATCTCGGAATTACCTCAACCCGTTCTGTCCAGAGGCAAGAATGGAATTCTACAGAACATTTTCTTTGCTTATCAAGCTCGGCTCACTTGCCCATAAACAACAAGAGAAGCAGTACGGGGTCAGTGCTGATAGTGTAGTGGAGAGTCAAAACTCAGAAGAGAGCAAAAAATACCAGGTGGAGTTGTCACAAGCACTGTGGCTGGAGTTGCAGGCATGGCATGCAAATAAAACCATGGAAGAACAAGATCTGTACTTAATACAGGCACGTGCTAATGTACAGGAGGTGTTGGATGAGGTCATAAATTTTAAAGTCAAGAAACAGGTTGATGTGAAGGCTCAGAAAGCTGATCTAAATTACATTTTAAGTGATTTGAACTCCAGCAGTGATGACAAGAAAGTGCATTGCACAGGCAATGAAGATTCGGGCACATTAGCAAAGCTGTCTTGTCCAAATAATTCTTCAATGCACAACTCTTGTGAAAGTAATCAAATAGACCATTCAATGCACTCCCAGGAGACAGGAGACTCTACAACTGAGACAAATGAACATATTTCATCTGAGACAGATAGCTTTGTCGCTAGTCCTTCTACAAATATAACAGATTACCAAGCTTTAAAAAGACGTTTGTCTTTAGATTTACGAAATACATGTAGGAACCATAGACTTCACTCTGATGAAGCTGACCTTGATCAGGCAAAGGAAACTTTGCCAGAAAGTACATGTTGTGTGCTAAAAGCTGCCATTGAACAAGTAACTGATCTCTTTGACAAGGTTGAAATGGTAGAAAACCTTTACCCCACTCGTCACTCCCTAGGACAACAACATCCGGAATACACAAGCAAAGAATTCACAAGAAACTTTGAGACAATGTGCTTGTGGTTAAATGTGACTAGAGAGTTGTACCATAAGCTACATTTGATAGCAAAGTTTGTGGGTGTGAATGTAGCTGAGACAGGCATATGGCAAGACTGGCTGGATGTTGGTCTAGGAAGATTAGGTACAGTATTAAAGCACATTAAAGAATGTTAGCACTTGTAAAGTTGCAGCCGTCAGTCTTACTATTCTGCTGCAAAACTTGTTATCAAAAAATTGTTTAATCCATTGTACCTACATGTAAGTTGATGGTGCCTTTCACTGTTTTCATTGCAGTGAATATTCTTTGCAGTTCATAATGTCATTCTTGAAGCTGTTCTCTTTTATTGACATTGTAATTGTTTGAAGAAAGAAACTTGTTGATCATGTCTTCAGAATTTACGTTAAATGATTTTATGCACGTCAGTTTTTCTCTCATACACTGGTGCTTTCAATAAGACCTGGCAACTGCTGGAACTCTGGTTGGTATTGTGTTATGAATTGTCAGCTACAATGTTTGCAGTTTTCAAACATCGGCCTTCTAATTTAAATAAGGGAGTTATTACAGGCCTGTATTATTGCTCTCTAATTACTTTTGTACCAGAACAGCCACCTAAGCGAGGTTCTACTCCGCTGACAACTGAAAGAGCTTTCAAGAGAAAGCTCAAAAGAGGTGGAGTTCATCTGCCAGATTCTTCAAAATCCTTAGAAATTCCCAGCATGAAGATCGAGTTGACAAGACAATTCATGTTTTCTGAAGAGTGAAGGCTTGCTGGATTATAAAACTTTGTTTTTTCCTTAGAGGTTCAAAAAAAATGGAATTTCACTTTACTTTAAATGTTATTGAAAGCACTATTGTGTATTTGATAAAATGTAACTTTTCACTTAGATGTAGCATGTATTGAACAATAACGTTATTTTCATATTGTTTTATGTAGAAAGTGTATGTCCTGCATCTGATCTGAACCATGAAGATATTGATGAAACATTCTTCTCATCATCTGACAATGATGAAGACGATGAGAGTGATGATGACGATGATCATGCAGAGATTCAGAATGAGAGAGGTGAAAATGAGGGGTCATCTAACAGTGTACCATCATCCCCAGTAAGAACAGTGTCATATGAGTCTCAAACTAGCACTCCTGCGAGACCCTTAAGAACAAGCAGCAACATGTCAAACTTTGTATGGAGCTCTACCTCACGATACAGACCATTTGTCGACCGCAGCATCAAAAAGATGGGGTTGATTAAACTTGGAAAGAGACTAGGTAGTATCTTGGACACTAGTATGATGAAAGCTAGACAAGCTTTAGCTCTGCCAGGTAATAGCTGTGAGGATGACGAGTGCCAATGTTGTGAACCTGTTGCGTTTCAGCAAAGACAGTGGTCTGTCAATTATTTGGAGGCACTTTTGAATGGCGAAGGAGTTGAACAAGCAGCTTGCTGTAGCTGCCATCCACACAGCTTTAAAACTAAGTGCCATGGTGGTGAGAATTCAGAACAAAGGATTTGGAGTGACGAGTTCAAGAAAGCTGGGCTACCTTCATTCCGCTCACTGTATCTTGTTCTGTCCCGCGTTCCACTGGACATAATCCATGAATGTTTGCGATTGAGACTACAACATCGACCCAAAGGAGAGCCATCGTCGTTGAGTGTGAGACAGGTACATTTGTATGCATACAGAGAGGGATGAAGCAAGCATTCTTATGTTGCACTGATCATGTTTGTTTTTGCAGGATTGTCTGTTTTTAAACATTCTAGAATACAAATTAGGTCAACATGTACATGTAGGCTGTGCTGGACTGGCTGAATCAGTGGCAGCTGTCATTATTGTATATTTTACATGTATATTATATACACTCGAACCTCCTGTAAGCAACCACCCAAAATGTCAGGTGGACGTGGTCGCTTACGAAAGCTTAGACCATAATGGTCAAAATTTTTCTTAACTAGAATATGATAACTTCCGAAACTTATCCATGTGCTAATTCCGATGCAATATTTTATTCATGAAAAAGTCAATTTCGAGAAAAAAATCTGATTCTTCCCTTTTTGAGAGATTTCCGTTTCTTGTACCAGATCGAAACACTTGTATGAATACATCTCATGTTCCTACAGTGTACATTTACATCATTTCTTGTTCTCCAAGTTTCTCTTGTCTCTTCACAATTTCATGGCAATGGCAAATTAATGTATCAGCCAAAATTTGTCATTCAGACCACAGTACCACATGCTAACTTATGACTACAGGCTAGGGCTATGTAAAAACATTGGCTTGAATATTAAAATTTTGCTGTTAAAGAGTTCATAATTCTTCACTGAACCATTATTTTTCACAACACAGCTGTTACGAGAATGCAAGGATGTGCTGCTTGGTGGAGTTCTTGTCAAAGATTATTACCTTGATCTTGTTGTTGGAATTGCAAATGCAGAAGACTTGAGCAAGGAAACCACTGAAAGTGATATTGAGGGGTTTGAACAGGATCTCCAGAGTTTGCTTCAGGTAACAGAGTCTTGATTCTTGTGTAATTACCGGTAATTTTTTTGAGAGCAGGGAAGGCACAGTGGAGAGAGCACTAATCCTTTCATCAATGGGCCCGAGTTTGATTCCAGCCAGGTGCCATTTGTGGATTGCGTTTGTTGTTGTTGTATATTCATTTTCCTCTCTCCACAAAACCCAATCTGCACTGTATGAGATTATCTCACTAATTTGTTCTTACACATATTGAAGTCATACATGTATGTGATCTATTACTGAACAGACACACGGCAACATGGAATCTTTTTGTTAAACAGGCGACAATAGCAAATCAGGAATTTACAAAAATTAATACCCCTTTTTTTCTTCATAGGTTTATTTTGAATACTTGCATAATGTGATTCATCTGGTTCAGAGACTTCCCCAGGCATCTAAGGGATTAAAGAATATTCTCGAAGAAGAATGGGATTTTGTGAAGAAACACTGTCGTCACGTGAGAGGTGGAGAGGTGGAGGGAGGAACACGATTTTGGTAAGAGGTCATATTTCCTGAATGTAGTGGTGTATATTTACGTGAATATTTGCAATGGTTAAACCTGAAAGATTGTAAAATGAATTTTAGACACAATTGACCAATATTTATCACTAGATGATTTGTTTTTGATATCTACAAATGTAGAATAATGAACAATTATTCACCGAAGTGGAGGTGAATAGTGGTGGATATTTACCAAGCCGCGAAGCGGCGAGGTAAATATCCACC
>OMLO01003378.1_pt1 | contig 13172 bp, 10 predicted proteins | sample 1674811 | NCBI WGS metagenome assembly OMLO01 (sample SAMN06265003, study PRJEB25207) | coral metagenome | isolation source: Coral host | place: Mexico:La Bocana,Puerto Morelos, Mexico | collected 2008-11-13
AACTGTTCGACAAGTAAGCAGCCGTGGCATCACAGCAAGATGGCTGCATGGTAGGACGAGCCGTAGCCACTTCAGGAGCATCTGGTTCATAATACCTCAGATGATCTTGGAACCCAAATTTTCAAATGACCTCTATTTTTGAAGGTCAACCCCCTCAAAACAAGGCCTTCTCAAATCAAAACAAGGGGCCCCATTTGGGTTCCAGGTGTGTCATGGTCTATACTTCCTATATTGGGGATGGTCATCCCACATTTTAACAGGAAATCTTGAGAATGGGTATATAAAACCCCTGCTATGTGGTTGATGACCATTCTACTAATTGGGTATACCTGGATCTTCTTGAGATAGATATGTGTTTCGTTTTGCCTTTTGGTAGGTTTTTTCTGAGCAAATTAGAATACTTCCTAAATCTGAATTCAGGGGATCTTGGGGAAAAAATCCTTTGGCACACCGCTTTAAGGTGACCAACCGGCGGGAATTGGGTCGTGAACAAAAATTCCCGTGGTTTTTGCCCAGGTGAATTTTCGGCACAAATCTGGAAAACACTTGGATGATCCCCTCGGTATATTACAGCTAGTTGGTGGTTGAACCAACCCATTTGAAACATATGCTCGTCAAATTGGATCATTTCCCCAAGGTTCGGGGTGAAAATAAAAAATATTTGAGTTGCCACCACCTAGCGCCGGCTCAAACCACCTCCCAGTTGGTGGCGCTGGGTCGGCTGAGGGTTTGAGAGTCCACAGTCTGAGTTGGGTCGTGAAGTCGTTTTGCGACCATGAGTGGTCACGATAAGCACTTGAGGAATGAGATGAAAAAGCTTGCTCGAAAGCTTAGGGCTTCTGCCGATGAGGCAGCTGGCTATGAAGCATCTTCTTTTGAGAAGCATGCGCAGTTTTTGAGAGACATCAGTGGACTTTGCCGTCGTGGCTTGCTGAGGCTTGCCTGGAATTCAGTCGAGAAGAGGGTTGAACAACAGACCTTGGAGAGTTTGAAGCGGCATCCACAGGTTGAGGGTTTCTTGAAGATGGCCCGTGAGTCATCAGTGGAGCAACTTGAAGACTTGTCAAGACTTATTCTTCAGGAGTTGCATGATTGTGACCCGCATCCATTGCGACCAGAATCGCAGGATTCAGGTGGATTTGGACCCAGACTTGGAAGAAAGGATTTGAAAGGGCGTATAGCCCTAGGCGAAGTCCTAGACGAAGTCGGAGCTATGAAGAGGTCCATGTTGAAGAAGAACCATCAGCTGCATCGAGACCAGATACGAGGAGACCAAGATCACCATCCAGGTCCCCAGTTCGTAAAGGGGTTGGTAAGAAACCGTTGCCAGTGCCACCTCCAAGGCCTGCATCAGGGCCTTTTGATTGGAGTCGGCCATGGACCGAGATTGCGGCTGAAATGACAAAGTCCTATGAAGACCAGCTGTGGTTGGTTTGCCCGTGCAAGCGATGGTTCCGTCAACCATCGGCAGTGAAGCAACACCTCTCCCACAAGACTAATGAAGGTCCACATCCAGATGAAACTGGTCTTGCGGCAATCAACTTTGACAGTTTGTGGGATGATACTTGGGCAGAGATGAATCGGCTCCAGAAGTTACGCCATGACAAATCTACGCCGATTGATGCAAGACCTTCACCACGCTCGCAGCCCGCTAAAAGAGCTTTGTCTCCTGAAGGTGATTGGCCTGAGGATGTGCCTCGTCCACCGAAACCACCTACGGATCCAAGTGCCAAGCGAAGGCTGGTTGAAGAGGGTTGGATGGAACCGGTACCAACTGCGGTTGTGGAGTTGCTTTCCTTTGAGTCTTTCCAAAGAGCACGCAACACGAAGTTGGAGCGCGATCATTGGTATGACATCATTGGTCCAATTAGTGAACAGATTGGGAAAGAGCTTCTACCAGATCATCAAAAGACAGCTCACTATCACCTCGATCAGGTTCAGGACCTTGATCCCTTGGAGTTTGAGTTGAAGGCGGATTGGACTCCAGATGATATTCTGGCCTATACAACTTCAGTGATTGGGATGAATTTCACATCGCTAGGCACAAGGTGGATGATCACGTACCAAGGGTCTCATGTCAATAAGATGCAGCAGTGGTTGCATTTTAACGTTGTCTTCTCTCAGGGATTTACTCCTGAGGGAGCGCCTGCGGGCAAAGTTGTGGGGATTGAGTCTTTACCAAGCGAAGTTCAAGCCTTGGTATCGTTGAAAAAAGCAATCCCGTTGAGGGACAAGATTGTCACGGCACTAGCTCAGGTTGTGGACTCGTCGGCTGCCCCGGGCGAGCGTACGGTTAGCCATGTCGATGCTGCCAATGTCAATCCTATGTCTGTGGCGCCAAGGACTGGAGACCAGACTGGACTTGGGGCTGTCCCGGTCGAGGCGGCAGCGGTTGGAGCGAGTCAGTCCATCATTGGTGGTGGAACACAAGATGGTTACCATGATGAGCTTGCCATCGATTTGCTTGAAGCTGCTGTTCAAGCCGAACAAAAGATGAAGACGGCAGACCAAGCTGAAAAGAAGGCAGCTGACCGCAACATCGAGCCTTCCCTGGCTTTGGCTCCCACGATCGTTGAGGAGACTCCTGAGGCCTGAGGCAAGTGGAAAAGATGGTATGCAGCAGTCAGGTGACAATCGGAATCAGTCTGCAGAGATTGACAAACCTCAAGCAGAGAGTGCCAAACCTGCTGTTGATGGACAAGAAGGTGCGGTTGCATCAGAGCACACTGGAGGAGCACCAGCTGTGCCTGGAATCCTACAACCTGTAGAAGAACAGTTGAGTGCAACGTTGGCATTTCAATCAGAGGAGGGAACCGACCGTCCTGAATTGTTTCAATCGCCACCGCCCCAAACGGGGTTCAATGTAGTTAGGTCAGATAAAGCCTGGGCACGTCCGTCTCATGAGGGTTACAAGGGTGCGAGTATCTTTGTTGATGGTCATGCCTTACGTAAGGGAGAATCAATTTCCTCAGGAGTTCTTGGGCCTTTTGGTTTTGACAAGATGTGTGTAGGGTGTGGAAGTGTTTCGAAAGCCTGCTCAACCCTGTGGGGCTATCCTTTTTGTTGCGATTGTAAGGGTGTGTGTAGTACCTCGGCTCAGGCCAGAAAGTTGTGGAGAACACAGGCTGCCTTCGTTTCCCCTCTGGAGGAGGGATCGTGTTTTGGAAGGGTTGAGAGGGCTGGGGTTCAAGAGTCCGACCCGTGGGTCATTGTTCGAACAGTTGCTCAAGACTTTCACGTTGTTCCAGTAACAACCTGTGCGGTTAAGATGAATGTTTGGATCAGGGTTCAACGTGTTGCATCCTTTTATGACAGGGTTTGTATCGAGGTTGAGTCTGTGAACTCTGAAGAGAATAGTACTGTTGTCCTGGATGATTGGTTTCAACAGCACTGGATTCCGGATGTCGGAGACGTCCTTTGGATCTCAGGGTTAACTACTTGGGGTGTCCTGAGGGATAGGGTCATTCAATGGCTGTATCCTCCCACTGCTGGAATTGGGATTGCGAAACAACCAAAGCCCACAGGAACTTGGAAACCTTCAAGAGTTTTGGAGCTTTTCGCAGGCATTGGTGGGTGGGGCGAAGCATGCGAAAATGTGTTAGGGGTTTGTGAACAATTTTCTATTGACATTGATCCGAAACCATGCTCACTTCTTGCACTCAAAAGGAGATTGGCCCCTTGTTACGTAGACCAACTTGTTGAAGAGTGTATTAGGGACCGCTCTATGGTTGTAGTTGGGGATGTTGCGGATCCGCGATGGTGGATCACGACGTGTGTTACTGATCCCTTTGATGTACTTGCATGGAGTTCCCCTTGTGTTACTTTCTCCAAAGCTGGTTTGAGGGCGGGCCTCTTTTCTCCGGAAGGGACTGTCTTGTTGAAGGCTCTTGGTCTTCGGTTTGTTATGGGTGTTCCCTTTTCTTTTGGGGAAAATGTCATTGGACTGTCCAATCATGATCACTGGCCTTGTATAGTTGATTTTGCAAAGAAATTTGGAGGGTTTGAATGGTTGGCACTCAACCTTAACTCCATTTGCCCCATGCAGAGACCTCGACTTTTCATCGTTCAAAGTGATCCCAAGTTTCAGGTGTCTCCTCAGGATGTACAGTCTTTTGCCACGAAAGTGTCACAAGAACTACGAGTGTCTCCATCGTTGATTGATGCGGCTGAGGCTACCTTGTTGAGGGTTACCCGAGAAGTGTTAGGGTTTTTGGCTAATCCTGCCTTGATGGTTGGTCAAAGAGTTGTGACAAGGGATGCCCGTGAGGCTTTTGGATATGGGGTTGCTGAAAGGACATATAAGTGGCCTGGGGATGAAGTCCCAGTCTTGATGGCAAACCATGGTCGTCAGCATTTGCTTCCCAGGAAGCTCCTGCATCAGAATGGACTTATGGCGTGGGTACTCTCTGACAAGAGACTTGGAGATGGAGTTGCATCCCTCCGGACTATGCACCCATTTGAAGCGTTGTGGCTTCTTGGATTTGATGTTTTTGGTCCTATTTCGGCAAAAGGCGAAGAGCAATTGAAGCCGATAGGGAACACAGTGTCGCCATGGATAGCTGGGATTTTTCTGGCAGCTGTTGGAGCTTTTGCTGGAGAACCACGTTTCCTAGTTAAAATGCGCAAATGGCTGCAATGGTCTGTCCATACGGATAGACTCAAAGGGTTGAGGGTTTTCACCAGAGGTGAGTGTCAATGGCTTGGGGCTGCGCGCCCACCGACAAAACCAACAGGCAATAACCCTTGGTTGCTACATTGGGGGCATTCGTTCTTTTTGGTGTCCGCAGAAATTGACTGTATTGATACTGCATTTGTGCAAGCCCTTTGTGGATACGGTCCCAAATGGCAATGTAAGGCCATAATCACTCCTGCTGACCCGGCGCAATTTCAATTGCCTCTTGTGACGGTGATTGGGGATGTCGCTGCAATTAAAGTACAGTTGTGTGGTGTGTTTCGAGTTGACCCTGGGGACACTATTGGGACTATTTACTTGAGGGCAGCTTTGTCTCCAAAGTTGCACAGCTTATCGATTGACAGTACCCATCCTGCCTTGAACACTCCAGCTTGGGCTGTTGTTGAAGATGACTTGACAGGGTCTTTTTCTCTTCAAGGTCCAGCCCCGATCCAACCCAAAGGGATTCGTTTGATCTTCAGAGATGAGGTTCATGACATTCTTGGCCAGGTAGGTATGTCTTTTGCAAAGGCTATTCGAATTGCATTGCCTTTTCCTTGTCATTCGGAAGGGGCAGAGATTTGGGATGTCGTCAACGAGAAAGAAGTGTTTGCCCAAGAAGTGTTGCCTGTACAAGGCGGAATTTTTCAGGTTAGTCTTGCTCCTGAGCTCTTCCAAATTGAACCAGTTGGGCTCATTAGGTTTCCACCTATGAGCACTGTCGGAGAATGCTTGATTGTCTTGAACGATGCACTGTACGGATCCAAAGCTACATTGTTGATGACTGGGAATGGGTGCACAATTGCACAAGAAATTGCTATTGGTGCTGCGGCAACAAGGGGAGTTTTGCGATTGAAGGTGTATGGACTTCGGGGGGGCGGCAAGCCCACTTTGTCGCCGCTTGACCTTTCAAATAAACTTCAAGATCTTCTCATTGAGAAAGGTGTTCCTAAGTCAGCTGCCGAGGAACGAACACATGAAGTGTACAAAGGGCTTGGCACGAAGACGCTCAAGCAAGTCTTTGCCAATAGAGATCCATGGCAAGCACTGAAACAAGAGGCGACTAAGGAAAAGATCGTTCTGATTGGTGCAATTGAACGGCAACAAAAGGAAAACGCTGCGGCAAGTAGTGTCAAGCAGGTTGAAGAACCTTTTGATGCATGGCAAGCATGGTTGGACAATCGGAATCAGTTGAAGCAAGCAAAGGCGAGGAGGCGTGATGCTGTCGAAGAGGCTTCATTTCAACTTGACAGTAGCTTCTTTCGTGATTCACATGGAGGCAAACTCCCCATTGCAACTCCTGAGGAACTGCTTGGTGGAGCAGCTGGTATCGCCGTATGCCAGGAAAGCGAAGTTGCGTCGCTCTTGCCATCCTTTTGCTCTAAGAATGTCACTGTTGACGCTTCAGCGGTCGTCATCATTGGTGGAGAAGCAAGTGCTCTTGGTCCACGATTCAGGGACCTAATTGTACCGGGGTGGATGAATGGCAAAACAGTCGCTTTGAAAGTTGCAGTGTTGTCCACTGGCGATGAGCCCTTACAGTGGGATGAGGCCCAGAAGGTTACCGTTGATGTTGTCAATGGCAACACGGTTTGTCTGTGTTTTGTGTACCCTGCTGAGGCAGGTGACAAGTGGGTCATGTTGGAGCAGGGCTTTGACCGATATTTCAAGAAAATTTACCCCACTGCACCTGAGGCATTGGTCGACCATTGGGCTCAAGCGTATTATTGCAAAAAGCGCAAAGTAGAACCTGACCACGCCGAATATTACCACGTCATTGTGCGAATCAACGACAAGTTTTTGGAAAGCGTTCTCAAAGGGTGTGGGAGGAATGGACTTTACCTCCAGCCAAGATCCCCAACACGGGGACTGGACACACGATTTGGAGTGGTAAGGTTGACAGGGCTGACAAGGGAGGAATCCTTGGCCATGCAGCAACAAGTGCCCTTTCAACTTGGCCTTGTTCGCACTACCAAGGTTACGAGTCAGAAGCGAAAGAGTCCGGGAAGCCCGTAAGCTTGTGTTTCCTGATGCTGAGGTGTCCTCAGAATCTGGGGATGATGGGCACCTCCGTTATCGTCTGCTTGGCGTGCCGGAGGCCTTTGACCGTCGTGCAGTCAAGACGTTGATTGGGAAGTTGGGTTGGAAAGCGAAGGTAGGGAAGGCGGTAGGCTGGAAAACCTGGCTTGTTTCCTCGGAAAGCGCCCCTCCGACAAAAACGATTCAGGTTGGGGATACAACCGTTGTTGTGGCTGAGGAGACTCTTGTCGTGAAACAAGAGGTTGTAGTTGCAGCAACTGAGTCGAAGTTGAAAGGGTTGAGGGCTGAAAAAGCGAAGGCTATGCCAGCTTCGAGTGCTGAAAGACCTTTCCTTGGTGACCTTGGTAATCAACACACTGACAAGATTCGACAGGTGAAGGAACAAGTTAGAGAGGAAATCCAGCAGGATTTGGAAAACACATGCAATCAGCGGATCTTAGTCCTTGAAAATGCGGTGGAAGAGTTGAAGTCCTCGTCAGTTTACCAACAGAATCAAACTGCCGCAGTCCAACGCGAGCTTGGAGCGGTGCAACAGCAAGTTGCAGGGTTGCCGGACCAAATCTCTGCATTGTGTAAGCAGTTGCAACAAGATTCTGACGGGAAGTTGAAAGAATTGGCGAGCGAGTTCAAGTTGGGTCTTCGTGACAGAGACACTAAGATTGGGACTCAGTTTGAGGAGCTTAAGGCTATGTTTGAAGGGGCCACCTCTGCGAAGACTCGCAAGGTGGCGGATGGGTTGTAGCCTTGCTCCTTTTTGGAGTAACAAACCCGACTGCGTTGTTAGGCAAAGCTGAGGCAACAATCTCTTGGGGGTTGGACGTTGTTGCTTTTGCGGAGTCGAGTCATACACAGGTGGCTAGTCGAGTGATTCGTTCAAGTTTTCGTAAGTTTGGATGGAAGGCTTTGTTGGGGCACGCTGTTCGGGATAAGTTTGCAACAAAAACGGGAGCAGCTAGCTTTCGTGGGTTGTCCAAGGGTGTAGCATTGGCCTCCAAGTGGCCGTGCTACGATGTTGTTCCAGGGTATATTCCGTCCGAGGTGTGGCAAGGGGGTAGACTGCACTTGGGATGTGTACATGTGGGGCAGATGCCCATACATGTGTTGACCATCTATTTGATGCCGAATGCGGCGCCGGGATCATTCCGTTTCGAAATTAATAACGCAGTTTTGGATTGGGCAGCACAAGTCTGTCGTAGTTTGGTCGGGCCAGTGTTGCTTTGTGGTGACTTTAATGCGCCATTGACTCGTTGGCCTGTGGTTCGAGGAATGTTGGAAAGGGGTTGGGTTGATCTGGGGTTGTTGCAGGCTGAGGTTGAGGGGTGCGAACCGCAGCCTACATGTCTTGGAGCTGCAAGACACACTTTTCAGCTCGCTAATCGAGCACTTGTTCAGTTTTGGAGGAAAACGTATGTCCTTTCTGCACCGGACCTTGATAAGCACGATGTTTTGGTTTCCGAGTTTGATATCCCACTCAAGATTCCTCGCGTACCAAAATGGGTATTGCCGAAGACCTTTCTGGATGGTCCGGTTGACAAGATTGTGTTGGATCGCACATTGAACAACAGCCATACTTCCACACAGGATGCTGTTCACGGAGCCCTTGGACGGTCGGACGTGGCTGAGGCCCTGTCAATTTGGTCTAAGGCGCAGGAAGAAGGCTTTATGAAAGCGGCTTGCCATTGTGACGGAGATCATAGAGAATTGAGTAAGAAGTACCTGGGCAGATGCCAAGTGCAGGAGCCCAAACAAGTTCAGTTGGCTCTCCCTCGTTGCAAAACAGGGAGGCCTGGTGATTACCGCTGGTGAAACAGACCCGTAGGCTCCAACGTATGTGGCATATCTTGGCCCACAGGCAAGGGCCGCTCCTTGATGATGTGGTCAATTTGTGGAATGGCGTCACCTCAGCTACAGGGTTTGGAAAACCATTTGCCAAATGGTGCATTTCGCAGATTGGTTGGTTCCCTTTTCAGTTTCCTGATGCTTCCATGATCTTCGAAATCTATCAGGCAGTTAAGGATTTCACTGATGAGGCCTCTCGGAAGGCTTGGGCTATGAAACGAGAGGCTTTTGCTACGGAAATCGAGGTTTCTTGTGCACAAAAAGGTAGCTCTTTGCCGTGTCGCCTTATTAAGGAGGAGACACAACCCAGTGTCACTGAAATGACGGTTGAACGGAAGTTTGCCCTCTCACCCCAAGCTTGGATGCCCCAAGGGAAATCTTGGGTTAAGATACGCAACACTGACAACTTCAAGGTCGGGGACGTTCTCAAGGGCGAGGGGTTTACCGTGAGTGTATTGGAAATTAGAGGGGAAAGTGTGCGTCTGGATAGACTCATGTCTAGGCGGGAGGCAGCCGAGGTTGCCCTTACCAAGGTTGAAGTTTCGCCTCAGATTTGGACTGGACACTTCATGAAAGAATGGGACGCTTTTTGGAACCGTGATCATGAAGAAGGCCTACCTGAGGGTATGGACAGATATTTGAACATGGTCCCCCAGTTGCCATCCTTTGAACTTGAAACAATTACTGGAGATGTTTTGCATGAGGCCATTCGTGGGCTTAAAACAATCAGTATGAGAGGATGTGATGGGTGGGCCTATGGCGAGTTGAAGCTTTTACCAGTGCAGAGCCTTGACACCCTTGCGTGTATCTTCAGGGCCATTGAAAATGGCGCCCCTTGGCCGCCATCATTGCGACAGTGGTTCTTGGTTCTTTTAAGAAAGGATGACAGCCCGGTGCCGCAATGGAACCAGATTCGTCCAATTTCAGTGGCGGCAGGACTTTACAGGCTTTGGGCTCGCCTGCGGGCCAAGGAAATTTTACGAGTCCTTTCCACTCGAGCTACAGGGCTGATTAAACCGAATTTACCAACGACAGCAATCTGGGGCATGTTGAGCGACTATCTTGATTGGGCGGTTGGCAAGCGTGCCAAACCAGCAGGAATTGTCCTCGATATTGTCAAAGCATTTAATTGCTTGCATAGAGAGTTGTTAGGAAGGCTGTTCGTCAAAACAGGGGTCCCTTTGTGGCTTTGGCAGTGCTGGGAGAACGCTTTGGCATCTATGACTCGAAGGGTGCAGGTTGATGGCTACCATTTCCAGGCTAATTTGTCCTCTACAGGAATTCCTGAGGGAGATCCCCTGTCAGTTGGAGGGATGTGGGCTTACTCCTACATGTTTGGTGAAGTTGTGAAGCAGCTATCAGGGGGTGATCTTAGGATTGTTTGTCCAGTCACCTACGCGGACAATTGGGAAGTTTGGGGTGCTCGTTTGCAACCTATCGTTGACCTGCTGGATCCACTTGCTGTCTTTTTGCGAACTTGTCGATTGCCCGTGTCAGTTGACAAGTGTTGGGGGTGGAGTCTTGACCCGCAAGGGCGTCGGATTTTGAGGCGTTGTCACTTTGATGACCGTCCCCTTCCTGTTGTGTTGGCCGCCAAGTGCCTGGGGGCTGACGTTGCGTACTCTTTCCAGATTGCGGCTGGAACAAGGAACAAAAGAGTGCGTAGTGGTGGTCTTCGGTTGGTCAGGCTTGCTGGCTTGCCAATGGGTTTTCACCGGCGCGCCTCTGTCGTTCGTCTTAGTGTATGGAAGCAAGCCCTTCATGGCGCAGCAACTAGCTGTGTACCCAGGACAGTTTTTAAGAAACTTAGGTCGAAACTTTGTCGAGGTTTGAGGATTGATAGGTCTGGGCGCTCACCATGGCTTGTTGGAAGCATGTTGACTGTCGATCCAATTGACCCAGAATTTGAAGTGTTGATGGATCGGATCCGGTTATGTAGACAGCTCGCTCATTCAGTTCCTGAGTGGAGACGGATGTTGCCTGATCTTTGGCTTGGCGGGCCAGGAAGGTACAAGGGTGTTACCAAGAGGATGCTTAGGCAGTTGGAAGGTCTCGGTTGGCTGTCCAATGGGGATGGTACATTTTCCGACGCATATGGTCGGAAGTTTGACATGGAAAAAACGTCATTTGTGCATGTCAAGCGGGTGCTCAAATCTACCTGAATTGTTCACATCGCAAGGGGTTGGAGGAGCTTTGTACATTGGACAATTTGAACCTGCGACACTTTCGTGGTCTTGACCAGTCTGAGGCTGGCCTGGTCAGGCAGTCGATTGTAGGTGCTCATATCACTTGTGATGCCAAAGGGCATTTTGTCGGTTCAAAGGAGTGCCCACTGTGCGGATGTCCTCATGACAGCAGGGTCCACCGTTTCCTTGAGTGTATTGGTACTGAGGACCTGAGGGTTAAATGGAACATACCTGGGGCATTGAGATCCTTTCCGGCCTTCAGTGTCACTCACGGGTTGTTTCCTGAAATTGATCATGTTCGCATCTTTCAGGGTGCCTTGGATGCTATTCAGGTCGAAGGAGTGCCCCGTCGTAACAGGTTGGATCATGTGACCGTTTTCACTGATGGGTCCTGTCTTCATCCCCGGCATGCAGATTTGAGGGTTTCCGCCGGCGCAGTCATTATTGCTGGTGCGTCTGGACCCACCCGGCTTTGGTCTGGTTTGGTGCCAGGGCAGCAGGGGGTCTTTCGTGGGGAGTTGCTTGCGGCCGCGGTTGCCGTTGGTGCATTTCACCATGTTACCGTCTTTAGTGATTGTTGGGCATTTGTTCGTAAGGCCACTAGACTGTTGGACAGGCGCGCTAACGGTCTGGCAGTTACGCTTCCCAAGTCTCATCGAGATCTGTGGGAGATGTTCTGGGTAAATGTGGCTTCTGCTAGTGGTCCTGTTGTAATTCGTTGGACGCCAGCACACAGGAAAGTTGAGCAGTTGAGTGGTGACGAGAAATGGAAAGCCTTGCACAACCAGTTTGCCGACGTGCAGGCAAAGCAAGCTTGTGCTGACTTTGTTGAGCGTTGCCCGGCATACGTAGAGCTTGTTGAGGATTATTTTCGACGTGAGGGCGTCGCAAGGAATATCCTTAAGTTTCATGCCCAGGTTGCTTACCGTTTTGTAAAGCCACAGGCATCTGAGCATGCGAGTGACAAGGATCTGGACAATTTGGCCACTCTCGATGGAGATGGGCAAGGGTTGGTGTTGCCTGTCGGTAACTTTGACGACTCCTTTTGTCCCAGATATTTTGGTTTAGTTGATCGATTTTTTCGGGAGGCCACTTGGGCCCCGGCGTCGGGCAACGGTATTTTGACGGATACGAGCTATCTTGAGCTGTATTTGATGTGTACCTGGGCGGTTGGTGTTCTTCCCCCAGTGTACATTGGAGACCGATGGCAGTTGGTTGATGAGGGTCGGGCAGCTGCGGCTTCCGATTTGGACGGTTTGCGTTTGTTCCGTACTTGGCGGAAGGTTTTTGACAAGTGGCAGTTGGCTGTGGGGTCCCCACTTGTGAAAGTTGGGCATTGTCGTAGCCTTGGTGAGTTAGGACTTAAGGTCTCTGGGGCTGGGGTCGAGGGTCGGTTCTCGCATCCCCTTGCGTCAGTTCATGAGGTTGGACGTGCCTGTGGCGGGGCAACTACGTTAGGTGGTTTGTCCGTGCCGTTCTTGTATTAGTTAGGTGGTAGGGATCATGTACTCGTCAACGTACCAGTACACGGTCCAGCTCAGATCTTTCGTGAGCGAATCCGCAAAAGAAAAAAAACGTGAGCTTGGGAAAAATGAGCCTATCAGTTCACACGTCACTCTTGTTTGATATTTGCTTTTGATACTTGTTTCATAGGGGCGTCTATGCCCAACCCCCCTGAAATGCTAAGACAGGAAGCAACCAGCCATGACAGATTCTTCGCCAGCAAAATTGCGAAGGCCAACAAAAGCCGCACAGAATTTTCTATGGCATCTCAAACCATCGATTTGGGTCTAAGTGACTCTTACATTTCAGGTGAAATTCAGTGAAATTGTCGGAATAATAGGCAAAAGCACCTAGATGCTTGAATGATATGAATTAACTTATGCTTGGTAGTTCAATAGGGTTTGATACATCCTTTTTGGACCTTGGTGGCTTTTTTAGAAGACAAATTGCAGGCAGCAGTAGGTTGATAGGTGATTGCCCTAGTCATAGGGGGTTTTCCTACATCCTTTGTTTGGGACGTTTTTTTGCGGGATTGGGCCGCCATCACACACAGACCTGAGGTTCATTTGATCTGCCGGATGGCAGTTGTCACACCAGACTTTATGTAATTTGGCTGGTTCAAAGTTTAGTAACAGGTTGAGAAACCCAAAAAAATTCAGAAAATAAAAGAAATCATGGAGAAATCTTCAATTTTCAGGTTCCATCTTTAAAACTTTGTCGTTGTTACCCTCAAGGTATGTAGTTGTTGATGGCTTCGTGGCCCCTACTTTTGAGCAAACGCGAAAGTGGCGCGAAATTTTTTGTTAAACTCCAGAACTTCCCTTGGGAAGTTCCATGGTGCCAGTTTTCTTGATAAACTGTGGTAACTGTGATGTTGTTTTCTGTGTGTTTGTATTAGAAAAATATATTGCCAGAACATTTTTGGAATGATG
>OMLO01003379.1_pt1 | contig 13171 bp, 10 predicted proteins | sample 1674811 | NCBI WGS metagenome assembly OMLO01 (sample SAMN06265003, study PRJEB25207) | coral metagenome | isolation source: Coral host | place: Mexico:La Bocana,Puerto Morelos, Mexico | collected 2008-11-13
CCTTGACTCCTAACCAAACATCTCCTAGGATCTTCAAAGTGTTTCAACTGAGTGCTGCAGACCAAGGTCAACAATTGCTTAACATGCCCCCTGCATCACCACAAAAGATGCAAAGTTCACTTGGCCACACCATTCCAACAAAACAATGCCACGTCATAAGCCATCAGTTTTCTGCCCAGCCTGTTGTTCCACTGCACCAATCTTCTCGAAGGCCTCTTGCCTTGGAAATCGAGGCTAAACATATTAATCGTTATATAGTATATATGATTGACTGGGTGTGATTCAGTCATACATTAAAGAATATCTACAACAAATGATGCATGCCTGCTGTGTCTAGCAATATTTTGATCACATTTGGTGTTTTTCGCAACCATTTCTGGGGCAAGTTCTAGGAAAGTGACATAGCCGCATTTAAACAAATATGTCCCGGGAGTGTATTCCAAAGCAATGCCACATTGTTCAAATCGTTTTCTAGACTAGCTTTTTGGAAGGGCTAAGGAATCTGAGCAAGGATGATGTTTGCAAAGGACAAACTGTGCTGTATGAGATGCCACCTGAGCCTATTTGAGGCAACTCAAAACTTTTTGCAATGGAATTGTCGACATAGAACCAGAAGTTGAAATCTTATGCCACATTTCGAGTCAAAGTTTATCAATATGCCAATATATGCCAATATAACTTCAGAGACATTTTACAAACATCATTGGCCATCTAGCCAGTGATAATCTCATCTCATTTGAGTTCTGACTCCGGAACCTTTGAAGCCCTTCCAATGGTGCTTGTCCAATACAAGTCTTTAAGGGCAAAACAATTAGGAGATTGGCACCAACTCATGAATCTGAATGCAGGTCCTGTGTGCTTAGTGGACCTAATCATCACTGATCGTTCGAAACGACCTATCATGCCCAGCTGCTGCTTCTGGCGGATGTCATTCTTCAAGCGCGCTTCAGTGTCAGCCACGTTCCTGCCCAAAGTCAAGGGGTCATTATTCATTTCTGTTTTTATCATGTTTTTGATCCTTCAGGCGGCCAGGCCTCTCGAGGTCGCTGCGTACCACGGCCACTTCATTGAAACAATCGCTCAACGAATTCCTCGTTGCAGAAACAGGGGAGCCATTTGCCAACAGTTTCCCAAAAGACTGGGGTTAAAGTGGTCCAAACGTCCCTTGTAGGGGCTGATTTTGTGATAGTCATCTGGAACCTTGTGAGTGGTATGGTTGGGTGGCAGTATTATACACTTATTATAGATATTGAGTGGCAAGCTGTTTCAAGCATGGTTCTTTGGTGAATCACCAGCCAGGGGACATGACATCATAAATTTGAAAGTCTTGGAGGCGAACTTGGACACCCAAGCTTGGCTGAGGCATGGGTTAAGAATGCATTGGGGAAATGACATGCGAATGTGCAAGCAAAAATTGATTCAATCAATTCCACATAAGATCAAATAAATAGAGATGTCAGAAATAAATCTACATGAGCTCATCTACATAACATATCAGTCTGTATCACTATATATCCCAAACGCCCCAAGCTAAATTTCCAGGCGAATTCTACACAAACCCAGCAGGCCCCCCGAAAGGTCTTAAACCGATTCAAAGAGGCTGCGTGGTGTGTAAGGACTCCTGTGTGGCTGCCAAATCCTTATTGGTGAAGTCCTTGGCGCACACAGGTCACCAACGTCCAAATAGCCTAGACATGTGATTTGGGAGGGTCCAAATTATCCCTGACTAGCATCATGTGGATTTGTGGCTTTCTCAATGTCCTCCTTTTTGCATCCTGTTGCACTCTGCTATTAATGCTATCTTATTACAATGTGGCACGCATTTACTGACGCTTCGCCATTGAGGAAACAATGAGACAAACACCAAACAGTTGCGGCACTCCACATGTAGGCTTGGATGCATGCTCTCCATGTGTTGAAAACTGTAGGGGCTGGAAACCATCATTTTGCGTGCGCATGTGTATGTGTGCGTGTGCCCTCGTTTGTTCTGTGGAAACGAACATCAACAAACTGTTGCACATAAGAGTTGAAGAGTTGGTAGAGTTTCAACCCTTGAGATGACCGGGATTTTGGCGGAATTCCCTTATAGTCACCACCATTTGACCTCGGCTGAGGTTGCCTAATAATTTGCCCAGATTCTTGCATCACTTCGACTCCACCCACCACCACACCCTTTGAAAGGGTGCAGCACTTAGATTCAGAAACATGATAGTTTTCATTTTTAATTTAATATTGCTTTCATGAGTGCAGCAACAGCTTGGATTCACACACTTAGATCACACAATATTGGATTCTCTGGTAAACTTCCAGCAATTATCAGTTTCATGTTTAGCCCCACCCAAAATGGAGGGACAGGACCCACCAAAAACATTCCAAGCAACAATGCGTCCATTCAATGCATTCACCGCCCGATCGGTGTCGCTGTCCTGCTGAGGGATTTCAATTGCCTCGTGAGATTGCCCAATGGGGATCAGTCTTCATTGCACATGGGAACTCAACAAAAATCCTCCAAGCTCTTCTCAACCGCTGTGATGTCATGGCGTACCGCGGCCAGAATCTCATCCACCTGACGGCTTGCGCTCCAGAACTCAAGCGAGTGAGATGCACAAATCTGTGCACGATAGCTACTTGCAATGTCTTGTTGAGTCACATAACCAACAGAATCTGAGGTTTGCTTTTCTGGACCAAGTGAATATCTTTCGAACTGTACGAGATACTTGCATAAACTCTGAGGGAAAAACAAACAAAATAATCATACACACACATTTAAGGAAGACAAACAAGCAAACCACATCTTCAGTTGACCACCTCATCCAGCTTGGTGGTCATTTCACTCTTCCTGGGATATCAAAAAATGTTTTTTTATGGAAACACAGCCAGTTCACACCCTACCCACTTTAAAGTCTGGGGGAACTGAGATGATAGAAACATCACAAATAAAAACAGGCGTAACCACCATTGCTATGCAAGGGCACACTTTCAATTCAAACAGTTCATGCAAGTACCTACCAAAACGACAAAGTGTATCCTGTTTGCATCGACTATTTCATGTGAAGATTCAATTGGGATTGTCGTCCCAGAAACTAACATATTCCCTGCCAGGAGGGGGTTGAAAGACTAGCTACCTGCTTACCTTTTGGGATGGGGTTGTGGAACGGTCTACTCTATGCCTTTGTTTACTGGAGGGTATCTTAACCTGTGCTTCACTCTCTTAAAATAATCGCCAAGCCTTGTTCAACCCCAATTTTTTTTCTCCAAGTCACAAATCTTCCATCGAGCTGTCGTGATGCTTCAAAGCCTGCTGAATATGACCTCAAAATCACCGTGAACATCGTGCAACAACTTAAAACTGCCTCAAATCATGACATTCTGCCGATCTTTTTGGGGTGAGAGGCGTTCCCTATGAATCATCCATTGAAGCCAAGGTCGGATGAGGTCATATAATTTTATGTCCAAGTTTGCCAAAGGCACCAATGTCCAAACGCATCGTGGAAATCTCTGCGGTCATCGTGGCCTGAAGGGTTGTGGCTGTTGGGAATCCATCTATGAAGACCCCAAATGGGTCGACCTCAAACCATATCATACACCCTTATTAAGGAAAAATGGTGGTTAATAACCCTTTCTCAAACCCTTATTTCTGGGGGGTAGCAGCCTGGGCAGGCAGTGATCGGATGAGCATGAAAATGGACCAGTTTGTTCGCTTGCGAAATGAAAGGCTCACACCAACTAAAGTACTCAACTAGATGATTTGATATCAGGAGATCTTACCCGTGGGATTACCTCTGGCAAACTACCATGAGCGAGCTGAACAAAGAAATCCAAAATTGACACAGCGTTCAACTGGACCGAAACGTCCAAAAAAAAAAGGTTCAGGCATGTATGCTGGCTTTTTACCGCATGGTCCATGGTTCGCAATTTAAAAATCAATTTCAGCACGGAATCAGCTGTACAACCTCTAAGTAATCCCCTTTTCAGAAGTAGGTCCTGCCCCTGAGAAGGCCCAAAAAATCACACAGCGAGCTTACCTTAAAAGGAAAGAATCGTCTTGCAACTCCCATTTCATAGCATCCTGGAAAAGATATATTCCAAAACCTTCATTTCTATTTGATTCTTCCTATTCAAGGTCCACCTCCATCTTCTAGAATTTTTCCAGGATGGTAGTTTTACATTGCTAATCCCCCCCAACACCAACCCCACAAAATATCCATTATATATACTTGTTGGCGAATGACAGGGTCCTTACAATGCTTTAGCAGTTTATTAAACAATCCTATGTGATTGCGTAGTTTTAAAATCCTTACATACCCTAAAGAACCAGGGACCATTGTTTATTTGCCTTTGCAAAATACACCACATCCTTCCCCTGTGCAAAATTAGGGTAAAGGTGAAATAACAAAAATATGCGCAGGTCACTCCCGAGCTTGGGTCTATGGCACCGGAAGCAGACCCTTAAAATTTGAACCTCGGCTTTGCGGCTGCTCTTCAAATCTTCAGTATCTTGTTTCAAACTCCTGCGATTGCAACTGCAACTCGCACAGAGGGAGAAAGATGCCCTGTATGAAAATCGATGAACATGTAAATGATGCGAGTACTAAACTTGAAGTGTTCAAACACACTTACTGTACATAGATTGAATTAGCTGCTGATATGCTTTCTCAATCGCCATTGCAGCCAACAAAGTGTTCACCGTGTTCTTGAAGCAGCCGGAAAGTAAGGCCGGCCTCATTTCTTCCTTTTGCGCTTCCATTTGATCTTCAGTGACTTGGCATCCAAAGAAACATACTCAATACTCGAACACTGCTTGCACTCTGTTTCGTCACCTGAGTCTTGCACAACGAAATTCTGCCCGAGCTTCAGCCTCAAACTTTGCATCAAAACAATTTGCCATCTGTGTCCATCCTGGTGTCTTTGTTTATTTTTTGTCCTCATCGGCTGGCCCTTAACGTTTCACTTCCTTAGACCCACCTAAACATCAAGAGCTGATCCCGAGTTTGTGGCAAGCTCTCTCTGAAGTTCCTCTTTCACACGGCGTTCCTTGCCATCACACACCAAGATACTCAATACATTAGATTTGTTGCGGTGTTCTTCAATGTCGATTCGGCTGCCACAAGCATGTAGGCCGCTGGTGCATGATGTTGAATCATTCACACAAGCCATTGTTAGGAGCAAGAAGCTGAGCTGAAAGCCGTAGCACAGCAGTTGCAGGCCTGCTGTTCATGAGGGACATCCGTGGAAACTCACTGACTAGTGACTAGACGTGACTAGTTGGTGGAATTGGAGTAATTATATTGGATCCTACGCTGTTGACCGAAAAGCGACGATGACGGTGACTACACGGCAACAAATAATTAGAGACAGCAACACCTAATACACAGCAACAAAAATGATACAGTAACAACAAGTACGCAACAACAATAAAACAACAAATTTATACACACAACTGCAACTACGATCTTGTGCCCAGGAGCCTCGCCAGCTTTGCGAAGCCCATCAATTTACAACATACCAATGAATCACTAAAACAACTAAAATACGCAAGAACAACTTGAGCATATATAATATTAAATAATATTGTGTTGCCATTGACACCCTCACAACCACGACAATCAATTGCTCTCAGTAAGCATGCTTGACCGACTGATCATGCTGTGATTACGCTAACCTTCATCTTGTTCACCCCATTCCCGCCTCGGAAGAAAAAAACGACTCTGTTGTTGCAGAAGACTCATCTAGTGCCGCCTACCCAGAACAAGCATCAGTGAAAGTCACTTCTGGTCAGGGTCGCCATCAACTAGTACAAAGATGTGCAAGAAAGTTCATGGCATGTGCAACCCCTCAGGAATTACAACATACCAATGAATCACTAAAACAGCCAAAACACGCGAGAAAAACTTGAGCATTATGTATATTGTACATCATTGCCATTGACATCCTCGCAACCATGACAACCATTTCATCCTATATATCTTGTCCGGCTTGATTTTGTTCAGCCCACGTCCACCTTGTTGTAGCAGAGAGGCTCCGAGCTGACCGCAGCATCTGCAAGGTCCTGAGGGTGGTCCATTGACACTAGCCATTCAGCCGAAGAACCCAAATAGCCAAAGATACTATGCAATGCGAATATAAATACTATGCGCTTCTGTATACATGAGCATCTATAAAATATATAATATTATGTATATATATATATATGGCATTGCCAGTCAGACACTTTGATTATATTGGTTCTGGTAACAAGTGGGCTTGGGCGCATATAATCACCCTTTGTTGGCAGTACATACATACCTTTTCATACCAGGTGTGGTCCTTCCCTTCGTTCTCGATTCAGGGGTTGCATTATCCCGTTAGCCAACCTCTTTCCAGAAACGTTCAAATAAACCCATTGAAACCACCAACACTAAAGGATTTCCCCACCAAGGAAGGGTGAGCCTGCTTCTGTTTGTATTGCAACATGTCCATGGAAACCCACGCATCATTCGTTGTCGCGTACCCGATGTAGTGCACCTTCACCTAAACAACTTTCGATGTTTCCAGGAATCCAAGCTAACGAGGAGTATCTAGGATGAAGCATAGTGTGTTGGTGTTGGGTCCAAGAAGGGAAACGTTGGACATGTCATGACCTACGATGCCTACGACCTCTACCTTCACCCTATTTTAGTTGTTCCACCACACGACTTGTTGAATCCTCTCATTTTCGCCCAAGGTGCCGGGTTCTTCTTTTTGGCAAGAGATACCACCTCGCTCGGGTAGAATTTCCCATCAGCTCCGTACATTGCATGGAGCTTCATACCAACTTTCAGGGCACCAAACATCGCGCCGAAACGTCAGAAGAGAAGATCAAGATAAACCTTTCAACTTTACTCCAATTGATCTTCCATGACTTCATCAATAAAGGGTGATGAAGAATCAGCATTATTCATCACCGAAGAAGCACTTCACCAAATTATACCAACATAGACCCCAGATATACCCCACTCCAATTCCACTAGAAATTCAGGTGGGTTGACCCTGGTATAAAAGCACTTTTTTATACTCCTCCTATTTTCTTAACATCTAAAGCAGTCTCTGCGAAATTTCCTGTGATTTTTTTGTAATATCTAAAGCAGTCTCTTTGAAATTTCCTGTGATTTGCACTTGCGCTTTCCAGATTTTTTCTGATTCTCAATGCTTCCCTACCAGTTTCTTTGTACAGGCTGCCTGCGCTAGCCATCCGCGGTGTGCGTGCCCTATGTCACCTGCGTCGATTTGGATGAAATGTATAACTTCAATGCATTGATTTGGTAGAATCTGTTCCATTTCTCGTCCCAGAGTCTGAGGCAAATTGCTGACTGTTGACACTGACACTTCACAAGTTCTGAGCTCTCAACGCAGGTGATTTGGCCACACCACTCCTGGAACCCAAGAAAAATGTGTCAAAAATAGTGCAGCATAAATGATCTAGCACTTTAGAAATACAACTATTCATGTGTTCGTACTAATACAAGAGAATCAAGTGATTTACAGTATTAATGTACCATCTTAAAGGATCTTAAAGTCAATATAAAATCACTTTATATCAGCTAAGCCGTTGCACCTGCAGTATGTTGCACCCTTATATCTACTATCTTATACTGAAAGGATGTGAAACGCACTATTGGTCTATCATGCAAAGAAGGAGAAGTGCGACTCTGCGACACTACCCAAAGCTAGTCCTGGCTGCAAAAGGAAAGCCAGCCACAGTTGCTCTGCCCATCGGCATCGACTGAAAAGCAGCTCCGCAGTTTGTTGAGGTGTTGCATTCATTATGCTCACGTGGTGATTTCTAGGCATTGTTGGTGATGCCTATACACGTCCAATCATGTCCATACGCTTTCCATCTTGGCACCATCTCCAAGTCTTGATTTAGAAATGAAAGTGAAACATAATAAAACTGTGAAATGGGCTCCGACTGATAATTGCAGCAGCTTTGACCTGCCTGTGGCTTTGCACCAGTTGCAACAGATAAGAGCAACTCCCGCTGCTTCTGGAGTCTCTGTCCTGCAGAATCTCCCACCATCACTTTGCGCTCATGAGCTTCCTTTGGAATCTTCACAAACCTAGGAAACCTCCATGTACTTTTAATTAACTGCCTAGCTGAAGTTTTCATGATAGTCATCAATTAGATTCATTGATCGTGAGAATATATGAAAATGGTTTGATTTGATCATGATCTAAACTCAGGTCCTTGCCATCTCTCGGCAGTTGCGTGACAAGCATTTCGGAGCAGCTGGTAGCAAATGAAGTGAACATGACTTGGAACCTGACAGCTCTTGTGGCAGGGCATAGCGAAAGTGGCTCATCTTGAGTGTAAAACCCCAGAGTCAGAAATGGTGTAAAACTACCAGATTCGGATAGGAACAGCCAATCCAAATTTTCAACACACTTTGGTCATATTGGTACATAGCCTATCAGAACCCATATCTCTTGTATCGACTGATAGCGTTGAGCGATCCGAAGTAATATCAAGCAACATGAGTGAAGTGGTTGAAGTCTTGGTTCAGGTTGGACTTGCATAAGCTCGAGCCCGTGGCAAACGTGTTCGCATGAACCAAGGGTATCTCTGCTCCATCTCCAATGACCTCCACTTGTGGCCTCGAGTACAAAGCTGATCTGAAAACGCTCTGGTTTGACAACACGGACCTTGTAAGTTCTAACCTACGTACCTTGCAACGTACACCAAGATGTTAGCCTTCAATTTTCTGGCAAACTCAAAATTGCGATTCAAAATCTCTGCGTGAACAACTCGCCTTGTTTCAACTTGCATGGAATGATGCAACGATTTCAAGATCCTTCACAAGAATTTCACCTTTCAAAATCTCCAAGTGACGCCAGGCCAAAGTCCTCCTGCACAGCGCTGCGCGCCTCTTGTGCTGCGGCGCGCAAAATCTCGCCCACCGCCACGCTGCGAATGATGCCCGAAGCACCTGAACTACAAGTCAAACTCCGAAGAAACACAGCGTTCCAGACTTGAACGTGAAAAAACACCATCCAGACAACACAAGATGTCTCATCTTTCTCCAACTATGCAAGACATTCAAAACATAGGAAAAGATTGCAAAGTATTTCAATTAGAGTAAAGATTCTACAAACAAACCCTGGTTCCACAACTAGTGGGGAAGAGCTTGGACCAAAAGGGACACTACATTCACTAGATCGCTTTCCAAGAACCCGACCACAAAACAAAACAAGCATCCCACAATCCCCGTCCTGGAAGCAGGGCTGACTCAGCTGCTTCTGCGGCTTCAATATGATGCCTTTGGAGCCAAAGATGCTCAACAGAACTCAAGTCAGAAGTCTCAGAAAAAGACATGCAACTTCAATGCAAAAATGGTCAGCATTTAAGGTATAACTATGGGAAGACATAGGATCATCATGGTTGTCATCCTGGAAACAGTAGTTCAATCGTCAAATCTGTTGAAAATTGCCAAAGGTTTCAAAGTACGACATGGCACAACATGCCCTGCCAGGAGCTGACTGAGCTTAATGAGCTTATCGCTACAGTGATGCTGTTTCAACGATTTCCAAACTGCCACCAAGCCAGGATGCTGTATCAGGAAACGCAGTCCAATGCGTTTGATGAAGAAACGGTCAAAAATGAAGTCCACCTTTTCCCAAGAGTCATTGCGTTCGTCACGTCAAGTCACTTCAAAGCACTTCATACTCCAAGAATTCCCGGAAAAACTGCTGCCATGCGGACCACGAGAAAAAAATAGATATAGATATACTGCAGAAGTCTTTGACTGCAACGAAAGTTGATTGCTGGCGCACCTCCGACCTGATTTCCTCAAACCGTGCATCGCCCATCGCAGATCTCACCTTGACAGGGACAGCACAGGACACCACCTTGCATCACCCATCATCACCCTGATATTCCCCCATTCGATTTGGTTCGACCTTATTAGATATCACTATGATATATGAGTGGAACTCGTTTTGAAGACGTTTGGATGGACTGGGGTGGTATGGGATTGGATGGACCAAGATCAACACATCGAAGTTGCGAAGGAGGCCTCCGAGAGGGCTCCGCTCATGGTTCGCTGCACATCTGCATTGTCCTGAGCAGCGTGTGATGGCTGCCTGCTGCTTTTCGTGTATAGTCTAATGGTTTTGAACCTTTTCTTCACTATGTCACGATACTTCGAAATACGGCTACTGCTTCCACTGCTCCATAATGCTCCATCATGCTTTAGCTACTTACTCTACTCCCCCACTATTTTCATCACCCACCATTCCTGCCGTTTTCCGCACCTGCAAGATCTGCTTCAGGAGCTTCGTGAATGCCGGCAGGTCCGACAAATCACTGGGAACTGGGAATTCTGATAACCACTTCACGTAGGAACTGAAGCATTCCACGACTTTCTGTATTCCTCTGGTCTCTGCCAAACCAAAAGGGAGGAGCAAAAGCTCTTTGCACAACCTTGACAACTGCCCAAAATCACGCAACAACATACAAGAGTTGCAAAAAATTCTTTCAAACCTCCAACTGAGATTGCGGCTGCGCATTTCGAATTGCAATCTCCTGAGGTCTTGATATGTCTTGATGAAAGTCAACTGCCAGATCTGTCAGTCTATTGAAAAAAATTTGATTTGAGAATCGAAGATATGACAATCTTGCAAGGTCACGACTTGCCGGCGCCATCTCCTGATGAATCAGTTGTGCCAGGTGGAGGCGTTCGGAATTCCCACGTCCAAGTCTGTAGAGCTCCTCAATGAGAATCTGCTAGTCGATCAGTTGCAGAAAGCAAAGATGAAAACATGTGTGTAAAATAAAAACCAGACAAAACAAACGACGGCAAACGAACCAGAAAAAACTCAAAACCACCGGAGATAATGCCTCGAACCGAGACTTTCGTAACTTAAAACGTGAGACTTGCAGCTAGACACAAAGCAAAAACACAATACAGCAATTCGATGATCATCTTTGTCCTCCAAGGGAAATGCGCGGCAACTCTTGCGAGCATAGTTTTCCACTAGCCGGCTCAGGCCGGTGACGCGCATCTATCCATAGATCGCTCATGATGAAATTTCACAGAATTGTCTTCTGATGTTTTTGACTGTTCTGAAGTGTAAGTAGGTGTGACTAAGTGTGGCAAGAGGAAACTGTATAGTTTCGAGGCTCTAGCTGCTCTTTGCAGCTTGATTAGCAGAAGCCACGGATTCCAAGTACAATTGCTGAGCACATCAATCTCGGCCTTATCAAAACTCATTGTGCTGGTGGTCCGGCCTGACCCAACGTTGCCACCCTGTCAGTCGTGGAAAGCGGCACACTGGTAGTACACTAGCGGCACACTGAGTTTTTGAATCGATTTCGCTGGTCTTGCTCGGCGCGCACCGGCACAGCCTTCTACTGATGCCGGGCAAACAATGTCCGCTTCAGTGCATAGGGGTAGATTGGTACGGTATGTGTGTGTGTGTGTGTGATTGACAACGGACAATCGAAAGCTGGATTTGGAGCTGAACTTGAAGAATGCCTGGTTCTTAAGGTGATTTCCTCACAGCAGATCAGAGCGTGACATGAGTTCTGGAGAATGTCCGACTTTTCATTAAAGAAGTCTAGCACGCAAAGCTTGAGTTCAAACTTAGCAAAGACCAAGTTGTCTATAGATTGGGCTATTGGAGAACAGCTGCCTTGGGGGCGCCTGTCTTAATTGCGTTTGAACGGCCTTGTCTTCTTGCGTGCTGCGGACTCTCCAACATCGCCAAGTCCGATTTGGCGTGTAGATTTATGTGGTCTCCTTGCGAGGCAAACATGCTCCAGGGCGACCCGTTTGGCAGTTCAAAAGGCCATTCGAAAGACTGTGGAAATACTCAGACCATCCGATGGATCACCAATCGCACAGATGATCTGCAGCCATATGGCCCAGACCTCACCTGAATTCACAACGCAGCCCTCCAGGCTGAATGGTATTCGCCATGATGAGCCGTATCCACTTTCGACCCAGCAAGTATCAAACCACTTTCACAACCATTGAAGCAACTCGTGATGAGAAGTGGCAATAGAAATCAAACATTGAAACTCATTGGAACATGCAAGGGTCACACAGCTACCGGCTCATTCAATCCACACCGCGCAGGATCACGACAGATCTCCTGGCGAAGCCAACCATACCCAAAACATCACAAACAGTTCCAGTTTTTCGTTTTCCTGTTAGGATGGTCCAATTCCATAAGCATTCCAAGATGATTCTGAATTAAATGAATGTATAGGAAGAATGAAGCCACATCAACTCTCAACTGGACGTTGAAACCTGAAATTTCGATTGAGTCCAGTCGTCAAGCAGGGTTTGTTCAACTTACACTCGAATTCCGAATAGCCCTCTAAAGGGTTGGTAGTTTATTGTTGCAAATACCATTCGGACATCCAATAGAGCAATGAAAACTCGGCAATGGATTTCAGACTGGAGAAGAAGTGGTGGGAGCTGCCTTATTGTTGCAATGGCAAGCCTCACCTGGTGCAAGGCCCAAGGAAGCGAGTCAAAAAAATATCAAGACAGGCGAACAAATGCCCCGTCCAACCAAGTTGAAAGACAAGTCAAATCCACTATGAGTTCAACAGAATGTCTTGCATCAGCAGCTGTACATGCTTGCAACCCAAAAGAAAACAATAATATCAAATCAAGTACGCTGCCACACCACCTGACATCAAAACAACTGGCCTGCAGACCCTTTGCAAGAATTTTGCGAGGCCTGTCGGTCTTTGTGTCGGTCTTTGTACATTTTAGGAAAACGCTGGGAGGTCCCAACATGATCTTGTCAGAGTGCACCGATGGCAATAACTTCAATGATCCAGGATCTACACTGAGTCACACCCCAAACAAGGAAGAGCTGCAAGACTCTTAAGAAACTCTTCAACCTCCATGAAAAATGGCCAAAAATTGGGTCAAAACATATAGCCCAAAATGACCTGAAAAACGGCTGGGATACAACAAAAATGTTCCAAAATGCGTGGTCCCAAAATAGACTCTATATACTTCAGCCATATATGAAGAACAGGGTCTTCAACTCCCCAATCTTCAGCGCCTGGAGTTGATTGCCCCCCTGGAGTTGATTGCAGCAGTGTAGGCATCTGGCGTTGAGACCGCGCATGTTGGTTGATTAACCCCAAACACAGCATTAACCTTCGGGGTGGAGCTCGGGGAAGATAAACTTGGTG